>Ga0210057_1002692_pt1 | contig 25208 bp, 24 predicted proteins | sample CryGeyCG2114_010_2_FD_183968 | JGI IMG/M metagenome (GOLD analysis project Ga0210057, IMG submission 183968) | Groundwater microbial communities from aquifer - Crystal Geyser CG10_big_fil_rev_8/21/14_0.10 (SPAdes) (version 2) | ecosystem: Environmental > Aquatic > Deep subsurface > Groundwater ...
ATCAAGCTCCTCAGCCAGTTTCATCCAATATAAAATCAGCCCCTGTCCAAATCCAGAATTTTTCATATCAACAAGATTCAAAACCAGCTCTGCCCCCTCATCCTCAGATTGACAACTCCACATTAAAATCAGCCCCTCAAAATACAAATCCAACGCCAAATCAAATTCCAGACGGTCCAGTTATTTTACATAGAGTAGAAGAGGCGCAAGGAATTGCTCCGATACATTCTTCTGGCGCCTATAAGCAGGCGACTTTTGGAGGGTCTTTTGGATCTTTCAAGTCCTCCGCTGTTTCAAAGCCAGCACCGTTTGTCTCTCGAGCTAAAGTCACTGTTTCTTCTTCAGAACAGCAAGTATCTGAAGAAAAAAACATTCCTTTGAAAGTCAAAAGTTTTGGTAGTCAGGGTCAGCCTGTTAAAGTGGTTAATTATAATCCTTTTATGACTCCTCTAAAAAAATCTGACGGTCAACCAAAAGATGACGGGAAGATTGATCTTAATAATATGACCTTTAGTAAATAAGATCCTTGTTTGCTGATAGGCAGGCATTGGGTAGAGATATTTATAAGTAGAAATTTATTTTTACTTTTTACTTACCACTTATTACATTTTACATATTTTATTCCCTAGTTTAATTTTTAAAAATAGTGTAAATTGATAGTTATAGTTAATTATGCAATTTGAAGTTCCACAATTTATAGATATGGAGGCAAAAATTGTTGGGCCTCTAACTCTCAAACAATTTGCTTTTATCGCTGTCCCAGCGTTACTTTGTTTTTTTCTTTATTTTATGGTCAGTTTGATAGTTTTTATTCCCATCACTATTATTTTGGTTTCTCTGGGTATTTCTTTTGCTTTTATCAAAATTAATAGTAGGCCTCTTTCCTTGATAGTTTTTTTGGGAATAAAATATTTTTTCTCCCCCCATTTGTTTATATGGAAAAGAGCTGTTGTTGAAGAAGTCATAAATCTACCTAGTATTCAAAGACCAAAGGAGACGACTGAGTCTCGTCGTAACTATCTCAAAGAAGCCGTTAAAAGTGTCTCTAATGTTTCTAAACTCTTTCAAGATTTAACCACTACAAAAAACCCAATCCCTAAAAGAGAGAAAATAATTAGTAAAAAACCGATTTCGGAAATTAAAGAACAATTTATGATTTTTAAAAAAGTTAGTGGAGATAAAGAAATAGCCAAAAGAATTGATTACAGATAATTTTATTATAAAGTGTGTTTTCCCCATAAATAAGTTGAACTTTTTTAGAGTTTTTTTCTCGTTCTATTTTCTCTGTCATTCTCCTCTTTCTTTTTTTGTCGTTAGTTGTTAGTTATTTATAATTTTTACCTATTGCCTTCTACTTTCTACTTTCTTATGCTATAATATATCAATATGGCAGAGCAAAATATTGCAGGTGCTAATTCTACTCAACAATTTGTTGAAATAGATAAAATAAAAGACGGAGTCGTCATTCTAAAAAACGGAGGATTAAGAGCCGTTATTATGGTTGCAGGATTAAATTTTGAATTAAAATCAGAAGAGGAACAAGATATTATTATCTCTAGTTATCAGGACTTTCTTAATTCATTGGATTTTTCTGTCCAAATAGCCATCCATTCTAGAAAATTAAATATTGATAACTATCTTCAAAAGATGGAGGAAATAAAAGTGAAAGAGCCAAATGAACTTTTAAAAAACCAGATTAGTGAATACATCACTTTCATAAGAGATTTTGTTAAACAAAATGAGATTATGACGAAAAATTTCTTTGTAGTTATTCCGTATGAAGGAGCTGGGTTAAAAGATGCAAAAAAAGGAATTATGAGCATACTTTCTTTTGGCAAGAAAAAAGATAACAAAAAAGAACAACAAGAAAGTTTTGATCAACAAATATCTCAACTTCGTCAAAGAATTGATCAGGTTTTAACTGGATTAGAGAGAATTGGGCTAAGATCGGTTGTCTTAAACGATGATGAACTAATTGAGCTTTATTACAATATTTATAACCCCGAAACCATAGAGAAAGATTTAAAGAAAGAAAAAGAGAAGTAGAGAGTAGTAAGTAGTAGGTAATAAGTTATAAATACAAATGAGTCATATAAAATCATTTAGAGATCTTAATGTCTGGAATAAAGGAATACAGCTTGTATGTGACTTGTATAAAATAACAAACAAATATCCGAAAGAAGAAATATATGGAATCGTTAGTCAAATGCAGAGAGCAGCAGTGTCAATTCCTTCAAATATTGCAGAAGGCGCCACGAGAAAATCAAAGAAAGAATACTATAGATTTGTCAGTATTTCTTATGCATCTTCCGCAGAATTAGAAACACAGATTGAGATATCAAAACGATTAAATTACATAAATCAAGATGAATATATTAGAATGTTAAAAGAAATAATTGAAATTCAAAAAATGTTATTTAAATTAAGAGAGTCATTTAAAGATAAGATAATTATTTAATATCTAATTCTTCATACTTTTTACTTCATACCTAATACTTTATACTTATTATCATGGATCAAATAAAATTTACAAAACCATACGCAGGTCAAGACGAAAAAGAAGTTAATAATCTTATTGCGCCAGCCGCTATGGAAGTTAGTCAAAATTATATTAAAATCGGAAATAAATTTGCCAAAACTTTGTTTGTTTTTTCATATCCAAGATTTTTGTCAGGCGGATGGTTTTCGCCGATCATAAATATGGCGAAACTTTTTGATATTTCAATTTTTATCCATCCAATTGACACCGCTTTGGCTATGCGTAGTTTACGAAAAAAGACTGCTCAAATAGAAGCCGAGCTATCAGAGAAAGAAGAAAAAGGATTGGTTAGAGACCCAATGTTGGAAACTGCTTTTGCTGACATAGAAAATCTTCGTAATAATCTTCAACAAGCCACAGAAAGATTATTTGATTTATCCGTTTATATTACTATTTATGCCGATACAATTGAAAAGCTCAATGAACTTGAAGAAATTATTAATAATACCTTTGAAAGTAAACTAATTTATGTCAAACCATCTATTTTCCAACAAGTAGAAGGATTTACGTCAACTATTCCTCTTGGTAATGACAAACTTGATATTCATGCTCCACTTAATTCTGGTCCCGTTTCATCTTTCTTCCCATTTGTTTCTACCGATCTTACTTCTGAAACAGGAATTCTTTACGGTATTAATCAACATAATAACACTCTTGTTATTTTCGACAGGTTTTCTTTGGAAAATGGCAATATGGTTGTTTTTGCAAAATCAGGATCAGGAAAATCATATGCTAGCAAGTTGGAGATATTAAGATCTTTGATGATTGGAACTGATGTTATTATTATTGACCCAGAGAATGAATACAAAAATCTTTCTGATGCAGTTGGGGGAACTTATTTCAAAATATCTCTTACTTCTGATCAACACATTAACCCGTTTGATATTCCTAGAGTTCCTCCAGGAGAAGATCCTGCCGATGTTTTCAAATCACATATTTTAACATTAACAGGACTTGTCAAAATTATGATGGGAAACATTACTGTAGAAGAAGAATCAATTTTAGATAGAGCCTTGACAGAAGTTTATGCTTCATTTGATATTACTCCAGAAAATCCAAATTTTTTGACTATAGAGCCGCCACTTCTTAGTGATTTTGAAACTGTTTTAAGAAATATGGAGGGTGGACGCAGTATGGCAGAAAAACTATACCGCTATACTCAAGGGTCATATTCTGGATTTATAAATAGAAAGTCAAATATTGATATGAATAATCGCCTCATTGTTTTTTCTATGCGCGACTTAGAAGAACAACTTAGGCCAATTGCAATGTATGTTATTCTAAATTTTATTTGGAATCTTGTCAGATCTGAATTTAAGAGAAGAATTTTAGTTATAGATGAGGCCTGGGTAATGATGAAATATCAAGAGGGCGCTGCTTTCTTATTTGGACTAGCTAAAAGAGGTAGAAAATACTATCTTGGCTTAACCACCATCACTCAAGAAGTTGAGGATTTTTTGAGCTCTCCTTACGGGAAGCCTATTATCACTAACTCATCTTTACAGTTGTTATTAAAACAAGCTCCAGCTAGTATTGATATTATCGCTAAAACTTTTAATTTAACTGATGCCGAAAAAAATCTTTTACTTGAGGCAGGAGTTGGGCAGGGTCTATTCTTTGCTGGCTTAAAACATGTTGCTATGCAAGTTGTTGCTTCCTATTTTGAAGATAAAATTGTTACTACTAAACCCCAACAGCTTCTTGGAGAGGAAACTAATTTAATTTAAAAAATGCCAGAAGAAAAAAATAAAAAAGAGGAAAAGACAGAAGCGGGTAAAGAAAAAAAATCTAAGCCCGAAAATGATAAAGATAATCAAAGCCCAAAAGATGATAGCAACGAGGATAACGAAGATGACGATGAAGTAGGTGCAGAAAATGACGAAGACGAAGAACAAATTAATTTAAATGACGAAGACAAAAAATCGCAATTTAATTTTATTGAACAGGTCCTTTTCTTAAGCATCAATATTTTGGGAGATCTAATCGAACTTTTTGACCTAACTGGGGTAGGAGCAGTTTTTGGATCTTTGGTTGATTTTATATGTGGCCCTTTAACTTTAGTATATTTTTGGTTTAAAGGCGCCCCTAATATTATAGGGAAAAATGCTATCGCTCAAGCGGTAGAGCTTATTCCATTTATTGATTTATTGCCAATCAGAACAGTCGTTACTTTTTTGAACATGAATCCTAAATATACAAAGAAATTTGAAGATTTTATAGGGAAAGTTACTAACAACAAAGAACTTGTTGAAAAAGTAGCAAAAACAGTGAAGAAAATTTCAAATAAAGGTAAGTAGTTTATTTTTAACTTATGGTCTGCTATAATAAATGTAATGTTTAAAAACAGATTTGTCTATTTTGTTATTGCTTTATTCCAAATAATTATTGGAACATTTTTATTCTCAAAAGTTGCCAATGCAGCAGAACCAAAATTTATGATAACATGGAAATCATCTAATTATGCCCCATCTTGGTTTGATGGAAAGATATTTCCTATTAATAATTCTTCTATTACGGTTTCGTTTGAGGCGATAAGTCAGAATAAGGAAGATTTTGGGAAAATTTTAGATTTAAAAGACAAAGAAGTTAGATGGTATATAAACGGTGATCAGGTTGGCAGTGGATATGGTAAAAAATTATTTAGTTTTAAAAATGGAGATTTCTCTGGAAGTGACATTGATATTAGAATATCTTTAGAATATTTTGATGTGGAATTGGAAAAGAGTTATTTTGTTGATAAGTATTTTGTTATACCGATCAAGAGTCCGGAGATTATTATTGAAAACAAATCATTTTCTTCTCAATATCCGATCGGATCAAAAATAAATTTAAGAGCCATTCCTTTGTTTTTTAATTCTTTGCCAGAACTTCTAAATATTCAGTGGAATATAAATAACAAAATTATAGAAAACATATTCCCAAATCTTCTTGAGGCACAGATAAATATAGAGTCAGAAATTCCAGGAAATAGAATAAGAGTAAATGTTTTTGGTAATAAATTGGGTAGCCCTTCAGAATCAGGGGCCTCTACCATTTTTTTAAATATAATAAAATAATGATAAAAAAAACTATAAAATTATTATTTATATTGATATTCCTTATAAATTTTGTATTTTTTTTAAGAATGAATATTGTTTTGGCTCAAGTTGATACATCAACAAGTTTTACAATATCTTATCCACCTTTTGCTGAAGCTGAAAATATAGCTGATTTGGTTATAAAACTTTATAACTATGCTCTTGGGATATCAGGGACTTTAGCAGTTATTATGATTGTTTATGGTGGATTAAAATATCTCTCTAGTCCAGGCAATCCGTCTGCCTTAACAGATGCCAAAGATATTATTTATAATGCTGTTTTTGGAATTGTTATATTAACGGGAGCCTTTCTTGTGCTCAATACAATAAATCCATCATTGACTAAATTAAAAATAAGACCTGGAAACATTACACCTTTGGCTCCAGTTGCATCTTCTACATCAGTTTTACCAGGTAATGGAGATATATTATTGCAGACATATGCGGCTCAACTTTCTTTTCACGCTAATATAACTGATGTGGGTGATTGTGGAAATGGGAATGCAAATGCCTCTGCTAATTTAAGGGATGTCGCTCAAGGTAATCTGCCAATGGTTTGTAGCCATGGTTGTTCAAACATCAGGCCAAATGGGTGTTCTCCTGGTGGCGGTTCAAATATTACTCTTGATCAAACAATGCTTAATGCTTTAGTGATGTTATATAGCGAAAATCAACAAAGTGGCTCATTTATAATAAACAGTCTTGCTTCTGGTGATCATAGAAATGGCTCATATCATTATGCTGGTAAAGCCGTAGATCTTGATTCATCATCAAAGGTTTTGGCAGCATGGAATAGCGTTGTCAATTATTTGAAAGACAGAGGCGCTACCAGAGCTTTTTGCGAGGCATATATAGATACAAACAGTAATGGTAAATATGACGCAGGAGAGCAAAATGGGCAGATAGATTGTGAGGCTATGTTATTAAATCCCAAAGCAAGAAATACTCATATCCATGCTCAATGGTAAAAATATGAATTCTAAAACAAATAAAATTCTGTTTATAATATTAATTATTCTAATCTCAATCGGTGCTATATTTTTGTATTATCTCTATACAAAAAAATCATCTGGAGACATTTCCAATAGTGAAATTTCAATGGATCTTCCTACTAGCAATGGAACAAACGGAGGAATAGATATATCATCTGGAGATCTTCCCGGCGTATCAATAGAGAATGATGATAGTTTGACGTTTGCTGATAATCAGAAAAAAAAATTGTTTCAATTATCATCCCAAAATGTTGTTGACTATTGGATTTCTTCTACGACAGATTTAGCTAATAGCGGGGATATTTTAAAAGACAATCTTTATTATATAAATAAAGATGGTGAGATACATAAAATTTTAAAAGGAAATTCAGATGAAGTGATAGCAACATCACCTTATGGCCCGCCAGTATCAATTAATCAATCCCTGGATGGGTCAAAGGTTGTCGTAAGTTTTGAATCTGGAAAGGTAGCTCTTTACTCTATTGATAAAAAAACTTGGGAGTTATTGACGAATAATATATCTTCAGCATCCATTTCACCAGATGGTAAAAGTGTGGCCTATCTAACATTGGTCAAGGGTACTAAAAATTTATATATTAAAGATATTAACAGAACAAAACCAATAACGACATTAATAATATCTTTAGCTATTCAAGATGTATCTATAGATTGGGTTGATAATGACAGAATATTTCTTTTGCCTAAACAGTCAAAAGATTTTGAAGGACAGATTTGGTATATAGACATTAAAACAAAAACACTCAAATTTTATGGTTCTGGATTTGGTTTTAGCGCAATTTTCTCAAAGTTAAATAATCTTAGTTTATCGTTCTCTTCTCAAAATTATGGGAAAAAAATGTTGACATCATTCAGCGATAAGAGTGGAAATAATAAAGGAAGCGCAAGCTTCGCTACATTTAAAGAAAAGTGTGTTTTTTCTTATTCTACGCCTTTCGCTTATTGTGCTATCCCAAAAAATAGCAATAGGACTTCTTCGGTCTATTTTCCAGATGATTTTTTAAAAAAATCTATATTTTTTAATGATTATATCTATAAAGTAGACGTAGAAAATAAAGTTTTTTACAATCTATTATCCCTTGATTCAATGGCTCTTGATGCCATCTCTCTTAAAGAAAAAAACAATCAACTATTTTTTATCAATCGTCTGGACAATAAGTTGTATATGTATAAAATAGAAGAGTAATGAATAACAACTCAGTAAAAAAGTTTCAAATAACTAAACAGTTAGAGTTTAGACCAGTATTCTATCTAACCCCCTTTCTCATCACTGTTTTTATTATCAGCGCTATGTTTTTAGAGCCTATGTGGTTTGCTATTACTGGTATTATTCTTATTTTAACTATTCTTATTTTAATAATTATTAGTTATCGTCTTTCTAAAATAAATTTTGCAGACAAACTAAAAAATAAACAAGTTCAGAGCATTATCAGTCAACTTTCAAATGGTGTTATTTCTTATGATAACGAGTTTAAGGTAATGGTTTTTAATCACGCCTCAGAAGAAATTTTTAATTTAAAAGCCGAAGATGTTGTTGGTATAAAACTTTCGGCTAATATGGCCTCAGACCCAAAATTTAGTACTCTAATCCAAACTATTTTTTCATCTTTGGCCCCCGTTGTAGTTAAAAGATCAGAGGCAGGCGTCTTCCCACAAATTATTGATATCTCTTTTGATGAGCCTCAATTAGATATTCGCGTCATCACCGATAGGGTTTTAGATGAGAATGACAATCCTCAAGGGTTTATAAAATTAATTACTAACAAAACTAGAGAAAAAGAACTTCTTAAATCTAAAACAGAATTTATTACCGTTGCCGCTCATCAGCTAAGAACACCTTTAACGGCAATCAATTGGGCATTTGAAGCTTTGGAAAAATCAGAATTTCCTCCCGATCAAAAGGAGCTTGTTGATACTGGATTTTTAGCTGCCAAAAAAATGCTTAAAACTGTTAACGATCTTTTAGATATTTCTAAAATGGAGGAGGGAAAATTTGGCTATCAATTTGAACAAGAAAACATTGTTTCTTTCCTTGAAGAAATTCTTCCTCAAGTTAATGACATCGCCACTCAATATAACATTAAATTATATTTTCAAAGACCAACGGAACCTCTTCTCCCCGTTTTTATAGATAGACAGAAGATGAGCATGGTCCTTTTTAATTTATTAGATAATGCTATAAAATATAATGTTGAGAACGGAACTGTCACTATTTATGTTGAAAACATCCCTCAAAAGCCGTATATAAAAATTACGATTAAAGATACAGGTATCGGTATTCCAGAAGAACAAATTTCAAAACTTTTTACCAAATTCTTTAGAGCGGACAATGCCGTTAAAATTGTTGCCGATGGTACTGGTCTTGGGTTATATATCGTCAAAAACATTGTTTCTCGTCACGGTGGAGATATCTGGGTTGAATCAGAAATAAATCGCGGCACTTCTTTCTTCATAACTCTTCCTACTGATCAAAATATGATTCCCAAGAAAGAAGTTTCTGAATCCAGTGACTAGATTTTCTACTTGAATAAATCCAAAATAATTTCTCCCCCTTACTTTATTTTTTGTCTTTTACTTTCTTCTCTTCCACTTTCTGCCTTTTGTTTTATTTTTCATACTGCATACAGCATACATTATACCTTTTACATCTTCTTTGCTTATTACCTATTACTTTCCCTCTGACACTTTGGACAAAAATAGGCTGATCTTTGACCTATTTTTATTCTTGCAATTAGAGTCGCACATTTTTTACAGGGCTTCCTCTCTCTATTATATGCAAAATGAAAATCACTGTAATTTCCTTTATTTCCATGTGTATCTCTAAAATCACTCGTTGATGATCCACGATGTTTTATGGCTTTTTTAAGTATTTTTTTAGATTCTTTTATTATTTCTTTTGTCTCATTTTTCGTTATATTTTTACAAGGTTTTTTTGGATTTATTTTTGTTTTAAAAAGTATTTCATCGGCATATATATTTCCTATCCCAGAAATTATTTTTTGATCAAAAAACATTTGTTTTATAGGAATATTTTTTCTTTGAAGTATGGGATATAAATAATTTGCATTAAAATCTTTACTCAAAGCATCTGGTCCCAAATTTTTTAGTTCTGGCAAATTCTCTATTTTTTCTTTTTCTCCCAAAACAATTTTTGCAAACTTTCTTAAATCTGACAAAGCCAACATTTTTTTATTACCTAAATAAAAAATAACTCGTATAAATCTATTATAGGGATCATCCATAGCGCCTCTAATAGTATTTTTTATGGTCCATTGATTATTCTGTTTTTTTATATCCCAATTACCCAAAAGAAAATGTCCGGTCATTTTTTGATGGACAAGCATTATATATTTTTTGTTTGATTTGTCCAAATAAAATAATATGTTTTTTCCGACTCGTTTTATTGACGATATTTTTGCATTTTTAATTACATTTTTAAATGTATTTAAATCAGGGTCTTTGATCAGTTTAGGTGTGTTTGTCCAAAAGCCCCTTATTATTCTAGACTTTACTCTAGTTTCTAGATCTCTTACAACTGTTTCTACTTCCGGTAATTCTGGCATAAATTTATTATAGTTGTGATATTCAAAAAATCAAAACCTTGACCTTGTTTTTTCTTATTTTTTATTCATACTAAGTAGATAATCAATTTAGTATGATTCTATTTTTTTACGGACCTAATTCATATTCTCTTCAAAAAGCTCTTCAAAAAGAACTTCTTGGTGTTAAAGAAAGGAACCCCAATCTTGTTCATCAGCATTTTTATTTTGATCAAGATGGTGACATAGAAAATCTTTATAATTCTATTGTTTCAAAGGGTCTCTTTGATGAAGGTAAAAAATCTATTTTAATTAGTAATCTGGACGAAGGTTCTTTTGAAAACGATCTTGTCAGAAAATCTTTTCAATTTGCCGTTGACGATAATTCTACTATTCTTTTTGTCTCTGCTCCTTGGGACAAGAAAAATGTCCCCGATTTTATTTTGAAGTTTAAAAATAAAATCCCGAGCTTCAAAGAACTATATTTTGATATTCCTCCCAAAACCGGTCTTTCTTGGAAGGACGCAGAATATTACGCCTTCGTTTCAAAAATCGCTAAAGGGATATCTGAAGAAAAAGGAGTTAAAATAGATTCTCCTGCAATTATTTTGCTTTTATCTTTTTTAGATTATGATTTATTTGCTTTTGAAAATGAAATTATCAAACTCTCTTATCTCAATAGATCAATTAATAAAGATTTTCTCCTCTCCCTTTCGGAATACAAGCTCAAAGCTAATTTTTGGGATTATGCTAAAGATATTATCTCTCCAAGTGACATGAGAAGAAGTTTTATTGCTTTAGAAAATATTATCTCTCAGAAGATAGAACCGTTCTCTCTATTCAATTATTTAGCCAAAAACGCTAAAACAAAATTTCTTACTTCTAAATTGTATGAGCTAGACAAGAGAATCAAATCTGGACTTTTGGAAATTGATCAAGCTCTTTTGGAAATCGTCTTAAAATAAAAACACCCCGTAAATGATTAAGGGGTGTTTTTATTTCTTATTTTTTATTAACCAACTTTGTTATTCTTGATTTAATTCTAGAGGCTTTATTTTTAGCAATTGCGTTTGATTTAGATACTTTGTCAGCAAGTTTGTATAGTTTTGACAAGGCTTCTTTGGCCTGATCAACTTTTTTATCAAGCATTAATTTTTTGACTTCTTTTATAGCTTTTTTCAAAACCGCCTTTTTCTTAAGGTTTTTCCCCTTTCTTCTGACATTTTGTCTTAATGCTTTTTTCGCTGATTTAATTTTTGGCATGTTTTATAAATGTGAAATATGGTTATTATAGTAACAAAATTAATTTCCCAAGTCAAATTTTAAGTTTACCAAGGACTACCCTTGGTAAATAAAACTTCCTCATTGTTTAGATTGTTTATAATCTAATCTTGATGTATTATTCTAATATAATATAAATATGTTTTATTCTATCTCTGGAAAATGTATCGCTAAGGGCAACGATTTTTTGGCTATTGAAGCTGGGGGAATAGGCTTTAAGATTAATGCCACAAAAAGAATCATAGAAAAAGCTATTATCGGTGAAAATTTTAAGGTTTTTTGTTATTGGCACGGAGATAGTTTTGAAATATATGGATTTCCTCATCAAGAAGAACTCTCTTTGTTTCAACTTCTTATCTCTATCTCTGGTATTGGACCGAAGATGGCTCTTAAGATAATGAATTTAAATTCAGTTGAGGAAATTCAATCTGCTATTGCTTTGGAAAAGCCAGCTTATCTTTCTGATAAAGGTGGGGTCAGCGTTAAAACCGCCGCCAAAATTGTTTTAGAACTCAAGGACAAAATTATTCACCCATCCAATCTCGTTGATCTAGATAAAAGTAGCGAGAAAGAACAGATAGAAAACGCCCTTTCTAATCTCGGCTATCAAAGAAAAGACATTCAAAAATCTATGACCCAAATTCCAGCAGACCTCAATAAAATAGAAGACAAAATTAAATTCGTTTTAAAACATCTAGCCTCTAGATAAATATGATCAGAAAAATTATCTATAATTTATATCACTATTTTTTGTCTCTTCTAGGAGCGATTATCTATCTTTTTCCATCCAGAAAGATAAAAATTATTGGTGTTACCGGAACCAAAGGGAAATCTACAACTATCTCTATTTTGTCTAGTTTTTTAGAAGCGGGTGGATTTAAAACTGCTTATATCTCCTCTGTTTATCTGAAAATAGGTGACTCCATTTCAAAAAACAATCAGGGTAATTCTATGCCGGGTAGATTTTTTATCAAAAAATTTATTTCCCAAGCTGTCAGGGCTAATTGTGATTTTGTTCTTATAGAAATAACTTCACAGGGAGTTATCCAACATCGTCATAGATTTATTAAATATGACAAAGCTGTTTTTCTTGATATCCATCCAGAGCACATTGAAGCTCATGGATCTTTTGAGCGGTATCTTGACGCTAAATTAGATTTTTTTAGATATGTTGCTAAAACTAATCAAAAGGCTAAGTTTTTTGTTAACAAAGAAGATGCTCATTCTCAAGATTTTAAAAATGTAGTTAAAAAACAAGAGATTGTTGAGTTTTTTTATTCTGACATAGATAAACTTAATGCCAAAATTCCAAATTGTTTAGCTGGGGATTTTAATAAAATTAATTTATCTGTTTCTTGGGTAATCGCGAAAGATGAAAAAATTTCCGAAGACAAAATTAAAAAAGCCATTGAATCTTTCACCGGAGTTTCTGGAAGAATGGATATTGTTTTGGAAAGTCCGTTCAAGGTTATTGTTGATTATGCTCATACTCCCGACTCTCTTAAAAATCTCTATTCTTATCTTACCTCTCAAAAAAAATCACCAGAGAGTAAATTAATCTGTTTATTAGGTTCTGCCGGCGGTGGTCGGGATAAATGGAAGCGTCCCAAAATGGGAGAGGTTGCTTCTTTGTATTGTGATACAATTATTCTTACTAACGAAGATCCTTATGACGAAGATCCCAACGAGATTATCTCTCAAATCAAATCATCTATTTCAAAAGATAAAGAAGTTTTAGAGATATTAGACAGGACCTTAGCTATAAAAAAATCATTAACTCTTGCCCAAGATGGCGATATCGTCATTTCCACTGGTAAGGGATCGGAAGACTGGATTCATCTTAAAAAGGGTAAAAAAATTCCGTGGAATGAGAAAGAAGAATTTTTAAAATATTTACCCAAAAAATAAATAAAAAAGGGACTCAAATGAGTCCCTTTGGCTTGTGTGCTTGTTATTTTCTCGGTGGTTTTGGTGGCCACCTTTTCCTTGCCAGAGCTTTGGCGAGATTATCAGAGGCCCTGGCAATGCCCCTAATAAACCGAAGGGCGTCATTTCCCCTTTCGGCTAGCGCCAAATTGTTGGCGCTGTTTGAAAGTTTGACAATTTGGTTTCCTAAGTTGTCAAACTCAACAACCGCCGTTACCTGAAGATAATACTCAGCCGTCCCTTTTTTCATCGGAACGGCTATTGTAATGACAAATCCATTGACGCTGGCAGGGATATCCTGCCGAACCACTGATTTTATGTTAGGCATTTTTAGCCCCTTTCTTTAAAAATATAAAACAAAAGATGATATATGTCAAATATTTGAGGTAATACACATAGCGATTTTTTTATATATTATTCTTTTGTTATCATTTACATAGCTAATTCGTAATTTCTTATTATATTTTTTTGTTGTAGGTCGTTAGTCACTCATTACCTACTACATATTACATTTTACTTATTTTCCATTTTCGCATTATATTTATAGCTTTGAATTTTAAAATTTGAAGTTGTTTGGTATAATAACTGTATAATTAATTTTTTATAAAAAATATGTTAAAAGATATAAATCATGACTTAATTAAGCAACTTTCTGTCATTTCTAGTAGTCTTTGGAGAATTAAAAATCTTTATCTTGAAAATTCAAAAGATTGCTCGGAATGTTTAGAACTTTGGAAAAAATTAGAATTTGATTATGAAAATCATATTCAAATTCTTTCTGACCAAATTAAAAAACACATAGCCCAAAATAAATTTGATTAACTATATGAAAATTACATTTGTTGGAGGTGCCTCTGAAGTCACGGGCGCAAATTATCTTTTAGAATCGAAAAATACAAAACTTCTTATTGATTGCGGACTTCACCAAGGAAGTAATGAAAACGAAGCCCAAAACGCAAATCCTTTTCCTTATGATCTTTCAAAAATAAATGCGCTTTTAATTACCCATTCTCACATTGACCACACTGGCAGAATTGCTCAGCTAGTTAAACAGGGATATAAAAATGATATTTATTCCACTCACCCAACCAAAGACGCGTCCTATGATTTACTTTTAGATGCTCGTCATCTAATGGAGAAAGAACATCCTAATCAAGAACCACTTTATGAAATTGAAGATATTGATAGGTCTTTTTCTCAATGGAAAACCGTCAAATATCATGAAATTTTTGAGATAGGAGATTTTGTAATTGAATATTTTAATTCGGGCCACATTCTTGGATCAGCTTCTATTTTAATTAAAGCTGAGGGCAAATCCATTGTTTTTTCTGGCGATCTTGGAAACACCCCCGCTCCATTAGTCGCTCCTACACAATATATCCCATCAGCTGATTATGCTTTGATAGAATCTGCTTATGGAAATAGAGTTCATGAATCAGTTGATAAAAGGCAAGAGCTTTTAGAAGACATAATAGAAGATACCGTTAAATCAGGTGGGACACTTTTAATTCCGGCTTTTGCTATGGAAAGAACTCAGGAATTACTTTATGAATTAAACGATCTTGTTGAGCACGGTCGTATTCCTAGAGTCCCTATCTATATAGATAGTCCTCTGGCGATTAAATTAACTGCCACATATAAAAAATATTCTAGAGACCCGGATTTTTACAACAAAGAAGCTATTGATAAATTAAAAAGTGGCGATGAAATATTTAATTTCCCCGGTCTTAAGTTTACTTTGACAACGGAACAGTCAAAAGAAATTAATGAAGTTCCTCCGCCTAAAATAATTATTGCTGGTTCTGGAATGTCTAATGGCGGTCGCATCTTGCATCACGAATTAAGATATTTGTCTGACTCAAAAAATTCAATTCTTTTTATTGGATATCAATCCTATGGCACGCTTGGAAGAAGAATCATTGACAAAGAGCCATTTGTCTCTATTTTTGGAGAGAAAATCGTTGTTAGGTGCAAAGTTAAGGCCATTGGAGGATATTCTGCTCATGCCGATCAGCCCCTTTTGCTTAAATGGATAGAGGCAATGAAAGGTTCACTTAAAAAGGTTTTTGTTGTTCAGGGAGAACCAGAAGAGAGTCAGCCCTTAGCTCTTAAAATTAAAGATACTTTTGCTATTGATGCGATTGTCCCAGAGCCAAATCAAGTTGTTGATTTATAAAAGAATCTGGCACTGCGCCAGATTCTTTGCTATAATTAAAAATATTATAATTAAAACTTAAAAATGGATAATAAAAATTTGTGTGATAAAAAAACTCCCAAATATCGCATCTGTGTTTCTGGCGCCGCTGAAACAGATTTTTGTGGGGATGATGCTTTTAAAAAAGCCGTTGAAATCGGCAGTCAAATAATCAAACAAGGAGCTATTTTGGTAGATGGAGCAACTACGGGATTTCCTTTCTGGTCAGCTAAGGGCGCTAAAGAGGCTGGTGGTATTGTAATTGGTTTTTCTCCCGCTTCTAGTGAAAAGGAACATCTCAAAGTCTACAAATTACCCTCAGAGTATCATGATATCATTGTTTATACTGGATTTGGATATTCTGGAAGAAATTTATTATTAACCAGGTCTTCCGATGCGGTTATTATTGGTTGTGGTCGCCTTGGGACTCTTAACGAATTTACAATTGCTTTTGAAGATCATAAGCCAATTGGAGTATTAGAAGGTGAGTGGGCGACTGACGATATGATCAAAGAAATGATTGCCAAATCTCACAGAGGGAAGGGGAAGATTGTTTATTCTTCTGATCCAAAAGAGCTTGTTCAAAAACTATTACAAATTATAGACGAAGATAGAGACAAAACAAAAAAAGAAACCAGAGAAGAGGCTGTAGATGAAAGCGTTGATTCTGAAGAATAATGACAAAAGATATATTTAAAAAAATTATTTTTCCCATATCTTTACTCTCGGGAACTATTATCGGTGCGGGAATTTTTTCTCTTCCTTTTATATTTTCTCGTAGCGGTGTTTTGACATCTTTTGCCTTCTTGGCAATTCTTTGTTTTGCTTTTATTTTTATCCATCTAATTTATGCTGATATTGTTGTCAGAAATGGAACGCAACATAGATTTGCTGGATACGCCAAAATATATTTTGGCAAATTGGGAAATTTTGCTGGGATTGTTATGACGATTTTACAAGGATTTTTGGTTTTATCAATTTATCTTTTGTTGTCCTCTTCATTTTTCAGTTCTGTTTTACCATTTTTAAATCCTCTCTGGGGAGTTTTGTTATTTTGGTTGATCGGATCAATTATTTGTGCTTCCGGAACGAAAAAAATTACTTTTTTTGAATTTCTTTCTATACTGGGAATACTTTTTGTGGTTCTTATTTTGTGTTATTTAGGTTTTAATAAATTTTTTAACCATAGTTTTAATAGTTTTAATTTAGTGTTTGAAAATTGGAAAGTTTGGTTTTTGCCTTTTGGTGCCCTTCTTTTTTCGCTTAGTGGTCGCCCTTCTGTCCCTTCGTTAGTTCATTATTTTGAAAAAATAAATCCAAATGCTCAAGAATCAAAAAAAGAAATTAAAAGAGCTATAGCTTGGGGAACAATTATCCCAGCCATTGTTTATGGTGTTTTTATTATCAGTATTCTTGGGCTTTCTCCTACTCCCTCTTCCGATACTTTTACTGGCATTATAAGTATTGTCCCGTCTTGGGTTTTGATAGGATTGGGAGTACTTGGATTAATCTCTCTAATTAGTTCTTATTTTGCTATCGGCGTTGATCTTAAATATTCTCTCCAATTTGATCTGGGGCTATCTAAAATTAGCTCTTTAGTTTTTATTTTTTTCATCCCACTTTTTCTTTATTATATGAAAATAGGAGGGCTTATTTCTTTAATAGAAATTGCTGGAGGTGTATTTATTGGTTTAGAAAGTTTGATGATCTTGTTAATGTGGAGGAAGTCCAGAAAGATTTTTGGATTGAAAAATTCTCTCGTTAAAGAAAATATAAAAATAATTTTTTGGACATTATTTTTGATTTTTATTGTGGGGGTATGTTATGCGATTTGGTTTGGAATTTTTCCAATTAGGTAGTATATTAAAGTTCTATGAATATTAAATATATTAAACATACATATCCAAATGGTTTGCGTCTTATTTTAGCCCCTCAAAAAGAAAGTCCGTCTGTGACGGTAGCTGTTTTAGTTGAGGCTGGATCTGCTTATGAAGACAAGGAAAACAACGGAATCTCTCATTTTTTAGAACATATGTGTTTTAAGGGAACACAAAAAAGACCCACCTCTATGGAAATTTCATCTGCTCTAGAGAGTTTAGGAGCTTCTTATAATGCTTTTACTTCTCGTGACATGACTGGTTATTATGCCAAAGTTGCTTACCCTAATTTTGAAAAAATTTTGGAAATTATCTCTGATATGTATCTAAACCCTCTTTTTGATGAGAAAGAAATAGAGAAAGAAAAAGGAGTTATTATTGAAGAGATTAATATGTACGAGGATCAACCAAGATCCAAAGCTTCTCAAAAGTTAGAAAATATAATGTATGGAGATCAGCCAGCTGGATGGGATGTGGCTGGGTTAAAAGAAAATGTTAGAAGGATAAAAAAACCAGATTTTATTAAATATAGAAACAATCATTATCATGCCTCAAAAACTATTATTGTTATTTCTGGGAACATAAACATTGTCACCGCTAAAAAATTAGTCAGTCAATATTTTAAAAAAATATCTAAAAATAAAATTATTAAAGCGGTTAAAGTTAAAGAAAATCAAACTAATCCTAAAATAATTTTAACAAATAAAAAAATAGACCAGACTCATCTCTCTATTGGAGTTAAATCCTTTCCCGTTTCTTCTGAAAATAAATATCCCCTAATGCTTTTGGCTGATATTTTAGGCGGTGGGATGAGCTCAAGATTATTTTATAGAATAAGAGAACAACTTGGATTAGCTTATTATGTCGGTTCTTCTTTGTCTTTGTTTGTTACGCACGGCTATCTTGAAATCTATGCCGGTGTTAATAATACTATGCTCAAGAAGGCGTTAGATGCGATTATTAAAGAAATAAAACTTTTATTAGAAAAAGGCATTACAGACAAAGAGCTAAAAAGAGTAAAAGATTATCGCATTGGAACATTTTTATTATCTCTTGAAACATCTAGCGATTTAGCTTTTTATTTTGCTGAGCAAGAGGTAAATCTACATCAGATAGAAGGGCCAAATCAGATTATTAAAAAAATAAAATCTGTGACTAAAGACGATATTTATCGTCTAGCCAAGAGGGTATTTAACAATCATTCTATCAATCTTTCAATTGTTGGCCCTAAGCAGAAGGAAGAAGAAATTCAAAAGATCTTTCGTTTATAAATCTTTATGCGCTTTTTCTTTTTCTTATTTTGTATTATGATATAAATATATGGAAAGGCGTGTTTTAGATGTATCCTGGGGATCTCTTTGGAAAATCTTAACGATGGTTGTTTTTGCTATTTCTTTATATTTAACTAGGGAGGTTCTATTAACTGTTTTTATCGCTATTGTTCTTTCATCTGCCATCCATCCCCTCGTTACATACTTAGAAAAGAAAAAAATTCCAAGGATACTAAGTGTTTTTGTAATTTTTATTATTGTCGTTGCTCTTTTGGCTGTTGTTTTATATACTCTAATTCCAGTTTCTATTATTCAACTTCAGTATTTAGTTAATCATTTTAATGGATTAAATATTCCTCTTCTTGATAAAATTGATGCGCCCTTGGCCTCTGCTAAAATCAATCAAGGCGTTGGAGGGCTTATAGATTATTTCTTTTCTGGAAGCTCTGATATTATCGGATCTATCTCTACTATCATTGGGAATATTTTATTTATAATTGTTTCTTTGGTTTTAACTTTTTATATGGCCATCAGCAAAGATGGAGTGGAGAGATTTATAAAAGCTGTTTTTCCATATAATCAAGAAGATTATGTTGTCGACCTTTATGTTCGCACTAGAGCTAAATTATCCAAATGGTTAACTGGACAGATAATTATCAGTTTATTTGTCGGGATTCTAACATTTATCGGATTATCTATTTTGGGAATTGAGTATGCTCTTGTTCTAGCCATTTTAGCATCTATTTTAGAGCTTATTCCTTATGTTGGCCCGATTATCGTTGGAGCAATTACTTTTTTAGTTACATTGCCAAAATCTCTTTCCCTCGCTCTTTTAGCTGTTCTTTTATTCTTTATTATCCAACAAATAGAAAATCATGCCTTGGTCCCATTTATTATGAGTAGAGCCGTAGGCCTTGATCCAGTTATGGTTGTTATCGCTTTATTGGCTGGATCTCAATTGGGTGGACTTGTGGGTGTGGTTTTAGCTGTTCCGGCCATGATCATTATCCAAGAGTTTATAGATGACTGGACTCTTAGGAAAAGAAAGATGAGAGAAATGGTTGATTGATTTTTTGTCCCTTTACTTTTTTCCTTTGTAAAAGTATTCTTTTTTTATGCCTATGAAAGAAAAGTTTTATATCACGACTTCTTTACCTTATGTTAACGATGTCCCTCACATCGGTTTTGCGTTGGAGATAATTCAGGCTGATGTTATTGCTCGTTATCAAAAAATCAGAGGGAATGAAGTTTATTTTTTGACTGGCACAGATGAGCATGGAAGTAAAATAGTTAGAACTGCCAAAATTAAAGAAATGTCCACAAAAACATTTGTTAATCAAACTAGTAGAGCGTTTAAAGATTTAAAAAAAATTCTCAATTTATCTTGGAATAATTTTATTAGAACAACTGATCAAAAAAATCACTGGCCGGGCGTTAAAAAAATCTGGGAAATTATGATGAAATCTGGCGACCTTTATAAACGGACATACCAAGGGCTTTATTGTTCTGGTTGTGAGGCTTTTTTGACTGACAAAGACATAGAAGGCGGTAAATGTATTATTCATAAAAAAGAGCCCGAGCTCGTCCAAGAAGAAAATTATTTTTTTCGTCTTTCTGCTTATACCAAAACTCTTAAAAATAAAATTAGTTCAGGAGAATTAGAAATTATTCCAGAGACAAAAAAAAATGAGATTCTTTCTTTAATGGAAAAAGGATTGGAAGATGTTAGTTTTTCTCGTTCTTCTGATAAATTGAAATGGGGGATACCCGTTCCCGGTGACGAGACTCAAACTATGTATGTTTGGGCTGATGCTTTGACAAATTATATTTCTGCCATTGGTTATGGGAGAGACGAAAAAGAATTTGAGCACTGGTGGCCAGCCGATGTTCATGTTATTGGTAAAGATATTTTAAGATTTCATTCTGCTATTTGGCCAGCGATGCTTCTTTCAGCCAAATTGCCCTTGCCCAAAAAATTATTTGTTCATGGTTTTATTAATGTTGATGGGCAAAAAATGTCCAAATCTATCGGCAATGTTGTTTATCCAAAAGATCTTGTAGCAAAATATAGCACAGATGCAGTTAGATATTATTTCTTGAGAGAAATTTCACCTTTTGAAGATGGGGATTATTCCGAAAATAAATTTATAGACAGATTTAATAGTGACTTAGCTAATGGCCTTGGAAATTTCTATGCTCGTGTTTTAGGTATCGCTCAAAAAAATCAACCCATCAAAAATGATCATAATATGATGGATTTAGTCGTTGAACAAAAAATAAAAACGATTAAGAAATTAATTGAAGATGATATGTATCTCTTTCGTTTCAATGACGCCATTGCTGATATTTGGTCTTTGATTTCCTTTGGTGATGGCTATGTTAACGAAAAAAAGCCATGGTCAAAAGAAAATCCAGAGGTTGAAAATCAAAAGACAATATATAATCTTTTAATCATCTTAAACGCTATCGGTTTTTTTCTAGCGCCATTTCTTCCAGAAACATCTAAAGTGATTACTCAAAGTCTAAATATGAAAAGTAAAATTGTTAAGATGAAAAAATCCAACAATCTTTTCCCTCGCATAGAACAAAAAATAACCCTTAGCTAAGCCTTTTTACTAAAAAACCACTCTCAATCAACCACTCTTTTTCTCTTTACTTAAAATTCAAAATCACTTCATCTTTTTTCCTGTCATTCCAAATTTTATGAGAAATCTTGATCAATAAATAAATTTTTTCCCTTTGCTTAGAATGATAAAATATTGGCAATTATTTTAAGTAATATAAATTTTCCCCGTCGACAAAAAACTATTTATAATTTTAAATTTTTCATTTTTAACTCCAAACTGCTTTTATGAACTTAAAAATTATTGATTCTCATTCTCATATACAATTTCCCGAGTATGATCTAGACAGAGCTGAAGTTATCCAGAGGGCTTTTGATAGTCAAATTGGAATAATCACCGCTGGTGCTGATTTAGAGAGCTCTGTTAAAGCCGTTGATCTAGCTAATCAGTATGAGAATGGAATTTGGTCAGCTGTTGGAGTTCATCCCACTGAAGAATATGAAGATGATGTTTTTGATAAAATAACTCAATTGGCCGACAATGACAAAGTTGTTGCCATTGGTGAGTGCGGATTAGATTTTTATCGAGACAAAGAAAAAAAGACAAAAGAAAACCAAATAGAATTATTTGAAAAACATATTTTACTTTCAAAACAAATAAATAAACCACTTGTTATTCATTGTAGGAAGGCCTTCCTTGAAATTTTAGAAGTATTAAATAAAAACAAAGCCAATCTTTTAAAAAAACCGGGAATTTTACATTTTTTTACTGGTAATTTAAATGACGCCAAAGTTCTTCTGGATTATAATTTTTCGTTTACTTTCGGCGGACTTATTACCTATGATCGAAGTTTTGATGAAATTATAAAATTTATTCCACTTGAAAATATTTTAGTTGAAACCGATGCTCCTTTTGTTTCTCCTGCGTCTCATCGAAAGGAGCGTAACGAGCCGTCGTATATTCCAGAGGTTATTTTGTCTATCGCTTCGATTAAAAACCTTGATCAAAAAACTGTTTCAGAAACAATTCTTCTCAACACCAAAAAACTTTTTTCGTTAGTTTTTTAATTCTTAGGAAGTTGAACTTCTTAAGGGAAGAAGGAAAGTGATTTTTTGTTCTATATTTTAAATTATTTTCGTTAATAATTATTTATTTGCCATGTTCCAAATTTAAACTTTTTATATTATATATATTATACTCGTAGCTAAATACAACTTTTTTAACGATCGTTAAAAAAGTTGTATTTAGCTGTTTAGCTATAAGAGATTGTTTTTGTATTAAAACGCCCCCGACAAAATTCGTCGGGGGCTTCATACAACTTCCTTCACAGCAGTGAGCGACTGCTCGAAGAATCCAGCGCTTTTTCATATCTCCCTCCTTTCTTCTCCAAAACTACAGAGAGATCTAAAAAGATAATAAGGTTTATTTCTTTGTTTGTCAAAATTTTTTATGATTTTGTCGCAGGTCGTATGCTGTAAGTTGTAAGTTAATTTTTTGGCAATGAGAAATATGTTGGTTTAAGATACCTAGCTAGTTGCCCATATTCTTCTATGCCACTATGTTGTGTTTTGTATAAAACAAGCATCGTTATATAATCACTTTCACTAAAATCACTTCTATTAAGTTTCAATCGGATCGTCCCTGGATTTGGCAATGGCCCTTTGTCAAAATCATATATATTTCTGAACAGTCCATCCATCATTGGCCCCGCACAACTTCCTGTTGATATTATCCCTCCTAAATACAACAGATTGCTTGTTTTTGGACCATTCTGACATGAATTATAAACAAGGGCTAGCTTATCCCTACCGTCATTCATCTGCTCCTCTGCGTTTGCGATTCTTGTCTTGTCGGGAGTATCAGAATTCAAATAAAACGCCACCAGACCCAAATCTGTGCTAACTAAAGTGTTATAGTTTGAGACATCAAATTGAACAAATGCCGTTCCATCATCTACGCTCCAAAACAAATTAGATAGTCCAAGAGGCATATTGTTTACCTCTGGCATTTTTATTTTTAATTCAGATGTTTCCGAATAATTACCCATATCATCAACGGCTCTTAGTTGAAATATGTATTCATTTCCCGGAACAACTGTCACGACTTCTTTTGGAGAATAAACCAATTTCCACTCAACACTATTTATATCATCGCTAGACAGAGATGATCTTAACTCATATTTTATTTTACTGTCCAAAGAATCTGTATCAGTAGAATTTTCCCATCTTATGCTAAATCTTGATTGGGTGGCATCAAAGTCTCCCTCTGTGCTTATTATTTTTGGAGCTGATGGTGGTAGAGATTCTGGCTGTGAATCAAGAAAATGATATGGGATTTTATCTAACGCGATTAATTCAAAATTAGGATACCTGCCATCTCCATTAGTTGTTCCATAGCCCGTGTAATAAATGACTGTAATATAATCACTTGAGCTAAATTGCGCGCCTTCTCCGCCAGCAACTTCTAAAAGTATATTATTATCTTTCATATGTCTTAACGAAAGAGAATAATTATAAATTCCTCCACCATTTCCGCAAAAAGATGCGTTATCCGCTAATACTATTCTTGCCATTCCGCTGTTTGTTCCCGGCGAATCAATACATTTATCTCCCAGGATCACGAAATTTCCGACCGAGTCAAATTCTAGATTTGTGTAGTTATCTTTAAATTCCAGTGGCTCGCCTTTATAAAATACCATCGCTCTCCATCCCGGATATTCTTGTCGCGAATCGGGGACAAACGGATAAGCGTTATATTTTATATTAATATATTTTTTCCCATCATAATTATTTTGGAAAAAATCTATTCCATTAATAAAGCTTGGCACGCTAACATCTAAAGTAGAAGCAATAGAATTTTTTCCGTCTTGATCAACTGCCAAAAGTGATATGGTATAATTTTTTCCAATTTCTTTTATCCTTTTATTAATATTTTTTTCTGTAGTTGAGGCGATAATATTTCCTTCATCACTAATCATTTCATACCACAACCCTTCATTACTTCCTCTATAATCTACAGCGTTATCCCATTTCATATCTAAAGTAACTTTATCCTTAGAATAAGTCAGTTCAAAGTTTTGAGGTGTTTCGGGAGCATTTCGTGGCTCGGCAAGATTTTTTGTTCCTTGTGGCTTTGGATCAGATCTGACAACAAAATCCTCACCCGCATTTCTATCGCATCCATTTCCGTCAAATTCTTCTGTTTCAAATGGATAAACACAATGGCCGTCTTTAATAGATGTCCTTTCAATACTTTTTCCTTTTTCTGGTAAAACTGCTTTTGGTATTCCGGATAAAATCGGACTGCCATATCCGATCAGATCAACTATTTGCGGATCTTCTAGGGATGTAATTTCTGTGCTGGTAGAAACAAGAAAAACAATTCCCCCAGATGAATTTCCCGATAAAGATATCGTGCTTTGATTCATATCTCCCAGCGAAGAATATTTACCTCCATTTTTTGTGATTAAATAAAAACTTTTCCCTTCAATTTTTGCTTCACTAGTAAAGTTCTTTTTTGTTGGGCTTGTAAATATTTCTGTGTTTCCGCTTAGATATTGCAAAGACCATCCGTCCAGAGAGACATAATTTTCTGTTGGGTTATAAAGCTCAATAAATTCATCGCTACTATTTTCTCCTCCTATTTGTATTTCGCTAATGACAATATGGTCAGCGTTTCTTTCGTCCCCTGGTAAAGGCGCCTGTTCTTTTTCATTTTCTTTTCCAGGTGTAGGTATCGCTCCTTCCCAGCCAGATTCAAATTTTTGAATTGACCTTCCGTTTTCCTCTTCGCCCATCGTTTTTACATAAGCAAATAAATCAAGAACAATATTGCCATTTTTAATCGCCAGTTCTTCTCCGTCATTGTTCAGAGAAAAAGAGCTATCAAAAATCTTTCCCACAAAAGATGGAAAATCTCCCATAAAACTAC
>Ga0210057_1002693_pt1 | contig 25191 bp, 25 predicted proteins | sample CryGeyCG2114_010_2_FD_183968 | JGI IMG/M metagenome (GOLD analysis project Ga0210057, IMG submission 183968) | Groundwater microbial communities from aquifer - Crystal Geyser CG10_big_fil_rev_8/21/14_0.10 (SPAdes) (version 2) | ecosystem: Environmental > Aquatic > Deep subsurface > Groundwater ...
CCGTGACGGACAGCCGCTGGAGATTGTGGCTATCCATCCTCATTCTCCAATCGGGTTTGAACCAACTAAATCTAGAGATGAGGAGTTAATCGCCGCGTTTGCCTACGCTGCAAATTTGCGCCAGCCAACGGTGGTGATTGGCGACTTTAACAGTTCCCAGTTTTCGCCAAAGTTCCAGCGGCTGCTCAAAGAAAATCGTTTTGTCGACACCCAACTGGAGTTTGGCATTCAGCCAAGCTGGCACGCCGGTTACTTGCCGTTGTTTAGGATTCCGATTGACCAAGTGGTAGTCAACGATCAGGTCAAGGTGTACAACCGATTTTTGGGTGAACCGACCGGGTCGGATCACTTGCCAATTTTGGTCGAGGTTGGGGTAAAGTAAGTTTCGTTTTTTCAGGTTCGTGCGTATCTGGGGCGGCTGAGGTACAACATCCTCATTCGCAGTGGAGAGGTGTTGGAGTGGTTTAATGTTATAATAATCAAATGCCGCTAAGAGTAAAAATTCCTTATCCGGAATCAAACATATATTTTAATAATGTTTGTTTAGCCTTAAATATATCAACTCAAACTTTTTCTGAGAAGTTGGGTTTTCATTGCCGCACTGTTAAAGACTGGTCCAAATCTAAGCACACTTTTCCTTTAGAAGTTGCCGAAAAAATTAAATATATCACACACATTCCTTTGCCATCAAATGCAATAGTTTTTGACAGTGTTAAACAAAAATCTGAAGCTGGAAAAAAAGGTGCTATAGCAAGAAATACAATATTTCCTAATCCAGGCACTTTTGAATCGAGGAGAAAAGGAGGACTACATTCACTAAAAGTTCACGAATTACTACAAGATAGATTCATTACGAAAAAGAAACTCAATGTAACAAAAGACAGCAATAAATTAGCCGAATTGATTGGAGTAATTTTAGGTGATGGATCAGTATCTAAATATCAAGTAAGGATAACTCTTCACAATCATGAAAAAACATATTCAAAACATGTAAGTAAACTCATCAAGTTAGTATTTTTAGAAGAACCCTCGATTGGAGAAAGAAAAAATATTATCGATATATCTATTTCAGGTAAAAATATTGTGACCTTTCTAGTGAAAAAGGGTTTATTTGTGGGTAATAAACTGAAAAATAATGTCTCTGTTCCAAAATGGATAAAAAAACAAAAAAATTGGATTTATTCCGTACTAAGGGGACTTTTTGATACTGATGGATCAATCTATCTAGATTCTCACTATCATGGATCAAAAAAATATAAAAGTTTATGCGTAGCCTATACTTTTTATCCCACCAACTTACTGACCGATGCATATTTATTGCTAAAGCTTATCGGTTTTCATCCAACTAGAGGGACAAAAAATAGGGTGATGTTAAGAAGACGTGAGGAAGTGATACAATTCTTCAAGAAAATCAAACCGGCTAATGCTAAACATATAAATAGATTTTTGAATTTTATGGAGGGGTAGCCAAGCGGTCATACGGCGCCGGTCTCGAAAACCGAGCGGAGTGAAAACTCCACGTGGGTCCGAATCCCATCTCCTCCGCCAGCCGGTTTTAAGCGCAAATCGGAATCTTTTATCTTTGCCCCGTTGCTACGGGGCTGGCCAAAAGCGGGCTTCCCTCATTTTTAATTTGATTAAATTAATTTTTATTTGATAGTATAAAAATGGAAGCAAACTTCATTCTAATATTATGCTATCAAAACTTTGGAGATATGACACGCGATAAAAACAACATTGGAGATAACATTAAAAAATTGCGGGCAAAACTTAATTTAACGCAGGATGATTTAGCTAGAAAATCAGACGTGAAATACACTACTCCTACAAAAATTGAAAGTGGGGTTGTCACAAAACCGACTGTTCATATAATGGCAAAAATCGCTAAATCTTTAAACGCTTCAATTGAGGATTTAATAAAATAATTTTTCACTACTATGAGAAAACATTCTTATTTATCACCGAAATGCGAGGCAAACAATAGTAGCAAAATTCATCGTTATGGTGTTTTTGCGAAAGAGAATATTCAAAAAGGGGAACTTATAGCGCTATGGGGGGGGTACATCATAACATTAGCTGAATTAAGAAAATTACCAAGAGAGATTTTAGATTATGATTATCCTGTTCAAATTTATAAAAATTTTTATCTAGGACCAAAATCTGAAAAAGATTTAGATGATTGTGAAATGTTCAATCATAGTTGTCATGCTAATGCTGGGGTCAAAGGGCAAAATATTTTGGTCGCGAGAAGGAAAATAAAAGCAGGGGAAGAAATCTGTTTTGATTATGAAACTACGGACACACAGGATCTTAAATTTACTTGTAAATGTGGGGCGAAAAAATGTCGTGGAAAAATTAACGGAACATCCTGGAAAAATCCAAAATTTCAGAGAAGTAGTAAGGGTTATTTGTCTTTTTATATTCAAGAAAAAATAAAGAAATTAAAAAAGAATTTGCCGCCAAAGAGTAAAATTCGTTAGAATTTTACTTGCGGGCAGTAGCCCGCAAAAAACTTGAAATCGTTCAATCCGAAAGGGTCGCTTCTGCGGGCGGGCGGAAGGAGGTGGTTGGGGGGAGGAATTTTGCCCGCCCTACAAATTTTGGGCAAAATCAGTTCGAATTTTTTCGAACGCACACCGCCAAGTGATAAAACAAATTGGTGTTACAATATAATTCATAAAAATGGAATGATATGGCAAGAGTGAATATTGAAGCATTGTGGATAGAAGTTGAAGATCATTCTTCATCCAGTGATTTTCAGAAATATCCTGAAACTGATACCCGTAGCGATCAAGTGAGGAAAGATGATCTGCTCTTAGCGGAGGTTAATTTGTATGCTCGAGAACTGGAAAACCAAGGCTTCTCTCCAGAAGCTATCTCTTTGCAGGTTATTGAAAGGCTGGAAAAAGTCGTGCCTCACTTAACGATTGAACGTAATTCTTACCCTCCTTATGACGTTTCAGTTAAAAGAGGAATAGGCTGGGGAACAGTTATCTATGTTGATTACCAAAACAGACTGGGAATTTCTAAACCTGATGAGAACGATGATGAAGAAAGTTGGGGATAAAAACTGATTTAGTTTATTTTGACTTAAAAAAAGTTCCAGCATCATCCCATGTCCTGCACTAACCAATATTGTATCTTGTCGCTATAATATCTATGCTTGCCCAAAGTACATATAAGGGAAATAATCTATGAACGATCAGGAACTCAATAAAAGACCTCAAGAAATATCCCAACAGAATCGCCTAAAGGCGTTAAGAAGAGTTATTGCTATTTCTCTGGCAGTAGTTTTTGGAGCGGCCGGCGTACCACCTGTTGCTGATTCTCAATCACGCACTATTCCTTTGGAATCAGATGAAACGAGTGTGCTTGCTCTCCCGCTTGTACTACAAGTGGCTCGTGGAGCTGTTGAGGGTCAGTTCACTTCGTCTCTTGCTTTGCCCTTTGTCGCACAAGCTGAGTCACCGCTGTCAAAACCATAATTACTACGAATACAAAATTGACGCTCAATGATTCTAATTATGCAGACATTGATTGGGCATTGATTGAGCGTTGACTCAACAATCTTTCCAACTCATAGTGAAATGTCATGTTCAAAGAGAATTCAGCTTGGTGGGTCTACATCGTGGAGTGCGCAGACGGCAGTTTTTACACGGGCTCTACGCCCGACATTACCAGTCGAGTCAAGAAACATAATGACGGTATGGGCGCAAAGTATACCCGCAATCATCTACCGGTCAAGTTAGTCTATTTTGAGCCATACCCAGATCGCTCAGCGGCTGCCAAACGAGAGATAGAGTTAAAAAAATTAAAACATCGGCAGAAAAAAGAACTGGCAGTTGGATTTGAACAGTAACTTTAAGTCAGGTGAACTTAGACAACCCAAGTATTTGAGCAAGTGAGCTTTTGTGCATACACAAGTATGTGTGCAACACGTTCCATCCTTCAAGTACCTAGGCAAACAACTACCCCGTTAATCTGAGGGAGCCACAAAAGTCTTGACACAGCTTGTCAACTGTGAGAACGTTAGCATATATGAAAAAGAAAACTGTCCACTCGAGCACCACTCGAAAAACTGGTACTTACCATACAGCAAGTCAATTTGACCTGGGTCGCCTCAATCAGGTGACTAGTGTCTCTAAGGTTCTGGCTGCGATTTTATTCGTTGCCCTGCCGTTCTTGGCGTTTGTGCTTGGACTGGCTTACCAGAATTCATACCAAGTTTTACCGTAATCAACCTGTAAGGTTTTGGATGGCAATCACACCCAATCCAGCTTCTGCCGAGGCAGTTTTTGCTGGTGGCTGTTTTTGGTGTTTGGAGCCAGTTTTTCTCAATTAAAAGGCATCTTTGACTTGAGTTGGCTACACTGGTGATCATGTTGCCAAGCCTAGCTACGAGCAATTTCTTGTATCTTTCATTTTCAGCTTGTGAAATAATTGGCATTAGTAATAGCAAAGCTTTTTCATGATCAATTTCTCATATTTCAATTGGAAGGTATGGTTTGGAATACTTATTTTGATTGTGGGCATTTTTATTCGTACTTGGCATTTGCAAATAATACCTGTATCGCTTTATCTTGATGAAATTGATCATGTTGTAACTGGCTTAACTCTCTATCGTTTTGGTACCGATCTTTCTGGAACTTGGAAACTCTGGGAATTACAGCCTTTTGTTTCAACAAATGTTGTGGCAGAACTACCTGCACTATTCTTTCTTTTAGTACAACGTATCTTTGGAGGAACGGCTGCCTCAACTGCACACGTAGTCAATACAGTGTTCGGGCTTGGAACAGTCATAATTGCGATATTTATTGCCCAAGAGTTGTTTAAAAACTGGAAACTAGCGCTAACCTCTGGGCTAATGTTGCTAGTTAATCCTTGGCATATTTTTATTTCAAGAATGGCATTCGAGTCAGCTTTATCAGTTTTTTTTCAATTAATGTTTGTTTTAGGCTTTTTGAAAATCTTTGGAAATAAAAAAAGAACAATGCCTCAGTACATTTTAATTTCAATTTTACTCGTAGTAGGTTATTTCTTTGGTTATTTAACGTATCATGGGGCTAAATTTACTTTGCTCGCACTCGCATTGGTCTTTATTGCTCTTCTCTGGATTGTGAAGGTAATTAGTCTGAAAGAAAAAATTTATTTTTCTTTATTAATTAGCATCACTGCATCACTGCTACTCTTTTCTACTTTAATGAATCTTTCAACTTCTCGTTTTTCTGTGCGATCAAGTGAATTGTTAGTTAGTTTTTCATATTTACAAGCTGAGTCAACAAGTCAGCGAATGGCAACGATAGATAACCCTCTTACCAGGTTTATTATTAATAAACCTACTGTGCTGCTCCATCAAATATTTCTTCATTATGTCTCAATTTTTGATCCATATCGATTATTTTTCACTGGACAAGAAACTGCTTGGCAATTTTCTTTGGTGGTTTCTGGATATTTTTACATAATCCAGTTACCGTTCATTGCTATTGGGTTTTTCTGGTTGGTTTGTAACTGGAAAAGGGATTATCTTCCGTTTGTCTTATTATTTGTAGTCAGCCCCTTCGCATCCGCCATTAGTGTTAGTTTCCAATCTGTATTTAGAGCTGCATTGACCTATGTTCTTTTAAATCTCATATCAGGAATAGGATTGTGGTATCTGATCTTTGAATGGAAAAATCCTTTAAGAAAACTTGGTCTTTTTCTAATTATAACGATGCTTGGAGTTGAAATTATGTTTTTTGGATATCATTATTTTTTTGATTTTCCGTTAACAACAATAACGAATTATGATTTTGATCAGAGACTACTTGCTAGCTATGTTTCTAGAATTGATCGCCCAGTCACCATAATTAGTGATCATAAGGCATACAATACAGCTAGAGCACTTTTAACTTACACCGGCTTAATAGGAGAGTTGTCCCTTGATGATTTGCTGCAATTTTCTGAAGTGAATAAAAGTGTATATCAGTTACCCGGGATGACGATTAGCGACGACTGCCTGGATTTAGCGAGTATTGAAAATACAAATGTAATAATTTCTGCCGGTCAAATGAGGGAGTGCGATTATTACGTAGAGCTTGCTACAGATCTAGGGGAAAAACCTAGTACTGAAAGTGGAATGTTATACAAAACACTTAGTTCTCCCAAAGATAGTGGTTCATATTATTACCTGATCAAAGATGAATTGTGTGAAATAGATTCTGCCCCTACCATTGTAAGGTTAAAAAAACTTGATGATTTATATTTAGAAAAACAGAATAATCAAGATTTTTGCAGTACTTGGGTTAAGCAAGAATACAAGCTAACCCAATAAAGTTCTTGATTCTGTGTGACATCGCCCTCGGAACTGGGTATACTGAATAGATGGAGTTATTTTTGGACTCAGCTGATCCACAACAAGTCAAAACTGCCTGGGATTGGGGAGTGATTCAAGGCGTGACTACCAATCCTAGTTTGCTAGCTTCAGTTGGGAAACCATACATAGAAGTGGTTAATGAGCTGATTCAAATTGTTGATGGGTCAATTTCGCTAGAAGTGATTGCGACTGATTTTGAAACAATGCTGCAACAGGCCAGAACTTTGGCAGCCCTGAGTAGGAAAATTGTGGTCAAAATTCCCTGTACGACGGATGGCCTAAAAGTTGTCAAAATTCTTTCGGCTCAAAAAATTAAGACCAATGTAACGTTAGTTTTTAGTTTGTCGCAGGCTATCTTGGCAGCCAAAGCTGGTGCTACCTATGCTTCTGTTTTTGTGGGTCGATTAGAAGATATGGCAGAGCATTCGGGTGATGAGTTGGTTTCACAAGTGAGAACGGCCTATGATGATTCGCTGATCCCCACAAAATTGGTAGCGGCCAGCATCAGAAATGAAAACCACTTTGAACAGTCAATCTTAACTGGGGCTGACATTGTGACCGCGCCGTTCCCAATCGTTGAAAAATTGGTTCGCCATCAGCTGACCGATGCTGGTCTCCAACGCTTTTTGGATGACTGGGCACGATCGGGTTTAGAGTTTCCTGGTTAAGGAAAATTTTTTACCCTAAAAGGCTTTGTTGTAGAATAGCCGCTAGATAGTTGTTGAGTCGGCAATTATCAACACATGGCAAACATTAAAACTTTATCTCCAGAAACTGTCGCCGCAATAGCAACCGGACAGGTGATTGAGCGCCCCTCATCAGTAGTTAAAGAATTGGTTGAAAATGCTTTGGATGCGGGCGCAACTCAGATTACGATCAAGTTAGTTGATGGCGGCCGGCAAGAAATAAATATCATTGATAATGGTCTGGGCATGAGCAAGGAAGAGCTGCTATTGTCGGTTCAGGCCTATACCACCAGCAAAATTGCCAGACTTGATGATCTTAAGCAGCTCAAATTCTATGGCTTTCGAGGGGAAGCACTAGCCAGCATTGCCTTAGTTTCTCAGCTTCAAATTCAATCAAAGCAAGCGGTAAACACATTTGGTCACTATCTCCAGATAAAACATGGCAATTTGATTGATGAGCATTCGGTTGGAATGATTGCTGGGACCAAAGTCAGCGTCACTGAGTTGTTTAGGTTTCAACCGGCTAGAAAGAAGTTTTTAAAATCAGCAACAACTGAGCTCCAGCAAATTTATAAAGTGATTTTACCCCTGATTTTAATCAATCTTCAGGTCAGTTTTAGAGTTGAGCACAACAATTCAGTCGTAATTGACTGCCCGCTTGGCCAAACATTTTTGGAACGAGTGTTGATTTTGCTTGACCAAGAGTATCACTCAAAACTATTACCGGTTCAGCTGTCCCAAGCTGGGTACAGGCTTACTGGTTTTATTGGTGTCCCTCAAATCGCATCGCCTGCCAATTCGAGACAATTTTTGTGGGTCAACACCAGACCGGTTTTCCACGATTTAATCAGCAGAACCATTAAGTTGCTGTACGGCACCTTGCTTGAGCCAAAAGCCACCCCAGTTTATTTTTTGCAGTTGGTGGTGCCTCCAGAAGCAATTGATGTCAACATTTATCCTCAAAAAACTTCAGTTTCGTTTCTAGAAGAGGAAATAGTGGTCAACCTTATTTCTGCTGCGGTTACCAATACTTTGACTGAATCTGGTTTGATCCATCGCCTGATTGACCAAGCCGAAAGGACTGAGTTATTGGTTAAAGACTCTGACGTAGACAAGGTGAGTGGTCAGCTGAAACAAATCACTAAGCTATGGACCATGAAGAATCTGCAGCTGAGTTCGACAATGAAACTTTTTCAACTTCATAAATTGTATTTAGTTTTAGAGGTTCCAGAGGGAGTGTTGCTGATCGATCAGCACTCGGCTCATGAGCGGGTGTTGTATGAACAATTTTTAGCTGCCTCTCAACAACATGTCCAGCTTCATCAGCTCAAGTTGAGTGTAGCCCAAAAACTTAATCTTGTTCCGTACCAGGCCATCGGTCAACGAACACAAAAATTATTGGCTAGTTTGGGTATTAGCTTAGAAGAAATAGATCGTGAACACTTTGTTTCCAAAATCCCGGTAATCCTGCAACACCGAAACTATCAAGAATACATCAAAGAAGTGATTGAGCAAGCTGAACAACTATCGCCCGACGAGTTTGAGCGTTCAACTCAAAAAATAATTGCTTTCTTGGCCTGCCGATCGGCAATCAAGGCTGGTGAGCCACTGACGGCTGAGGAACAAAAAAATCTAGTCGAAAAGCTACTTAAGACCAAGTCAAACTATACCTGTCAGCACGGCCGACCCGTCTTCATGTATGCTTCGTTAGCAGATTTGGCTAGAATCTTTAAACGGACCGGTTTTTAATTCTTCTATCAGTCCTGATTCAGAAAATGAAAAATAACTAGTATTGGTGACGATTAAATGATCCAGCAGTTGGAAACCGATTAGCTCGCCGGTAGCTATCAGCTTAAAGGTGGTTTGGTAATCGGCTTTACTTGGGAAACACTTGCCCGAAGGGTGATTGTGGATGACAATCAAAAATTTAGTTTCTTTGGTGATCAACTTAGTTAATAACTGTCGGGGATCAATGACTATTTCAGTTTGTTTATTCGAGGTAACTGACAACTGACTAAGCAGATGTAATTGGTCGTCTAGGGCAAAAAAGACACCGTGTTCGGCCGCTAACTTTGAAAATAATTTTAGGTATGAGTTAAGTTGGGGGACTGTATGACAAACAATTGGCTGATCCATGCCCAGATCGTACTAACCAATTCTTGCAACAAGCTTGCGCCGGCTGATCCTAATTTGTCAGCTGGTCCTACTGTGCCCGCAGAAATTAAACCAAGTAGATAATGCTTGTCATGAGTAGGATACTGACTAATTGGTAGCTGGTGTTAATAGCCAACAAGTGAGGCAAAAATTTCTTGCCGCTAAAGATAGCATCGGTAAACTGGGTGACGCCGATAAAGCCCAGCCAAAGTAAGCCGCTGACTAATAAGGCATCCTCAAAGGTTGGAATATAGGCCATTTTTAAGACTACGGTAATAGCTGCCGCCTGAATAATGGCGCCAATAAAAGAGTATGAATAGAGGACACCCATCTTTTTTTGAGCCTCTTTGAGCGATTTTTCTGATAGGCTCATCAATCGCATCCAGGGCTTACCCAAGACATAGGGTGAATACCAAGCAAAGCCAAGTGCCATGCTGGCGACGGCGGCTAACAAAACGGCAAGAAAATTAACGGCGGGAAATATCACAGCTACTCCTTTGGCATAGTATTGCTCTTAGTATACCGTACATTTTAACATTGGTGTTAGTCAGCGTTTATTGGCTTCGTCCAGCCAGTTTTTGAGCGAGTTATAAATTGGCAAAGCCAGTTTTAGAGAGGTTTCGAGCGTTTCGGTCGGGACTTTACCACCTGAAGAAGTAATGAGGTTTTTGACTTCTCTGAGTTGTTCGATCGCGTCACAGGCCTCTGGGGTGAGAAATTCTTCGTCCTCTAAGTAATTCAGTACCTGTTCGGGGGTCAGTTGAGCAGTTTGCTCAGTACTGCGCTTGATTGAACGAACAATGACTCGCAGCATTCGTTCTAAGTCAAACGAAACCGACAAAAAATTATCTTTCAAATTATCCATTTGGTCGGGTGTGTCTTCTTTGAACGCTTTTTTAACTTTATAAATTGAGGGTGTATCTTTGGCATCTTCACTAATAACTGGTGAACCAACTAACTTTTTCAGTTGCTCCTCTTTTTTCTTGCCAGACAGTCCCCAAAAATTAAATTCTTTGAGATCAGAAAATAGAGCCAAGAGCAACAACATTAGGGCAATGGCCACGGTGTTATTAGTAATGGCAATGCCAAAGTTATCAAAAACCGAAAGCAGTAAGATTCCCACTAAAGTGAGAAAAACGAGATACTTCATAGTGGAAGCTTTAGACTTGTCGCTTATTCCGCGACTAGTCTTTGTCTTATTTGGGGGTATTCTATACACAGTTGATTCAAATGAAAATAACCAATCTGCTATGCTATCGGTATGTCTGAGAATCTGATTATTAGGTTACTAACTTTGGCCTTCTTTTTAGGGCTCAATGTGGTTTTAGGTTCTTATTTTTTGTTGACCGTTAAAGGTCAGTCGGTTCTGCCCACTCAGGTAAGAGAAACTTTATCATCATATGGGGTCTTGCCAAATCTTGACGCCAAGTTACCGCTTGGCTATGCCCCTGATTATTCATTAAGAATTGACTTGACTTCGGACGCAATTATTGAAGTCGTTAACGTTGAAAGAAAGACAAACAAACTGTCCCAGTTAGAGGTTTCCGATCAATTACATCAAGCGGCTGAACTGATTTTAGCAGAAGCCAAGAATAATCAAGCTACTGTTACCCAAGAAGCAAGCAACACCTTTTTGGCTGGGGCACTCAAAAAAGTTGGTTACAGTTACAGCAGCACCTATCAGTCAGTGGTGATTGGGCCGGTGACAACAGCCTCGCTATTGGACTATTGGTTGCAACATCAGCAACAAGAAAGTATCTTTGCCGATGAGGTTTCCCAAATTGGGGTCGCTACCACGGTCAAGACAGATCAAGGTGAATTTATTGGTATCACTGTCGTGCTTTTAGCCAAACCACGAGAAACAACAACTGCTGTTTCTGTGGCTAAAGTAGAAACTAAATCGGCCCTGCCAATCATTGCTGACCAAGAGGTGATTGACGCTTTAAATAATTACCGACAGGTACACGGGGTGGGCGTGCTGACTGTCCATTCAGCTCTGTGCGCCTACGCCGAAAAACGAGTTCAAGATTTGGTTGCCTATGGCGGCTTGGACAATCACCAAGGCTTTCAGGCTGATTTTGCTGACCCCAAGAATCTACCAGAACAACTCAAAGATTATCCTGGCAGTAAAATTGGCGAGAACCTGGCTCATCAATTTTGTAAAAATATGACCACTGGCGACTCATTTGTAGCAGAGACAGGTACGGCAATTATTGAATGGTGTTTTGACTCTTCAACCAAAGGGCACCGGGAGGCTCAGTTAAGCAGTGATTACCACAATGTTTGTGTCAGACACGCCGACGGCATGTATGTAGTCGAGTTTGGTGAATAGTGCCCGCTTTCACGAATTTAATTTGAGGGAAAAAGTTCAGTGATTAATTCTTGCAGTTCTCGGGCTAATTCTGGCTGTGAGCGGGCGACCATCAGATTAGCTTTGAGCCAGCCTAAAACATAGCCGCCATCAAGATATTCGCCGGCTGGGGTATGAATTACAACTGGCGCCTGTTGGGCAAGTTGGGTGATGCTATCAGTAATATACAGTTCTCCCGATCCGGGATTGACGGTCTGCTTTTCAATAATCTCAAAAATAGCGGGAGTGAAAATATATTTGCTAATGTTTGCAAGATTTGAAGGGGCTGAGCCTGGCGCTGGCTTCTCAACTAAACCGGATAAATAGGTAAAATGATTTTTTTCTTTGATTTTGGCAATCCCGTACTTGTGTAAGATAGATTTTGGCCGCTCAATACAGGTGGCTAGTCCAGCTGCATTAGATTGAGTAAAAGTTTCGATCATCCGTTTGGTTTCTGAGCTACCGTCAGCGTTAAAAATAAAATCATCACCCATAAAAACCAGAAACGCTTCTTCATCTTTCAGCTGTTCTTTGGCTAATTTAACTGGGGTCGCGGTGCCATACGTCTCGCTATCGTCTTGTTTAATAAAAGTGTAGTTAGCTTGGGTATGCAGATGACTGACAGACTCATATTGGTCGAGTTTATTCATTCGCTTTAAGTATTCATACAGCCTTTTGTTTTCACGGTAGAAGTGAACAAGCTGGGAATTATGTTCAGAAATGATAAAAATAATATCGGTAATGCCGGCTTTAATACAGTCCTCAACTACATAATCAACCAACGGCCGATTCAAAATCGGCAGCATTTCCTTTTGAATCGTTTTGGTGATCGGCAAAAAGCGAGTACCAAATCCAGCAGAAGTAATCACGGCTTTAGAAATTTTCATGGTGGCAAGTATACCTTTACTATACACAAATAGCGACCTGAAAATTGTATCACTTAGCCAGATTGTTTGATATACTGCGTCATGGTTCAAACTGATACGGTTCGCTTCACCAAAAAATCTGTTACCTGTTTTTTACATTGTGGGGATGATTATTTATTTATTCATCGAACCAAAAAAGGTAATGACACCGATGCCGGAAAACTCAACGGCATTGGCGGCAAATTGGAGTACGGAGAAAATTATCTAGCCTGTGCAGTCAGGGAAATCAAGGAGGAGACGGGCTATGTTGTTGCTGCTGCCGAGTGCCAGTTGGTTGGTTTGGTCAATATGGTTGGTGGGTATCAGGACGACTGGGTGATGGCGTTTTTTACTGCTGAGGTTGCTTCCAAAATAATTCCACTAGGCAACGAGAACGGTGAGGGGCAGTTGATGTGGATTAACAAGAGAGACGTCTTGAAAACGAAGTATGAGTTAGTTGATGATTTGCATTATTGTTGGGACGATATTTGTAACTCGCAGCAAACATTTTTTGTTGGTGCAGTTGTAGATAAAAGTGAGAAGATCAAAAAGTGGAGTATTGTAAAGCAGAAAAAATAATGGCAAGCTAAAGCGAAATCATGTTGAATCTACTAAAACAAATCCTTACTTCTTCTTCAACCAAGTACATTCTCTTCCTCTATATACTTACTGTCACTATCCGGATTGCTGGGACTGATGGGGGCAATTTTCCCTATTGGTTTGACTTAGGCAGAGACGCAATTTTAAGCCGAGAGATTTTAGAAAATGGTGATTTAAAAATTCAAGGACCTTCTGCAAGTGGAACTAACGACACCGTTTTTCATGGGGTCTTGTACTACTACCTAATTGGCCCTCTTTATACCTTATTTGCTGGGGATCCCAGAACAGTAATGATTGGATTGGTTGTTTTCTCATCGCTAGCAGTGATTCCTGTTTTTATATTGACAAAAGAGCTGACAGGAAAAAAAGCAGTGGCAATTGTTGCGGGGATACTATATGCCTTTTCTTTAGAAACGTACCGAAGTGGAACTTGGATGTCCAACCCAATTCTGGCTGCCGTTTCACTACCGACATTTTTTTTGTTCTATTGGCTGGTATTTTTTAAGAGTCAAAGAAAATTATTGCCGTTGTTATTCTTGTGTCTAGGAATAACACACCAATCTGTTGTTCTTTTTGTACCCTGGTGGGGATTAGTAGCAACCGGTTTTTGGTTAGAACATACCTATAATCTTAAATCATGGTCTAGTAAACTCATTGCAACCAGTTTTGTTGTCTACTTCGTCATTATAGCAAGCATGATTTTGGTGCAGACAAGAATGATGATAGCTGGATTATTTTCTCTGAACTCTGTATTTGAGTATGCGTCATGGTCAAGCACAAATACTAACACTGTGGTTTTTGGAACTTTGAGTCTATTTTTAGATAAGATTACGCAAAGTATAATCCCGGCGTTTCCCATACTGGGGGTATTTGTTGCTATATACCTTTTTGTTATCCTTAAAAAAATTGGCGACAAAAAACAACTTATTTTTATACTGCTTTTTTTAACATCTCCCTTGTGGTTGCTCAGCGTTCACTATCGAAACATGTATCACAGCTTTTTAACAATTGAGGTGATAATAATCATCAGTTTAGCTTGGGTGATAGTGAATCTTTGGCAAAGAAGAACCACTAAATTTTTTGCTGCTGGATTGTTGGTATTGTTTCTTCTGACAAATGTTCGTGGCTATTACTTGGAATCAGCTGCGGCTAAAGCTCAATATTTTGTTCCTCAAGGCGCATACTTAAAACACCAGCTCCAGGCAATTGACTACACATATCAAGTAGCCAAAGGTCAGCCTTTTTCAATTTCGTCAATTACCAATCCTTACGGCTACAATACGCTTTGGGCTTACTTGTACTCTTGGTATGGACAAAAAAAATATGGCTATGTTCCCACTTTTTATGGTCCGGATCAAACTGGCATTTTTGGCGGAAATTTATTATCTATGACTGCCAGTCCCAGCGCCACTCATTTTAGCATTTGGGAATCAAACCAGGGAATTCCCGATCATTTGTATGCTAAGTTTGATCTAGATCAAACCAAAATTGGTACCCGCTCGGCAATTACCAAATTTGGCAGTCTACGAGTTGATACCTATCAGTGAGGAGCACGGCTTGGCGTTTGTAACTGCTTGTTAGGTGAAATATTTCTAGAGCGCAAAGAAAAGCAATATCAGCAGTAAGGCATAGAGCCAGGGTACCTGTTTGACAATTCTAGTTAATGAAGCAATCGATTCTTTTATTGCTGCAGATAAGCCACCTGGAGGACTGTAAAATGTTTTGCTGGCGATAGTTTGGTGATTGGTGTCTGTATAGCCAAGTTGAAGAGTCTCTGCCGAAGAGGTACTTTGAATCACTTTTGGATTAATTGTAATCAAATAGGTTTGATCAGCAGAGTTGGCCTGGGGTGGGAAGTCAAATCGCACTGAGCCCGGACTACCAACGTTAAATCCAGAAAAATCTTGTTCAATAATTACTGTATTTTGTGGGTTGGTCAGTGTCAGGGTATAGGTATCTTGATTTATCAGTTTCTCATGGTTGAACCATAAATCTATTCTTGAAAAATTATTGTAGAGAGCTGCAACTGAGCCTGAGATTGAGTCTGTTAAAGGATCATACTCTACTCCTTCTGGACTAAGACTAGATCGGGGAGCTGGAATTAAAAAAGTCGCGGTACTGAGAGTACATATACAAATAAAAGACAAAACTATTGTTGCCAGATAGGTGACAAATTTGGAAAGCCTCCAAGAAAAAGGAAATTTTTTGAAATATAATTAATTATTGTTGACACTAATCCAACTATTTTTGAACAAAACAATTAACGAAATTGTTCCAATCCATGCAAGCCAGGTGTGGGCGAACATATTGTATTTATAGACATTAATGCCTTTTACTTGTAACAAATCCCGCAGAATTGGAATATTGCCTAGTGTCTGATTAAGTGGAACCAACAGACCAAATGATAAGTATGAGTCGCTAAATAATAAGATTATTATCAGCCATACTCCAATCACGCTCAGACTTAAAGATCCAGCAATCAAAGCTTTCTGTCTATCTAAAGTTATCATCCATAAACTCCAAAAGGGTACAACCCAAGTTAGCCACTGGGGATGAAAGTGGCTGAAACCCAGTAATACTAAACAGCTCGTCATAACTGCAAAAGATTGCCAGCCTAAACTTTGAAGCAAATTGCGGGTTGTTAACAACATTGGCTTGCTAATTATCGCGAACAAAGCCAATAACAGCAGTAAAGGCACAATGCTGATTGCATCAGAAAAGCCTAAATCAATTTGGCTAATTAAAAATCGATCGTTGATATCTGAATTTAAAACGTATTTTTGGAATTCTGGATTAGCGATAAAAGGTAATAGTGTTAGTACATAAGTGACAACCGAGCCAAAAAAGACATACAATTTTTGTTTAACCGAAAATTTTCGTTCCGAAGCAAGGAGATACAGTAGCCAAATCAATGGATACATTTTTATTGATATTGCCAATCCAAAAATAATACTCGCTCCCAATTTTGATTTTAAGAGTAACAACCAGCCAATCAGAAAAAACATGATCGCCATTACATCATTTTGACCCATAACAGGAATGCTATAAATCACAACTGGATTAAATAGCCAGAGCGCCGCCGCCATTTTTGCTTGTGTTTCAGTGGCTTGATGCTGTTTTGCCACCAAGTAAACCAGATATCCAACTAGCAAACCAAAAAGGATTAATATAAATTTAGTTGCTAAAGAATACCTAGCAATTTGAGCAACGTATCCGTCGTTCTCCGGCACAGTTTTGAGCCAGTCATAGAAGCCAACTCCTCCAATTGCTTGAGCACAAAAAAACTGAAGCTTATCCAAATAAAAATGGACTGGTGGATAGTTAAAATGACTTCCGCCAGACTCAGGATGTTGCATGCCATAGTTCCAAATATTCCAGACGGTGCCGTGGTCAAGACCAGCCCAGTACAGCACCAGTTTGTTATCAGGGTGATAGGTGATTGGAGCTAAAAAAAGATACAAAACTGCGGCGAGAAAAATTAACTTTTTCATGTTTGACTACTCAATATAAATACTAGTATAAACCCACATTTTTTGTCATAGTAAAGTATGGCACCACTAAGTTCTAAAATAACACAACTATTTTTAGAGTATAGAGTGTTGGTTCTGATTTGCTTGCTGGGGCTTGTTCTTAGGTTATATCGATTGCCCGAAATGGCAAGTTATGACTTCGACCAAGAATACGTGACCACTTTTGTGTTGCAAGTAGTTAGAGAATATCCAATCCGGTTAGTGGGCCAAGGTCTTTCTGTACAAGGCCTTTTTATGGGACCATTCTATTTTTATGCCTTAGTGCCATTTTATTTGCTGTTTGGCTTAGATCCGTTGGGAGGAGTAGTCGGCTCGGTTTTGTTGGGAATGGTCACTGTGATTGCGTACTATTTTGTTATCTCTAAATTATTTTCTCGTCAAGCTGGCTTGTGGGCAGCTTTGATTAGATCAATCAGTACCTATGCCATGTTTGCGGATTGGGTAATGGTTCCCTCGTACGGAAGTGACATAGCTGTCCTTGCGGTGCTGTATTTATTATTCCTAATTTGGAAGAATAAAACTCAGTTGGCAAGCGATAAGATTAAACTGCATTGGTACCTACCTGCTTTGTTGTTTATTTTTGGACTTTTCACTAGTTTTCATCCGATTCAATTCCCTTTTTGGTTAGTTTTTATTACTTTACTGATTATTTGGAAACCGAAATTTAATTGGGTTGATTGGTTGTTTGGTTGTTTTGCTTTTTTGATTCCAATTGCTCCAATCTTGCTGTTTGATTATTTTAGAAAGTGGTCAATGATCCGACAAATACTACTTATGTTTACGGGAACTAGCGATTTTTCTCAGTCAATTGTATTGAATATCCGTGCCGAATATATTCTTAAAGCTATTAATTACCATTGGTTTGAATTGTTGGCTCTTTCTAAAGATAGTCAGGCTTTTGGTTGGCTGACATTGCTTACTTGCATCTTGTTTGCCTTCTTTACTATTTACTTGAACCAAAGAAAATTATTTTTATTTCATCTATTTGTGTTTGTGTTAACTGTTTTGATCTTTTATTTGTATTATGTATTTTTTCCAGCCCCAGTACCTGAATACTATCTAAGAGTGACGCAGATTTTTATGACAATGTACCTCGGGATTTTTATTGCAGGTTTAAAAAGAATCAAATTTGGTTGGTTAATTCAATTGGTAGCAGTGGCTATGCTGGTCTTTCTTAATTTCCATACCCTCTGGCAGCATTGGCAGTCGTCAGACCTAACATCATTGGCTTACAAACAGCGAGTTATCAAACATATTATTGAGCAGGCTAATGGTCAACCATTTCAAGTTTCGTATGTTACCCAACCAGGATGGCGGTCTGGATTTGCATCGCTATTTGAGTTGTACCAGGCCAGGCCTGGTGAAACTGGACCAATTTATACCATCGTTTCTCCGCTGTCGTACTTAACAAATGAAGAGCAATTAAAGCTTGAATTTAAAACGGGAGGCTTGGGGGTAGACGATCCGGATTGAGGATAATTTCGGGAGAGGTGTTGGCGGAAGCGGTGGGATTCGAACCCACGAGCCCAAAAAAGGGCGCGGGTTAGCAACCCGCTGCAATAGCCACTATGCGACGCTTCCATCTGCTCAAAGGCAACTACCGATATTATACAGTTTCAGCCTGATTATAGCAGGCAGTTCGGCTATTTTTCAGTTTTCGTTTCTTCTGATATACTGAAACCACTACTAATTTAAACCAACTAGGGGATATGCCAGAAAAAACCGCTTCAGCTGAACCAGTAATGACAACTAAAAATAAAACAATGAGTCCAATTGGCGATTTGCTCAAGCGTTCATGGGAAACCGTCAAGCTTTCCTGGAAAAAATTGCTGGTTTTGTCACTCATCATGTATGGAGTTTTTTTGGTTTTTGGTTTAGTTGTGGGTGTCAGTGCCATTGGATTGTTTGCTGGTGCAATTGCTGGTGGTGGTCTGACAGCCACTGCGATTGCGTCAGGTATAGTCATGGTAATCGTGGCGGTAATTTTTGCGATGATTGTTGGCACAATCTTTGGTACCGGTCTAACTCTTGCCGTGGCCGAGGCCAAACAAAATCCAACCATTGGCTCCCTGCTTGGGAGAGGTTTTAAACTCTTCGTTCCGGTTTTCGTTACCTCTCTGATCAGTCTCTTTTTTGTGCTCGGCGGAACATTGTTGCTGGTAATTCCCGGTATTGTAATCGCTATCTTAATCAGTTTTTCTATGTATGAAGTAATATTAGGAGAATCCAGGTATTTGGGTGCAATTCAAAAAAGCATCAAAATAGTGACCCAAAATTTTGGTGAACTTTTTGTTCGAATCTTGGTGGTGTTGGGGCTAGCTATCGGCCTGGGAATTGTTGATGCTGTGTTTCGGGCTGGTTTTGGTCAAAGTCCAGTTGCCACGGGGCTGTATTCACTCGTATATATGGTGGTTCAAGTGATGTTCAGCTGGTTTACGATTGCTTACCACGTTGAGCTGTACAAAGAGGCTAAATCAGCGACAGACTTTTCCAAACAATCGTCGATGATCTGGATTTGGATTGTCAGCATTCTTGGTTACGTTCTGTCCTTCTTCATCTTCCAGGCGGCTGCCTCGATGCTGACAAAGTTAGACCTTCCCCGATTATTAGAGAAGGAATGGCAGTCAATCTTGAATCAAAGCTCTGATCCAAACTCAGTTATAGATGAGTCCTCACTGCCAGCCGGCAATGTTGACCAACTGCTTGATCAATATGGTGCTGACATGACGGACGAAGAAAAGCAGTTGTTTAAGCAGATGATGGAGCAAACGACACAGAGCTCAGCTCAAGATCAGACCACAGTTACGCCTGATAGTCAGTTGTAGCCTTTAAATCTCTTTTATCTTTCCCTTCTTGACCTGTACAATGGAAGGGTGAAGAAACAGACTGCTCGTGCTAAAAGCCGCAAATTGCCGCAAGGCAAATCTTGGTGGCGGCAGTGGCTAGTTTCCAGAAGATTTAGAATTCGTCGGTATCAAGCGGCTTTGATGATCATTTTTGGTACCATCGCCATTTTTTCTTACTTAACTAATCCCTTTGTTCGCTTCTCAATTGTCAAAGATCCTTTCACCGAGATTCAGTTGGCCGATGGGCAATTCGAAATTAGTCCCCAAATTGGCTTATTGCTCAGAGATGGCTCCTTTGTGCGGCAATTAGGCTTTATTAAGGCCAGTTGGCATATTTTAACTGGCAAGGTCAGCGGTGGGCAAAAAGCTCCGGCCGGCACAGTAGAACAGATTATTGCCAATATTCATAAGCTCAGATTCAATCCTGAAGAACCCTTTTTGATTTCTGGTGATCATTTTAGTGTCTTTTATCCTCGGTCACTGGGCATTTTTTATCACTCACTGATGGATCCTAGAATTAAGTTGAGTGAAGAGGATTGGAAGAACCGGCAGCTTCTGTATTTAAAATCTACAGCCTATGCTCTAGAAGTTTTTTCTCAGGCTAATCGGTTAGCAACCACGGTGGTGCCAATCGGTCCCAAGAGTGTGGTTTTGATCAATGTTTCCGCCCCGCCTTCAGACACTCTATACAGCATTTTATACGCGCTGGCAGTGATGGAAGATTCTTCGGAGATTATTACTCGGTATCCATATGGAGATTTGAGTCTGACTGAGGCGACAAATCAACTGCAAACCCAGGAAGCGGCTCACAAATTGGTGCAGTTGTATCATGATGACTTACTTAAGCAGTGGCAGCAGTTTGAGTTAGAGGTTTATGATCCGGTCTCAGGTTTGATCAAAAGAAATATTTTGCTCTCTGGTGTTAAAGACATGGCTAAACACCAAAGCGGTTTTTATGACAATGTGATTTACTGGAAGACTAACCAACTGGCTCAACAGCTTGGGATTATTTCTAGAGATGAACAATTTTTGGTCGATTTGAAGCAGCGGATTTTGACCAATTTTTGGTATGAACAAGACGGACATTTTATTGAAGACTTGAGCGAGGAGTCGATGCTTAATAATTTGTATTCCTCTGATTGGATTGTGGCCTATCAGCTTGGTTTCCTTAGTCCCGATAATCCTCTTGATCGGCCATATTTAGTGAAAAGTGTGCAATACATTCAGCGAAACGCCATCGATCAACCGTTTGGTTTACAGTACCACCCAGATCAGCGACCATATCAATTATATTGGTGGGTCGGATTTTTTGCACCTGACTATGGCTCGAGTGCGATTTGGAGTAATCTTGGACAGGAATATATCAAATTACTGGTTCATCTCTATCAAGCAACTGGTGATACAAGTTATCTTGATCGGGCAGAAAAACAGCTTGAGGCTTACACCTTTAATATCAAACGTTATCGAGGTTATCCAGAAGTATATTCGTCTCAAGGGGACTTTTTTAGACAAAGCTTGTACAAAAGTGTCCGCCAAACCGGTTGGGTAGTTAGCTTTGAGCAAGCCCGAGCAATGTATCAGTGGACAAAAAACAATCAATAATGAACTCCAAAACTGCAGTAGCGTTTAATCACTTTGCCAGGGTTGATCCGATTTTGTATCAAGTGATTGTCGCTGAAAAATTGAGTTTTGAGCTACCAGCACCGTTAACTGATTCATCTCTGTATTTTTCTCATCTTTGTCGAGAGATTATTGGTCAACAACTGGCCGGTAGAGCCGCTGACGCGATTAACAAACGCTTTAGAGAGTTGCTGCCGGGGAAGAAGATCATACCAAAAGCGATTTTGAAGTTGCCAAACCAATCTTTGCGCGACGCTGGTTTGTCCTGGGCAAAAGTCAAGTACGTCAAAGATTTAGCGGAGAGAACCAACAAAAATATGATTGCTTTTGAAAAATTTACTAAATTATCGGATGAGGAGGTGGTAAAAGAATTGACTCAGGTGAAGGGCATTGGTCAATGGACAGCCGAGATGTTTTTGATTTTTACTTTGGGTAGAGAAGACGTTTTTTCTTTTGGTGATTTGGGATTGAAGAAAGGTTTTCAGGGTGTGTATAAAGTTGAGGACAATAATTTGCTGGCGGAAATGCAACAACAAAGTTTGATCTGGTCACCCTACCGCAGTTATGCCGCTTTAGCCCTGTGGCAGTACAAAGACCGCCGCTAGCTTACTCGTCTTCACTGGTGGTTCCTGGTACAATACAGCTGATTTACTACAGGAGGTGTCGCATAGTGGTCGATTGCAAACGCTTGGAAAGCGTTGACCTTCGGGTTTCGTGGGTTCGAATCCCTCCACCTCCGCTCAGCTAGACAATCCTGCGAAGCAGGGATTGACTGGCTGAATGGGATACGTGAGAGAGGTTCTTTATCCTGCCGCCAAGCGCACAAAGAATATTTTATGAATAAAATAAACGAAATGAGTGGCGAATACCCTACTGGGAAATCCCGTCTTTTTCTCATATTAATATGACCAAACAAGAATCTAGTTTGCATGAGTATGACTTGTGGTTAGCAAGTGAATATATTTATCGATTGAGAAATTTAGTGAATTTAGCCCAAAAACGGGCCTGGATTCAGTCTATGAACATGGAAAATGATCATATGACTGGTCTTTTATTCAACGACCTGGCTAATTTAGCACAAAAAATTGATGTTCGTCTGAATATTGATGGCTTCAATAACATGGTCACAGATGGAATAGTAAATGCTTATCAGCTGCCATTTTCTAGAAAAGAGAGTTTTTTTAATTTCAGACGACAATCTAAACAATTACTGCTTGAAGAGTTAAGTAAAAAGGGCGTTGATATTCAGATTACCAATTGACCTACCTCCCGTTTACGACAGCTTTTCCCTCCTGTTGGTCGGAATCATATAAAAATTGCCATTATTGATGATGTTGCTTTCTTGGGAGGCATTAATATTAGTGACAAAGACTTACAGAGAGAAGATACTATGTTGGAGATTAGAGAACAATCTGTGGTGTCTTCAGTTGCTTCTGTTTTTAAGCATTCAACAAATGAACAAGTCCCAGTTATTATAAATAATTCGAATAATACACAAGTATTTTTTGACAATGGAATTTCTAAAGAATCAGAGATATTGAGAAAAGCATCTGAAATAATGAGTGGAGCAAACAAATCAATCATTATTTGTACTCAATTCTCACCTGATAGTTTTCTAATAAATGAATCAAAAAAAGCTGAGGCAAGAGGTATTGAGGTAATGATTGTAGTCTCAAGTCCTACTCACATTACTGAAACATCCGCTAAATTTTTTGATCTTACTGAAAGAATTAGAGCCAAATTTAAAGGAGTAACACTGAATAATTACCCAAATTGGTTGCATACAAAGCTTATAGCAGTAGATTTAGATACACCAGATGCGGTTATTTTATATGGGACTCATAATTTTTCACTCAAAGGTTCAAAATGGCACAACCAGGAGCTTTCCCTGTTATCAGTTGATCCACAGTTAATTGATATTTTTCGTGACTATGTAGAACGTATCCGAGCTTTGCTAAAATAACAAACGATGAAACATTTTGAAGTTCAAACTCCTTTTATTTTTTTGAATGATTTTTTAAAGGACTCACAGCGGGCTAATCAAAGAATTTGGATTCAAACTATGAATTTTGACCCAGGTATGCATATTGAAAAAATTGCCTATTTCTTATTAAAAGCGGCAAAAAATAAAATTGATGTTCGGATAAATGTCGATTGGATTGCTCAAGTATTTTATCAAGGACGATTTGATTTCATTCCTATTTTGAGTCCTCATAGGTTGCGATCAGTTCATGATTTTAATAAAAAAAGACAAGGAATGTATCAGCAACTGATTAATGCTGGTGTTCAAATAACAACTACTAACGAGCCTAGATTTTTAAAGTTTCTTTTCCCTGCCTTTAGGCGCAATCATATCAAGATGTTCATAATTGATCAACATTTAGCCTGGATTGGAGGCATAAATTTGATGGACTATTCTTTTTATAATCACGATTTAATGATTAAGGTAGCACAGCCTCAAATAGTTAAAGCTTTGGCGCAACAATTTATTAAAGTAAATAAGGCAAGAGCTACATTAGACTATCGTGTAAATTGTGACGTAGTAACTGATTTACTAATCGATGTTGGGAATATTGGCCGCTCACTCATACTTGATCAAGCTCATTTGCTTATTATAAAAGCAAGAAAAGAAATTATTTTTGTTTCACAATTAGTACCTGATTTTTCTACCCTCAAAGCAATTTGTGAAGCAGCAAAAAACAAAAACATTAAGGTTCATGTTATTACATCTAATATAGAAGATGAGATATTGGATGCTTTTCCCTATAAACTTTTATATCGAATATTTAAGTCTAAAACCAAGAATATTCCTACAATCACACTTCACCATCTAAAAAATAAAGTTCACATTAAAGCATTAATAGTTGATTCAAAAAAAGTAATGATTGGATCTCACAACCTTTCAAATGTCGGGGTGTGGTTAGGTACTGAAGAACTTATGTTTCTCAGTGATAGCAAGCAACTAGTAAGCGATTTAAGAAATCACATTGTTGAAGATCTAAAGATAAAATTGGATTAATTTGACAGAAGTTATTATGAAAAACCTTGAAAGAATGATTAATCGACATCCTCAGTTAATAGAGTTAGCTGATTATTTATTGCCAGAATTTTTTAGAGCTTTTTTAAGAAGATTGATACTTGGTGAAAATTTTCTTTAGCTGAGCCATTCGAAATTAGTGTTAATAGTACATCAGCTCAGTTCTGGATCAATAATCCTAGCGATTGGTACAGAATCGCTCATAGTGGATTTGAAGAAGGTTTTATTCAAGAATTATTGACAAGTATTTTGCCTTCGGATATCTTCTTGGATATCGATTCAGCACAAGGGCTCTATGCGATATTGGCTGCAGCCATAGGTGCTGAAGTTTATGCTATAGAACCAGATCCAATTTCTATTGCATCGTTAAGAAAAAATCAAGCTCTTAATGTGGAGTTAGCAAAAAATTTGCATATTTTGGATATGGCAGTTGGAGATTGGACAGGGAATCTTGAATTAAATATTGATCCCAATTCTGTTCAAGCTGCTAGCTTTAAGCGAGTTAGCCCTGTTCTCTCCAAGAGAGTGCTAGTGCCTATAACAACTGTGGACATATTGATTACATCACAGCAAATAAAGTCTCCTACTGTTGTAAAGATTGATGTTGAGGGTGCCGAATATATGGTTTTAAAAGGAATGCGCGAGTTATTAGTTTCAAATAATCATCCTGATCACTTGTTTATAGAACTCCATAAACGTTTTTGGCGTGAATTTGATACCTCGTTAGAGGAAATTCAAGCTTATGTTACTGAAGTAGGTTATATTCCCGTTGATAACAATCACACTCATCGGAATAAGCAATTCCGTCATTTTGTACCGGCAAAATAAGTCATACTTACTGTGCTTGTCAAAGTTGTTTTTCTCAAAAAAATATTTAGTCAACTGGATCTTTTTCGGGGTAATCGAATTGGTTGAGATTTACTTTAAGGTATTCCTGGTGAAGAACCTGTGATCGTAAAGTGTAAAACCGCTCAAGCTCCGATCTTAACCTGGTTGTAACCAACCTTTCATTCATTTTGATTTTTGTCGATATGTGTTGCTACCTTTAATGATACTTGACAACAACTACAACTATTTATAGTATATGAAGTGTGACAACTAACAACAAACA
>Ga0210057_1002694_pt1 | contig 25185 bp, 34 predicted proteins | sample CryGeyCG2114_010_2_FD_183968 | JGI IMG/M metagenome (GOLD analysis project Ga0210057, IMG submission 183968) | Groundwater microbial communities from aquifer - Crystal Geyser CG10_big_fil_rev_8/21/14_0.10 (SPAdes) (version 2) | ecosystem: Environmental > Aquatic > Deep subsurface > Groundwater ...
CTCGGCTATCTTTTTTTAATGTAAATTAGAAATAAATATTTTTAGAAAACTCGCAATTGAAGTTGTTGAAATTCAATCTGTGGATTAAAATCCGCAAGGGTTTCTTTCAACTTGCGAGTTCTAAAATAATCTCACGAGTGAAAGCGAGTGCAAAATATTAAATTATGAACTTGATTTAACATAACTGAAATATTTATAAATTGAGTTTTATAATCTTAAATATGCCTACGTGGTCTAGCGGCTATGACTCATCCCTGTCGTATGAGAGGAACCAAGGTTCCCCTTCACAGCCTCTCCTTTTCGTTGGAGAAGGGCGATTTTTAAATCGCCTCCGATGAAATCGCGAGAAGAAGGAAAGAACCAATTATGTTCGTCTTATACAGAACGGATGCGATCCGGGTTCGACTCCCGGCGTGGGCGTCCTAATTTGCAAGCAAATTCCAGCTTCGCTGTCGGACGCGCGAAGTTTTTGAAAAAACTTCTGGGGCGTTTATAATATTGAATGAAATGAAATATTATCCAGGATGTTGGACTAAATTTAAGATTAGTTTACATGATTCGACCGAACAATGTTCACAAGATGTTATCGCGAAGCCAAATTTAAAAAATCCGAATGAGCTTGCGAGCAAAGGCGTGGGCGTGGCGTTTTTTAATAAATGTTAAAATTCATATCCAAAAATTTTTTTAATAAATTCTTCAATTTCCTTCAGCTTATCTTTGTTTAAATTAATATGCAAACCATAATTTGTAATCTTTTTCAAGACATATCCTTTTCTAATAAGCTCTTCACCAATCTTCTTAACATCTTTTCCTAAGTGCGAAGGAAATCCTTTTGTAATTGTATCAAAAGGAGTATGAACGCCACCTATAACCTTTTTCCTTCTTAGGTAATACAAAATAGTTGCTTTAATTTTATCTTCATCATTAAAATCCATAAAACTAATAGATTCAGGAGATATTTAAATATTGCTATATTTGTAATATAAAAACATTAATAGAAACATTTATATAACTAACTAAATAACTAATTAACATGACAAACGAAAGCATATTTATAGAAATTTTTGGAAATAATCCTGTAATGAAAGTCTTAGATTTTCTTATAACTTTCCAATTGTTTGACTATTCTTTAACAGAAATAGCAAAAAACTCAGGGGTTGGCTATTCCACTCTTCAAACTTTTTGGAGTAATTTAGAAAAAAATAAGATGGTTATAAAAACAAGAAGAATAGGAAAATCTGATTTATACAAACTTAATACTAATAATCCCGCAGTTAAACAATTACTGAAATTAGATTGGAATTTTATAAAAGGAGCAGAGGAAGAAATTTATGTTTAAATAAAATTCCAAATCATCTCGACATTGGGCGTTTGAAAAACCATCTTGTTCAAAATGGGAGAAATAGAAAATACAATATTGGGGGTTATTATTTTCATAGCTCTTATTGGTGCTGCTTTTGAAGTAAGTATCCTCTTTGGAATCATTTTTATTTTGGGTGTTCTTTATTCTTTATATTCTGGTACCATACAAGAAAAACCAGGAATTCCAATAGCAATTTTTACTGGGGGGTTAATAACTCGTATAGCTACTTCTGATTTTTTTCTTCCGATATTTAAATCAAAAACAATTTTTGACTTCGTTGTAGCCATATTCACTTTTTTATTAATTTATCTTATTGGTCATCAAGTTAAACAGGGAGACACATAACACTCTAAAAACTTTTTGGTGTTAGGCATTAAAACTTAAATTAAAATATAAATCTAAGAACTCTTCAATTGCCTGCTTGCTTCAACTTTACCGCAGTCTTCTTTCCAGTTGCATCTATTGCAGATACCTGAATTTTTTGACCATTCTTTTGTTCCAAAGCAAGCTTTTTCTGGGTGTTTTTTTAATTTCTTTTTAACCATAAAAAACACCACCATCATGGCTTTATATACTCTTACATTTAATCAATTGTCCTATTTTTTAAATAATTTAAGAAACCAAAGTGCAACGTGCCGACCCCGAACAAAGTGAGAGTATGTGATGCGTGATGCGACTGAAAGGAGCAAGTAGCGATTGCTATTTTTAGGGTGGGAAAAAGAAGTGCGCGTTAAATTTAAATAGATATTAAAATAATTCTTAATAGATAGAAAATGGAATTAACAAAAGAGGATAAAGAGCTGATAAAAAAATTTGATGAATTTGGAAAGAAGAAATGTGTTTCAGAAAGACATTCTGTCGCTGCAATCTTAGTTTCTAAATCTGGTAAAATTTATGAAGGGACAAGTATGGAATTTGATTGCGGGGTTGGTGTTTGTGCAGAAAGAGTTGCACTATTTAAGATGATGCCTGATGAAAGTGAAATAAAAATAATTGTTGCAGGATATAAGGATAAAATTGGGCCTCCCTGCGGGGTTTGTAGAGAATTAATGTATGAGATGAATAAAAAAAATTTAGATAATGCTTGGGTGATTATTTCTAGAAACAAAAAAGTGAAATTAAAAGAACTTTATCCCTATGATTGGCAGAAAGCTTTTGGAAGAAAATAATTTCGTCGAAGTCGATTACCTATTCTTGTAGAAAACTCGCGCGCTCTTTCTTGGAGTTAGTTAGACAATTTTAGTTTTCCCCCTTTTCAATCTTCTTAAGTCCGTTCATATACGGAACAAGAACTTTTGGGATTTTAATGTTCCCGTTTTTCTGAATATTGTTTTCAACTAAGCAGGTCATCATTCTCTCTGTTGCAACTGCAGTATTGTTTAATGTATGGACAAATTTTAATTCACTTCCGTCCTGAAACCGCGTGTTGCTTCTTCTTGCCTGATAATCTAGACAATTACTGCACGAGCCGAGCTCTTTGTATGCTCCCTGCGACGGAAACCAGCCTTCCAAATCAATTGTCTTTGCTGAAACTTTCCCAGTATCTCCGCTTGCTAAAACAACTGTCCTGAACGGAATCTCAAGTTTTTCAAATAATTCAATAGAATTTTTTAATAAATTATCAAATTCTTTCCATGAATCTTCTGGCTTACAAAAAACAAACTGCTCAACTTTTTCAAACTGATGCACCCTGAAAATTCCTTTTGTATCTTTCCCGTGAGCACCTGCTTCTTTTCTAAAACAAGAAGAAACCCCTGCAAACCTCAATGGCAATTCCTTTGCATCTATAACTTCGTTGAATTTCAAAGCATTCAAAGCATGCTCTGATGTTCCAATCAAATACAAATCCTCGCCATCAATTTTGTAAATCGCCTCTTCAAAAACATCAAATGTCGTCGCACCTTCCAGCACCTCTTTCTTTAACATATAAGGAGGCTGTATCAACTGAAGTTTTTTCTTTTCTAAAAAATCCAATGCAAAACTTATCAGCGCATAATTCAATCTCACTAATTCTTTTTTAAGATAATAAAATCTTGAGCCTGAAACCTCTCCTGCTTTTTTTGTGTCAATCAACCCCAGACCTTCAAGAATTTCAGCATGTCCATCCTTAATTTTCTTTTTTGTTACTTCTCCATATTTTTTTAAAACTTTGTTCTTTTTCTCGTCGCCAACAGGAACACTCTTGTCAATAAAATTCGGAATCTTTTTCCAGAGTTCAATTCTCTCTTTATCAAAAAATTTCAATTGCCCTTCTTTTTCTTCTATTTTCTTAGGAATATCTTTTGCTTCTCCTAACAAAGCCAAAACACTCATGTTTTTTTTCTTTGCTTCATTAATCTTTTTATTTACCTGATTGTGTTTTGCTCTCAGCTCATCAACTTGTTTTTTAACATTTCTCCAATCAGTATCCAGATTCAACAAAAGTTCAACTTGTTTATCGTCCTGCAACCTCTTCTTTAAATTTTCTTTAACTAAATCAGGATTTTCCCTGATTAATCTAATATCAATCATAAAACAAAGAACAAAGAGAGATATTTAAATTTATTGAAACTCCTAATTAAATAAAAAATAAATGTCTCACGCTGACGCGCTCGGATTAATAATAATTTTAAACTAAAAAAGGATTATGTTATTGTCATAGGATTAAAATATCTTTCTGTCTTTTTTCTATTAAATTTAAATTAATATTGCGAATGAAATGAACACAATTTTTTAAGATAAATTATCATTCAATCCCTCTCAACTTCAGGATGTTCTTGTCCGTGTTTCATTCTTTCAGTAAGCATTTTTATGTGCTTTGCTTTTTCTTCTTTGTATCCGTTTTGATTTGTCTTTAAAGAATCAATCATATTTGCAACATAATCTCCTCCTAAAAAGTGCGGAGTCAAAACATAGTCTGCGCCTTTTTTGTAAAGTTCAAGAGCATCGTTAATTGTGTGCGCCCGAGCAATAACAATAGCATCTGGATTAACTTCTTTTATTGATTCTATTAAAAGAAAATTTGTTTCAAAATCAGGAACAGTTGAAACAGCCAAATGCAGTTCTTCCAACGGCAGTTCATTTAAAAAATCAGTGTCAAATACATCGCCGTAAACACACGGAATTCTCAGCTTCGACAAATCAGAAATAACATCAGGATTAAAATCAACAATAAGATAAGATTTTTTCATTCTCTGCAGGGAATTCAAAATGCTGAACCCGATTCTGTTGTATCCAAAAAGTACAGCGTCGTATTTTTTCTTGATTTTATTTTCCCTCTTTATTCCTTTCTTCTCAAAAACAGAAAGAACTCCTGATATTTTCTGATAAATTGCATTGGAATAAATTATTAAATAAGTTGAAAATGCAATAGTAATTATTCCAGTCAGTGTCAGAGTTGACAAAATCTCACTGCTAATATGCCCCATTGAAACACCAAGTGCAAGAATAATCAAGGAGAACTCAGAAATCTGTGCCAGAGTCACACCAACTAAAAAATTCGTCCTTTTAGTATATCCAAACATCGCCATAAGCCCCATTAAAATCACTGATTTGAGCACAAGAACAGCCAGAGAAAGCAAAACAGCGTCGGTAATTATTGGCCAGATACTTCCAATCTTAATATTCAAACCAAGAATTATAAAAAATATTATCAGGAAAAAATCTCTCAAGGACCTTATTTTAGAACTCATTTCAATGCTGTAAGGAGAGATGGACAAAACAATTCCAGCGACAAGCGCGCCGATTTCAATTGAAAACCCGAGATAATTAAACAAAGCTGCAATTAAAAAACAGCAAGTAATTGAAAATAAAAATAAAAGTTCATTTGACTTGGCAATGTTTTTGGTAATTCTTGGAAGCACAAAAAAACCAAGCAGAAATAAAAATGCAATTAAGCCAGCTCCGAAAAATAAATTCCCAACAGAGAAAGAACCAAAAGTAGTTTTATCTAATGTTGAAGAAATAAACATCAAAACACTGACAGCAACTAAATCCTGAATAATCAAAATGCCGATTGAGATTTTTCCGAAAAGCGAATCCAACTGCCCTCTGTCTGAAAGCAATTTCATAACAATAATTGTACTGCTAAATGCAAGAGCAATGCCGACATAAGCAGAAGTTATTGAATCATAGCCAAGAACCTTGAAAGAAATTAAAAAACCAGCTCCGAAAGTTAGTATCACCTGCGCCAAACCAATCAGCAAAGAAGAAACACCTATTTCATTTATGACTTTAGGATTCATATGAAGCCCGACAATAAACAAAAGAAAAGCAATTCCAAATTTAGAAAAAATTCCGATAATCTCTTTAGACGCGCCATACTGAATAATAAAAGGACTGATAATCATTCCAGCGATAATATACCCTATGACAACCGGCTGTTTAAGAGCCCTTGCTAAATATGAAACAACAAATGCGACAGAAAGAATAATTGCCAACTGAATAAATATTATTTCGATTTTATCCCACCTCGTTTTTAATATAATGAAAGAGAAGTATAAAAATGTTTTTAGTTAAACTTTTTCTGAAGAGTTGAAAGGGATTTTTCAAATAAATCTTTTCTAGGATACTTTTTCCAATCCCACTCTTGAAGTTCAATTTTTTCTGCAACCAATTGCCTCAAATATTGTGAAGGGATATTATAATCGAAAGTAGCTACATATTTTCCAGATTTATCTTGAACAAAAAGATAAGACTTATTTTTATTCACAAAATCACACAATTTTGCTAAACCATCTATTTCTTGAATGTTCATTCCATCCTCAGCTAAATCCTCTCGCAAACTTAACTCTAATGGAAGAAAATGGAGATGCATATGATCTACACAACTTCCAGAACTTTTGCATTCACGATATACCTTAACTTCTCCATGCTCAAATAATAAAACTTTTGAATTATAAATATCTTGAAATACACTTTCTACTTTTTGTCTAATACTTCTAAGCTTTCTTCCCCAATCTTTATCAAGGTAACCCATTGCAGTTAAGTGCTCTTTCGAACAAGCCAAAAGATGCCCTTCTACCAAGGGGCCTAATGAAGGCGTCAAAAAGAAATGCTCATTTTGAAAAAGTATTCTTTCCTTTTCTTTTAATAACATGTTGCAAAAACAACATTCATCCATGAAAATTTAAAACAATATTGTTATATAATAATTTGTATCCTAATCAATAACTTTTTAAACTATCTTAAAGATTTATTTCTATATTTAAATATTCCGGGGTTGTTAGTTAATGTGCGATTTCGTCGGAGGCACTTTGAAATCGCTTAACCGCAACTAAAGGGAAAATCAAAAAAAACCGCGAGGTTGTTTTTAATGCCAAAGGTAAGAATAAAATTAAACAGTATAGATATACAAATGCTCAATGATATTTGTAATAGCATTAAAGATATTGCGAACAAATCAGGAATAGCAATCAGTGGACCTGTTCCACTGCCGACACAAAAACTCAAAGTCACGACGCGAAAATCTCCATGCGGAAACGGTACAGCAACATTCGACAGGTTTGAAATGCGAATTCACAAAAGATTAATTGACCTGCCTGCAAATGAAAAAATCCTGCACCACATTATGAGAATGAAAATTCCAAAATCAGTTAATATCAAGATTGAGATGAAAGACTGATTTTACTAAACTTTTCTAAAAATTCTTGTCTTTCATATCTGTTTTCAAATAATTCATTTGAAATATCTTCATAATCTGCTCCGTTCAAAATTTTATAAATTGCAATTTGTTCTGATCTTGAAAGTGTAAACGCGTTTAAAACATAATCTTCAAATGCTTCGTAAGAAATTGGCACAACTCTCTTAACAATCTCGTTGCCAATAACATTTGCATATTGTTTTATTTCATATTGCGCTTTTTTATCCATTCTTAACTTTAAAAAATGAAAAAGATTGTGTAAATCAATTTTCCAATAAGCTTCAGTATAATTTGACAAAGGCAAATCTTTTCTTGCTTGCTCTCTTGCAACCCCCTTTTCTATTCTCTCATTATAAATTTGTTTGGCAAGATTATGTAATTCTTCCTCTCTTTGCGATAAATATTTTCCTGTTTCTATATCTAAAAACCCCTCGCTTCCTTGTTTATTGTCTTCAGATTGAAATCTCCATTTATCAGGTTCAGTTTCTTGTTTATCATCAATTGCAATTGAATACCTTGTTGAATATTCATTGACATTTGCAGTCCTATGTCTTATCCACTGCCTCCAAGCATCCATTGGAACTCTTAAATGAAATTTCATCTCAACCATCTCAAATGGTGAAGTATGACGATTTCTCATTAAATACCTAATAAGTGTCCTGTCTTTGCTTTTTGTTTCTGTTCCTTTGCCATAACTTACCCTCGCTGCTTGAACAATAGCACCATCATTACCAAGACAATCAACAAGTCTAACAAAACCCTTATCCAAAACTTCAAATTTTTTTCCTAAAATCTCTTCAGCTCCGGGGGAAATCACTCTTTTTGTTTCCATTTATTAACATAAAATTATTCTTTATTTAAATTAATATCTAAATAAACATATATATTCCAATATCAAAATGATTTATAACTTTTTAAACCAAATAATAAAATGCCAAAACATAAAGGCCTTTTCGTAGTCGTGGACGGATTAGACGGAATTGGAAAAGGTGAGATTGAGCGGGCGATTATTGATTACGAACAAAAATTAGGCCGGGCGGTTTTTGATTCAATTTCTTTTTCCAGAGCAAACAGAAAAGGTCTTCCAGAATTAAAAGATTTTTGGAATCCTCCTGAAACTTATTTTGATACAATAATTACAGCAGAGCCGACTTATTCAGGCATAGGACACGTTATACGAAACGAAATAATAAAAAAAGGAAGCAAATATTCTTACAAAACACAAATACAAGCTTATTCTGTTGACAGATTAATCAGCATGGCAAGGGTCGTAATCCCAGCTTTGCAAAATAATTTAAGAGTAATTCAATCCCGCTCAATGGTTTCAACTCTTTGCTATCAATCTCTGAAAGCAAAAGAAATTGGTAAAGATGTTAAACAGATAAGAAAAGAAATTCTAAACCATCGTGGAAACAAACTCCAATTAGAATGGGCTCCTGATTTATTAATAATTCCAACAATAAAAGACATGAAAGAATTAATGAACAGATTAGAAAAAAGAAAACAATATAAAAAAGATGACAATTCAATTTTTGATGATTTAAATTTCCAGTCAGAACTCAGGAAGTTTTATGAAGACCCTTGGCTGAAAAAATTATTTGAATCTCACGGCACAAGAGTCGAATATCTCGACGCTGGAATTTCAGAACAATCAACACGCGAACAAGGATTTGAAATTTACAAAAAGTTTTTGAGAGAGAGGGGGTTGTGAAAATGAAAGACGAAAATTTATAAACAAAACGGCCTTTCCTATTAAGATGACACTTAATACTACTCAAATTAAAGAAATTAAAGAATTGTTAAGGCAAAAGCTAGATAATAAACTGAACAATTACGCAAGAGAAACTTCATCAATGCCTTTTCTTGCTAAACTTATGCAAGACAATGAGAAAGTCGCATCATATTCTTTTATTCAATCATTATTAACAACATTGGGGATGTCTATTTATGAAGAAGTTGCAAGGATAATTGCAGAGCCAAATTTTGATGTTGCAAAAACAGGGTATGATGTAGGGGGAGAAATTTCTGATAATGAAAATGATTCAATCTCTCAAATATTACAAGAAATTAAAAATAAAACAAGAAAAACAAACAAAGAACAGGAGATAAAAGAGATATTGCAATGCAAATCAAAAACAGGGAGAAAAATAAAAGTCAGAGCAGATTTATTTTTGAAAAAAGGAAGCGATGAATATTATATCGAGATTAAAACCGCAAAACCCAATATTGATGTTTTTGCTAAATCAAAAGAAAAACTTTTGCAATGGATTGCATTAAGAAAGAAAAAAGTTAATACAATTTTAGCAATCCCGTATAATCCTTATTATCCAGAACCATATAGTAGATTTACAATGCAAGGTTTTCTCGACGAAGAAAAAGAATTATATGTTGCAGATAAATTCTGGGAACTTTTAGGAGGAAAAGGAACATACAAAGAAGTGTTGGATATTTTTGACGAAATAGGAAAAGAATTTAAGGAAAAAATACAAAAGAAGATTAAAGAAGTTGCTGAAGAGAAGATGAAATTATAAAATTTGACAAAATAGAAAGTTATTTATAGTTTGAGAGATTAGTTTTTTTTATGAAATTAAGTATTAAAAGATTTGGAAAAGATGTCTCGTCTTGCTCGAGGGGTTTTTTTAGAAATTTTACGGGTTCACCAACTGGAACATTAAAAACACTTGTTTCTCCTTCTTTAGTCGGAGTTGGAATTATGGCTACAGATGGAGCAATTGGTTGTGGAAAAAATATTATAGAAAGAAGGAGAATTGAAAAGAAAGCTTGCACATATTTAAGACAAAATGATATTAATCGATTAAATCAGACTCATCAAGAATACAAATTCAAGGGGCATGGAAGTTTTAGTAGAATGATAAATACTTGTCCAAAAAATTGATTTATTTTATTGTTAATCTTTTTCTATTTGAGTCTTTAATTTTTGGGTTCTCTTTTATCATCATTTGAGCAAAACTGAAATTATTTTCATTTGAAAAAGTGAATCTTGTTGAATATCTAACTTGAAGGTCTCTTTCTCTAACTATTCGTCTATAATCTTTGATTATCTCTTTAGAAGGAAGATTCATAAATCTCCTATTATCACAGATAATTAATGCAACCTTAGGGCTAATCGGAAAATGCATCTCAAATCCAAAACATTCCAGTCCTAGATTTCCATAAGGAGACAGATCAACCTCATTATATTCAGCAACAGGATTATCAGAAGCCCAAAAAGGAAATTTTGTTTTATTTATTAAAAGAATCCATTTCAAATTTTTTATTCTCTTCTTGAATTTTTCCATATCTCCAATTAAATTATTATGAGTTTTACGAATAGAATCTTTCTTCATAGAATTGATAGCTTGCTTCTTTAGATTTGGTGCTAATTTATCACCATATTTTTCAAAAAATTGTTTAAAAACATCTTCCAGCATAATTCTTGATTCTTTTGTTCTAATCATTTGGTATGAAATAAACTCTGCAAGAATATCTTTTTCTTCAACACTTAGTTTATCAATTTCTTTGACCGAAATTAATTTTTGTATTACAATATCAAATTTTGCTTCAATATTTCTTAAAGTCTTCTCAGTAGTTTGTTCTTCTGAAACTTTATCATAAAACTCATTTTCAAAAGCTATCTTTTTTATATTTGTCTGAAATATTTTCTCTCCTTCTTTGTCAAAAACCCAAATATAACATTCCTTTCCATTAAAATAAGAGAAATTTTTTAAGTACGCTCTTGGGACATAATGTTGAATTATTACTTTGTTTTCCATGATATAATTAATAGTTAAGTTTATAACTTTTTCCTCATATGAAAAATTATCTCAGCATAAGGCTGTCTGTCTCTTTCTGTTCTGTTTAGCACAGGCCTCTTAAATTGCTCTACTATTTTTAATCCGCTTTTTTCTGCAATAGTTGGATAGAGGTTATATTTATCATTGGCAACTATGAAAAAATCTCCGCCGTCTTTGACAAATCGTTTTATGTTGATAAAAACTTTGCTTATTCCTTCGACATATTCATCCTTTGCTTTTTGTCCTTGTCCTTTAAATAATGGCCCTATTTCTTTATCATCTTTTCTTGAAATCCTAAAAAGTTCATAAGCATAAGCGTGTTGCTCATGATAATCTATTTGGCCAACATAAGGCGGAGAAGTAAAAACCCCGTCTATTTTTTTATTTGATAAGATTTTATAAAATTCAGGATTTTGTTTTTTAATTTCTCCGAAGACATCTGCTTCTCTTGAATCTCCATGAATTACACCTGTAAATACTTTTTTCTTAATACCTGAGAAATCTTTTAACCTTTTTATGGTGTCGTAAGTGTATCTTATTAAATGTTTAACAATAGAATTTATTGGCGTACATAACTTCTTATGTTTCCTGCAGTAATAAGGTCTTGTTTGCGGTTCTTTTAATGTCGCCAAATCCGAGTGAGTCGTTGCTCTGCATGACCTTGCAGTTCTACTTAAAACGATTCTCATAATATTTTTTATTTTTTCGTCTTTCTCGTTTTCAATTAATTTTAAGTAATAAAATAATTCCTGTTTGACTCTCTTTGAAAACCATTTTGACAAGAAGCTATTCATGTTTTTTTCATCAAGAAGTATGGCCTTTTCCTTAGTTCCGTTCTTTTCAAAAAATTCTTTATTTTCTTTAAAGAATTGATTTAATTTTTCTTCTCCGTACTTTTCTTCTTTAACTTCCCCCCGAAATACTCTTATTTTAAATACTGGATTAGAAAAGAATTTTTTGTTAAACTCGTTCAATTTTTCTTTAAGTTCAAAGTCAAAAGAATCATCAAAAACTTTATTACTGAAATTAAGAGTTTGTGTTAAGTTATCTTTTAGTGTGTAACTTAATTTTAAAATGTTGTATTCATCTAACTTAACTCTTGAAATCATGCAGTTAAAATCTGAGATATCAATTCCTATGGAATGCAACCCCAACTCTGAAGATTGTACCAATGTTGTTCCGCTTCCCATGAACGGATCAAGGATGATATCTCCAAACTTAAAGAAAACCTGTTTTTTGTAATCGTTTAAATGGGAATCCAAAAAATATTCTACTAACTGAGGTATAAATTTCCCTTTGTAAGGGTGTAATCTATGAACATGTTTTGTAGTGTCAGATTCTCTTAAATGTGAAAATGATAGCCCCCAGTTTAAATCACTTCCCAATTGACCTCCCCATGACAATTGTTTTTTTACTAAATGTCCATCGTAGTATTTTTTTAATTCATTTTTATCAACTAATACTTTTAATTGTCGCATATATTTCTTTATTTTAGCATATTGAATAAGATAACTAATATTAGAGGTAGTTACTTGTCTATCTAAATAATTGCTTGCCCATTGAGATGCTTGACCTAATGATAAAAGCTCTTGGTTCATATTAACTATATGGAAAAATAAAATATAAATCTTTAGGGCCATTGCCAAGTGACAATAAACGACGCTCTCATTTCTTCACTAAATTAAATCCATCAAAACATTTATAACTTCAATTTGAAAAAGATAAATTATGCTAGGTTCGCTTTTAGACAGAATTTTTGTAGCCTGCTCAAACAGAAATGGAAAACTGCCCTCGCAAATAGAATCCCATACATTTAGAAACGAAGATACAAACTCTAACTGGGTTTGTTTTGTGCCAGAATTTTGTTACCGTGTTCCTTTCATAAGAAGAAGACTTATTCCTGAGGGCATAGATATGGATATTTATATTCTACCAAAAACTGCTGTTCAACCAAACCCAGAACTAACGCATAAATTTCTTGATGATATTTTAAGTACTGCAATCAAAAAGCAAAATCAATTTTATTTAAAAAAAAGGGTTAATGTTCTAGGAATAAGTTTAGGAAATGTTTTGGCTTTTAGGTTTACTGAACATTTCCAAGTCAATAAATTGATTTCAGTTGTTCCAGGTTCTAGGCTGGCTGAATGTATTTGGGAGGGTATTGCAACAAATAAAATTGCTCAAAATTCTGGTAGAATCTTAAGAGATTATCAAACAAGTTTAACAGATTACAATCCCATAGAAAGCGTTCCTAGGGTAAACCCCGCAATTTCAGAAATTTACTTAGGAATGCGTGATTTAATAATACCATTTAACAGAGGAGATGAATTGGCGAAAACAATGTTGGGAAGACATAAAACAAATGTGCAATATAATAAATATTCAGGGCATGTAGAAACAATAATATCTTTTTCAAAGGAATTCCCAAAAATAGTTGCGTGACATCTTACCCCCAAAACCTTTATAATTCCATTTTCTCTTTTCCTTAGATGAAAAAATACACAATATTTATAATCGCAATAATTCTTGTGCTGATATTATTCGGAGTATTTTATAAAATGCCCTCATCAACAAAAGTAAAACTTGAAACAAATCACGGCGACATTGTAATTGAATTATATTCAGACATGCCGATAACATCTGGAAATTTTGAAAAATTAGTTAAGCAAGGTTTTTATGACGGAGTTATTTTCCACAGAATCATCGACGGATTTATGATTCAGGGCGGGGACCCGACAGGAACAGGAATGGGCGGGCCAGGTTACACAATTAAAGATGAGTTCACACACAAAGGCGGAAACAAAAACAACAGAGGGACAATTTCAATGGCAAATGCAGGAGCAAACACAGGCGGAAGCCAGTTCTTCATAAATTTAATTGACAATAATTTTCTTGACGCAAAACATCCTGCATTTGGAAAAATAGTTGAAGGAATGGATGTCGTGGACGAAATTGCAAAAGTTCAGAAAGATGGAAACGACAAACCCCTTGAAGACGTCGTGATAATTAAGGCGGGAGTTGTTTGAGCCCTAGGCAAGATTTATATATTTAATTTTTTCATGATTAATATGAAAATCTATTTTGCAGGTTCGATTAGAGGAGGACGAGACGACGCAGAATTATATCTACAAATAATCAACCATCTGAAAACCTATGGAGAAGTCCTAACAGAACATGTTGGAGATAAAAATCTCAAGCCCAATGGTGAAGACAACCTAAAAGATGATTACATCCACAATCGTGATCTTGAATGGGTTTTGCAATCAGATACTGTGGTTGCTGAAGTTTCAACTGCTTCTCTTGGTGTTGGATATGAAATCGGAAGAGCAATAGAAAATGAAAAAAGAGTTCTATGCTTATATCGCCCCCAAGATGGGAAAAGGCTTTCAGCCATGATAGCAGGTTCTTCTGAAGTAACAAATGCAGAATATAGAACCTTAAATGAAGCAAAAAAAGCCATTGACAGTTTCTTTCATAATCAAGTATAATTCCCAACCACACAAAACTTTATAAAATATCTTTGACCTTTATTAAAATGGAAAAAGACATTGGAAGAATCAAAAAAAACGACACAGCAGACATTGTCGTGCGTGTTGATGATTTTGGAGGAAACCCAGGAGTCACAATCAGGGAATTTGTAACAAGCGACAGATACACCGGCTTCACAAAATCCGGAGTTCGAATTCTCGCAGGAGATTTTCCAAAATTCAAAGAAATGATTAACTCAGTTTCTGAAAAAGACCTGGAACAAACAGGAGAAGCAAAAACAGACGCAAAACAAAAAACCCTTAAAAAAAATTCTAACGACGAAGAAATGCCTGATTATTAAAATGGGAAATTTGAATGATGTTCTTAGCCAATTAAAGGAAATAGAAAAAGGGTTGTTAAATGTAAATAACTATTTAATCGAAAGACATCCGCTTGATAAATTGTTATTAAAAGAATACCAAAAGATATATGAGAAACTAAAAACTGCTCAGGAGAATTTAGCTTCAATTTCTGGTTACAACAACAGGATGGACACAGAAAGAATAAAAAAAGTCAATGAGGATAGTGCTTCTAGATCCAGCAAGCTCTGAAACCAGTTTCACCCAAAACCTTTAAAAAAAACATTTCTTAATACTATTTATGAAAAAGGGAAGTTTAATAACAATTTTAATAATTTTAGGAATAATAATTATTGCATTTTGGAGTTTAAGAAAACCTTCTCCGCAGGTTGATGAAGCAACTGCAAAATGCATTGGACAAAACTCAGAGCTTTATATAAAACTCGGGTGTTATTTTTGCAAAGCCCAGGAAGACGAGTTCGGCGACACTTATATTTATCTGAATACAACAGACTGTTTTTATGAACCTGCAAAATGCAATGAAAAAGGAATAACAGCAACGCCGACATGGATTATAAATGGAAAGAAAATAATCGGCGTGCAATTAATTGAAAAATTAAAAGAATTAACAGGTTGCTGATTAAATTCAAAAAATTAAAACCCCCTCGCTCGTTTAATAAAAAATAATTAATAATAAAAAATCACGGGAATTTTCACATTAACAATATCGTCAGCGAAAAATCGTGGCTAAGCCCGATTTGAAGCAATCAATTCCGCGAGCCTGTGAGCGACAAAATAAATTCAAAACAAAAAAATGACAGACATAAATCTTCTGAGGATAACGACCCTCGCAATAGTTGATTCAATAAACCCGTGTGCCCTCGCTGTTCTTGCAATGGTTTTAATTACAATTCTAATTCAAAATCCGGAAAAAAGAAAAAGAGTCCTTTTTGCAGGGCTCGCATTCAGTGCCTCTGTTTTCGTCGGATATTTATTTTACGGAATAATTATGATTCAGCTTTTCAAAAGTTTTAATGAGTGGGTTTTAAAGAATTCAAACTTATTTTACAATGTCCTTGCTGTTCTTGCAATGCTCATAGGTGCTTTGAATGTGAAAGATTTTTTCATGTACAAAAAAGGAAGCTTTGCAACAGAAATGCCCCTTTTTCTGAGGCCGAAAGTAAAAAGAGTAATAGAAAAAATAACTTCTCCAAAAGGAGCATTTGTTATTGGATTCCTCGTCACTATTTTTTTGCTTCCATGCACAATAGGTCCGTATATAATCGCGTCAGGAATGCTCAGCGAAATTGGTGTTACAGGAGCAATTCCCTGGCTACTTTATTACAATCTTATTTTCATTCTCCCGATGCTGATAATCACAGGACTGGTTTATTACGGATTCACAAGAGTTGAGGATGTTTCTGGATGGAAAGAAAGAAATGTGAGATTGCTTCACTTAATTGCAGGAATATTAATGTTCCTCGTCGGGATTTCCCTTCTCATGAAGTGGTTGTGAAATTTTATGATAATCAAATGTTGCGTAATTTAAAACCCTTGTAAGATGTTCAAATCCTTTTCCAGTAAGCCCATAAGATGCCTCTGCTTCATTTGAATCATTTGAAGGTAGTCTAACTGCATAACCACGATTAACTAAATCCAAAGAAGTTTTAGTATCATACGGGATAAGTTTCGCATGAGGAACTGGCTCGCCGTCTCTTAAACATTCTAAAAACTTAAGTCGTTTCATTGCTGATTCTTGATTTTCCATAAAAATATTTAAAAATTAAGGTATATAAATATTATTGTGTTAATTAATACCCCGGCATCATTTCGTTATGTCCGAACTGGATAACTAAATCTATTTTTGGTTTTATATTTTCCAAACCATTCGGTGTATCGCACGCGCCAAAACAGCTTTCAAGCCAGATTAAAAATTCTGCATTTGTTTTTTGCTCGAGATAATCCACAACAGCAGTAGAATAAGGTTTCAACCCTTCTGGAAACTGCAAAAGAACAGTCTTTGCTTTACTTTTTTTAATTTCAGAAACAACTTTTTCTAGTTCTAAGTTGTATTTCTCTTCTAATTCTTTTATTGATTTGCTTTCCATAACAAGATAAAGAATTCGTGTTTTTTATAATTTTTGTGTGGTTAAAAACACTTAAATAGTTTAATTTCTTTTGGTTTAAGAAAAAGGTGGAGCAATCAGGTTAAAGTTGATCTTCGGATTTTACTTTCCTGGCTTCGGACATCTTGAAATAAAGAGGCAGAAAAACTGCCTTTTTTATTTTTTGAAATTAAGGGGAGCCATAAAGTTTTTTTAGATTTGAATATATTGCCCTAACACTTCTAGGAGAAATTTTTAATGCTAAAGCAGTATCATCTATGCTAATCTTCTCAAAATAATTCCATGCTATGTGATACAAATATCCATTTCTAAAACTTCGACTTATTCCAGCCATATCAATCTTGCTTATTGCATCATCGATATTCATTTTATTAAATTTAATACAAACCCTCAAATTTAAATATTGTTGTGTTCAAGATTATACATGGAATCTAAGAAAATACGCCAGCCAATTGTAACAATCTGCGGACATGTGGACCACGGGAAAACCTCAATCTTAGATTGTCTTAGAGGTAGCTGTGTTCAGGAAGGCGAAGCAGGAGGCATAACTCAAAAAATATCATTCTCACTTTATCCTATTGAACAATTAAAAATAGCATGCCCTTTGATTGAAAGTTCAGGAATAAAATTAAACATCCCTGGTTTTTTGCTAATTGACACGCCTGGCCACGCAGCATTCACAAACTTGCGAAAAAGAGGCGGAAGCCTTGCAGACCTCGCTGTCCTCGTCATTGACATAAACGAAGGAATAAAACCCCAGACATCAGAAGTAATTCAAATTTTAAAATTAAACAAAACCCCTTTTCTAATCGCATTAAATAAAATAGACAACATCTCCGGATGGAGAAAACTAAATTCGTCTTTGCAAAAAAACATTGAACTCCAGCCAAAAAATATAAAACAAGTTTTCGACGAGAGGTACATGACAATAATCGGCTCTTTAAACAGCTACGGATTTGATTCAGATTTGTTTTACAAAATAGATGATTTCACAAAAAAAATCGCACTGGTTCCGTGCTCTGCAAAAACAACAGAAGGAATTCCGGAATTAATAATGATGCTCTGCGGATTAAGCCAAAAATATTTAACAGATAAATTAATCCTCGGAAAAGAAGCAAAAGGAATTGTTCTCGAGATAAAAAAAGAAAAAACAATCAATTACATTGAAGCGATTTTATACGACGGCGAGCTTTCAAAAAAAGACGAGATTGCAATAGCAAACCTTGACGGCGAGCCGACAATAACAAAAATAAGAATACTTGAGGAAATAGAACCTCTCTGCCCAAAATTCAAAGCAAAAGACAAGGTGCGCGCATCAACAGGATTAAGAATGCAGTTCGTTGAAAAGACAAATGTTCTTCCTGGAATGCCTTTTATGTTTTATAACGGAAACAAAGAAGAAATTAAAAAAATATTTGAAAAAGAAATTTCAGAAAAAATCAAAACAGACAAAAACGGGATTATAACAAAAGCAGATTCTTTGGGAAGTTTAGAAGCTTTACTTATATTGTTAAAGCAAAGCAATATTCCTGTTTTGAAAGCTGGAATTGGGAGTATAAACAAAACAGACATAATCTCTGCAAAAGCAAACCTCAAGATTAACGAACTTGACGCTATAATTGTCGGATTCAATGTTTCAATTGACGACGAAGCGAAAACCAGCGGGGGAGAAATTAAAATATTAACAGATGAAATAATCTATAAACTAATCGAAGATATTACTGATTTTAGAAGAGAAAAAAGCAGGGAGATTGAGAAAAAAAGACTAATGGGGTTGGCTACAATCTGCAAATTAAAAATTCTGCCTCAGTATGTTTTCAGAAATACAAAACCAGCAATTTTCGGAGTAAAAATTGAAGCAGGAAAATTAATTCCAGGAATAAATTTAATAAATGAAAAAGGAGAAAAAGTAGGACGAGTCAAGCATATGCAGTCTGAAAATAAATCAATTGAAGAAGCAAAAGAGAATATGGAAATTGCAATTTCAACACCGAATGTGAATTTTGAAAGAGAGTTGAAAAATAAACAATTTCTTTATTCTGACATCTCGGATTCACAGTTCAAAAAATTCAAGAAAAACAAAGATTTGCTCTCGCAAAACGAAATAAAAACACTTCGGGAAATAGCAGAAATCAAAAAGCGTGAAAACATGGAATGGGGAAATTAGTTATTTTTCAAATTTCGTCTGAGCTTTAACTTAATTTGTTGTTTTTTAGCTTTTTCTTCTTCAGCTTTAATCTCATATTTAGATTTTTTAATATAATTTGGAAAAGCAAAATTAAAATAAATCTGTCCTTCTTTATTTGTAAATTCGCCTTTACCAACATCATTTAATTTACTTCCACACGCAATTTTCATATCACAATCATCACATTTCCTTCCTCGTTCTGGGTATATCCCCCCTAATGCAACCGCGGTCTGAGTTCCGTCAATCATCTTCAATAATTCAAAAAAATGTTCATTCCTTCTGGTGGTTGTGTGAACTGCACAAGGAACAGTCCTGACTTTTTCAGAATTTACAGATAATGCTTCAATCATAAAAAATTCTTCAATAAAATTAGGATTCACATAAATCGGGTTTCCCATAAATTCTTTTCTAATGTTCATTAAATTAAGTTTTTCAGCAATATTTGCATCAGCATAACACAATGCGCACAATCCAGCGTTATAAAGAGTCAGTTGCGGATCATGATTTAATTTCATTTCTCCAAGCCATGGTTTCCCGGATTTATAATCGCGGATTACAATCTGCCCATTTCTTTTTCTAACTTCATCTATTCTTCCTCTAAATTTTTTTCCTCTCAAAACAAAATTAAAACCAAGTTCAGAAAAAATAGGAGGTCCTTCGTTTAACAAATGACTAAACAGAGGAATGCAAATTTTTTCCAAACCTGACTTAATGCTCCACTTTTCTCCATTATCTTTCCAGTATATTGGATTTTTAGAATTTTCAGAAGCTATAACTCTCCTCATCCATAACCCTTGTGCATACTTGGCAAAACCAAGAGCGTCAAAATATTTCTTTTTTGAAGATTTCTTCACGACCCCTTCAAGAGTTCCTAATTTATCCCAAAACTTTTCAATAAGTTCGTGCAACAATGAACCCTTTGCATAAGCAGACAACCTCAACGGAGTTTCATTTTCAACATATCTCAGATAATACCTCATTCTGCAGTAATTTGCAACATCTATTCTCGAAGCACTCCATGAAATCATATAAAGGACTATGGAAATAAATTTAAAACCATTTCTATACAAAATCATACAATGGAAGAATTAGAAGGAATCGTACAATTGGCTGGAGGAGCATGGAGAAACATAAAAAGAAATATCATTGAACAAAGAAAAAAAGAATCAATGGGAGATTTAATAGGAAAAAAAATCAGGCTTAATTATAGAATCATAAACAGCTACCCTTGGGTAAATGCAGAAACAACCCCTACAGGAGTTGGTTATGGAAACGAATCAGCCAGAAAAAGAATTATAAAAATGGACAGAGCAGAAAGAGAAATAGAAGACCATTCAATAATCGGGTGTTATCATACTCATGTCTATGAAAGGATTGATAAGCGCGTTTATATGGCTAAAGAAGATAAAATACTCCTTAGAGGTCTTATGAAAAATTACAAATTAGAAGAAACCGTACAAATTATAGGAACAGTTAAAATAAAAGACAACTCAAAAAGGAAGTCTGGAGAAAAAACAACACAGTATAAAAACAAACTCAGAATAACATTTAGCGATAACAGCACAAGTTACGATGTGATCCTCGCGGCTTATATTTTAAATCAAAAATTGTGTGAAAAAATACCTATAAAAAGAAGATATGTTCGTGTTGTAGCGAAGAAAGAATAACTTTAAAAACTAAATCTTCAATAAATTATCATGCCATTCAAAATAAACATCGCTGAAAAAAACGGGAAAACCTTCCACTTAGAAGCAGAAACAGAAGAATTAGACGGGAAAGTTCTTCATGACAAAATAGATGGGAAAACAATAAATCCAGAATTAGAAGGATATGAATTTGAAATTGCAGGCGCGAGCGACAAAGCCGGGTTTACTTCAATGGAAAATGTCGAGGGAATTGGATTGAAAAAAGTTTTATTACCTTATGGAAAAGCAATGAAAAAAAGGTCGAGAAGAGAAGGAAAAAAGAAACGCTCAAAAATAAAGCCAAAAGGATTAAGGCTTAGAAAAACAGTTCGTGGAAAAATTATTTCTCCTGCAATTTCACAGATTAATTTGAAGATTCTAAAACAAGGAAACAAAAAACTTGAAGACATTTTTCCAGAGCAAAACAAGCCAAAAGAAAAAAAAGAAGAAGTTAAAGTATCAGCAGAAGAATAATCCTAAGAGATAAGATTTATAAATAGTTAAAATAAATCTAAACCATGACAGATAAAAGCAAACTTTGGAAGTTCGAAATCGATGACAGAGTTGAAACAACTGCAAAGTATTTCAAGTTTTTTAGAGGAAAGTATGATAATGGAGTTATAAAAAATGTAAGTAACTTAGAATCGAATTCAATAATAACTTTTTTTTCTGATGCGACAAAAACATTTGAAAGTATGGACGAAGCATGGCTTCAGCCATATAAAGGTGAGAGATACACATCTAACGGAGACCAAATAACTTCCACAACAATTGATGATATTCTCAAAAACAAAAACGAATAATCCTTCTATAACACACTAAATTTTAAATAGTAAATAATTTCTAAATTATGATATGCCAGAATTAATATATCTCAAAAGAATAGATGAAAGATTTCCGAATATAAGGGCAGTTGTAAATTGGCCGGAATACATTGTCCCAGCTAGAGGATATATAGGATTTATGTCAGATGAACTTATAGAAAAAATATACGGCGGTGTTGAAGGCGCAGCACAACATTTTTTAAAAAGAACAGATAGAAAAGAAGCAAAAGTTGGAGAAGGAAAATTATTCCTGCTTGGTTTTGTAAAAGGAAGAGAATTGGATGAACCCAGGAGATATGACAGAGACATTACTTATGCAGAATTTGAGCAATCAGGTGAATCAAAAATATATGTTAGAACAGATCCTTATGAAGTGAAAGATTATTGGGTAAATGCAACATCTCCACTTGGAGAAGGAGTGCGACGAAGTGGTAAATGCAACCTCCTCGGTCACATGATTAAGATAATGGCACAAGAATTAGAACAGTGGGAAAAAGCACATAGACCGAGAAATATTAGCCCTGCTGAATATTTTCGCATAAACTATCCAATAATAAAAGGAATATGGTACACAGAAAGGAAAAAATTAAAATTGTGATTATTCATCCAAAAAGTTTATAAATCTAATTTTATAGTTTCTACGATGGAAAATGAAGAACAAAAATATTTAATGAGTCCATTGTTAGCGGCATTTGGAAATTCATTTAATTTATTAAAAAATGGTTCTTATAAATTATTCAAAATTGTATATGACAAAGAGAAATATCCATATCTCCTTTTTAGAGGAGATGATGCTAAAAAATTCATTGATTATACAAAAGAAATCAGGATTATAGTAAGTGAGAATTTTAAAAGAATTACTTCCAAAAACATCGAAGATATGTTTGAATTTGATTAAGATAGATTAATTCATTCTGATCAAAATCTATTTTTAATAAATTCTTTATCACATAAAAATTTAAAAAGAGTGTGATGAGAAAAAGATTATGAACAACAGAATACTCAAATCGCTTCGTTATTTCTTTTTTTTATCATCAGCCTTAGTAGGAATTTATGGTTTCCTTGGGAAAGAAACTAAACAAACTGAGATTTACCAAGGATATTTTACTTATGATAGCACTCAAACAATCTATGGTGCAGAAGCAAAAGAACTCAATCTTGTTCATAGGGAGCGTTATCTTGTTTTTGATCCTAAACCAAAAGAAGAAAGAGGAAACACTCTTGCGACAATAATAATTAAAGGAACTCCAAAACAATTTCGTTTAACAGAAGAAGATATAGGAAAACCTTGTGATATAAGAATTTTAAAGCATAATCTTCCTCAGATTTTTTCAGATGCTATTTCAATAGAAAAGCACGATTCTCTTATTGACAAACCTTAAAAACTCTTTATTCAATTTATTTCTATGGAATTACCAGAACTAAATGTCGGCGTTGTCGGACACATTGACCACGGAAAAACAACTCTTCTTTCTAAACTTACTGGAAAGTTTACAGACACACACTCAGAAGAGCTCAAAAGAGGAATAACAATAAAACTCGGCTATGCAGAGGTTACAATTTACAAGGACAAGGATAATTACAATCGCGAGAAAAAAGGCGAGCCAGTCAGGTACATAAGTTTCATAGATGCGCCAGGACACGAAATGCTCATGGCGACCATGCTCTCAGGTGCTGCAATTATCAACGCTGCAATTCTTGTTGTCGCAGCGAACGAAGGAATAAAACCGCAGACCAAAGAACATTTTATGGCTCTTCAGGCAAAGAAGATAAAAAATATAATTATTGTCCAGAATAAAATAGACTTAGTCAGCAAAGAAAAAGCATTGGAAAATTACAAAGAAATAAAAGAATTTGTTAAAGGAACTTTGGCTGAAAACGCAGTAATAATTCCTGTTTCTGCACAGCAAGAAATTAATATCAGCAAAATATTTGAAGAGCTTTGCAAAATAGAACTTCCAAAAAAAGAAATAAACACAGAACCAATTTTTTTAATAGCAAGAAGCTTTGACATAAACAAACCAGGAACAACAATTGAAAAATTAAGAGGCGGAGTCCTCGGCGGAATTTTAAAAAAAGGAAAACTAAAAGTAAATGACGAAATAGAAATAAAACCAGGCTTAATGATTAAAAAAGCGCACCAGCGTTCCTATGAAACTCTGACAACGAGAATTCTTACTTTGCACAAAGGAAACGAATCTGTAAAAGAAGTTCATCCGGGCGCAAGCATTTCAATTGAAACAGGATTAGACCCTGTGCTAACAAAAACAGATTCCTTGACAGGTTGTTTGGTTTCAACAAAAAATAATCTCCCTGAAATAAGCCACAACATAAAATTAAAATTTGAATTATTCAAAGAAGTTTTGGGGATTACAGAGCACCAAAAAGTTGAGCCATTGAAAACAAAAGAAATGTTGATGCTGAGTGTAAACACAACAATCACTGTCGGCACAGTTGAAAAAATTTCAAACAACGAAATTGTGCTCGAGCTGAACATCCCGATTGTCGCATTAAAAGGCGACAACGTCGGAATCGCGAGGAACATAAATAATCACTGGAGATTAATTGGCTGGGGGGAAATAGTTGAATAAGAAAATTTTATAAATAAGCCTTTACTATTTAAATCATGGAAAAAAAGAAGGAGATTATGTTTGTAATTCTAATGTTATTCTTGGTTGGATTTGTAGTTGCTCAAAATAATAATAGTAATAATAATGAAAATGATTCTGATAAATTTCCAAAAAACAATACAAGGCATTATTGCCAAGGAAATACAAGTGGAGTTTGTCCTGATAATGTAATTCCTGTTTGTGGTTGGTTTAATCAAGAAAAAATACAATGTGTTATATATCCTTGTGCCAAAACATTTGGCAATGAATGCACAGCTTGTAAAGATGAAAAAGTTTCTTATTGGACAAACGGAGAATGCCCAGACGGAAGATTAAACCCCACGGCAAATGAACCAGAATGTCCTCAAAATTGCACTTGCACAGGGAATGTAACAAAATGTCCTGTTGAAGGTGGAAGAGAAATGACTATCAGTGCAGGAAAATCAGGAAACATTATTGTTCAGATGAAAGGAGTAAACATGACAACAAATGTAACTTTGTATAAATCTGATGATGGGAGATTTTATGGAAATTTTAAAGATAATGAAACAAAAGAAATAAAAGTGCTTCCAGATGAAGCTAAAGAGAGAATAGAAGAATTGGAACCTAATCTTGGAGAAGAAAAAATTGCTCTTGACGAAAATGCTTTGTATCAAATTAATGCCAAGAAAAAAGCAAGACTCTTCTGGATATTTTCAGTTAATGAAAAAGTTAATGGACAAATTAGTTCTGAAACAGGTGAAGTTGAAATAAAAACCCCATGGTGGGGTTTTTTGGCGAGAGATGTAAAAGAAGAATAGTTTTAACAGAATTATTAATCATTCAGAAGTTCTTTTATAGAACATAACCCGCCTTCGATATCCTTCTTTAGTCTGTCTATATTTTCTCTAATATAAGAACTCGCGTTATCTATTTGTGTTAATTTAGTTTGAATATTGCTGAAAGCCAATAATTTACTATTCAACCCTTCCATCTCTTTTTGAATTTTATCAATCGGGATTGTTTTTTGTTTAGCTTCTGTGCTTCTCTCAACAAATAATCTTGCAACTCTATAAGCAAAATAAAGACCATAGTTTTCAAAAGAAGTAACAATATAATTGTTAGTAATTTTCATCGGTGCTAAAGCAGAAGGAATTTGAGATTGAGATT
>Ga0210057_1002695_pt1 | contig 25174 bp, 25 predicted proteins | sample CryGeyCG2114_010_2_FD_183968 | JGI IMG/M metagenome (GOLD analysis project Ga0210057, IMG submission 183968) | Groundwater microbial communities from aquifer - Crystal Geyser CG10_big_fil_rev_8/21/14_0.10 (SPAdes) (version 2) | ecosystem: Environmental > Aquatic > Deep subsurface > Groundwater ...
AAAACTAAAGAAACATTTAAAAAGGAAAAAGAGTTTATATTTTAGATTAAATCTCCGCGGGATACTAATGGTTATGAAAAAGAAAAAAAGCTCAAAATCAAAGATTACAAAAACAGTAAAGAAAAAAACAGTTGCTAAAAAGAGCACAAGAAAAGTAGCTCCTAAAGCAAAAAATATTTCAAAAATAGTTGCTCCAGCAATGGATGAGGATCACTCAGTTCTTAAGGAAGCACTCAAAGATATTGCAAGAGAACTTGGTCAGCTCAGGGAAGAAAAAGAAGATCTTGAAGGAACCTTGGATAGCATTGCAATGGATATTACAACAACACAAAATGAAGAAGTCCAGTTAAAGGATCAGGTAAGGAAACTTAATTCTGTTGAAAGTGCATTGGCATTGAAAAGATCAAGGCTTAGAACAAAGCTTGAAGGAATCAAAACCAAAATACAAAAAGTCAGGCAGCTTTCAGCAAAAATGGAAAGTTTATAACCTAACTAATTTTGGTTGTAGGATTTTATCAAAATCAGTTTTTGAAGTTCAGGAAAGATTATTTTTTAATCTTCCCTGAAAATTTCTTCATCAATATAAACTTCAAAACCATTGTCTGTAATTTTATACGGTACAAGTTTCTTTGCATGCCTGCTGCTTCTCAGCTTCAGGATTTCAAGTGCATTTTCCCTTGAATTGTGCACTTTAATATTGTAAAACACTATGACTCCGTCAGCCAAGAATTCTTCAACACCGTGCCGTGAATAAATTTTTGGTGATTGTTCTGTTTCGCCAAAAACAAGGTTAACGGAGCGGTACTTTTCAAGTGTTTCAAAAAGATGCCTCAAATACTGCCTATATCCTTGTGAATTTTCCATAAATGCAATTGAAAGTGCGGAAAGAGAATCCACTACAACCCTGTCAGGTTTGAAAGGTAAATCAAATTGGAAAGGCAGATCAAATTGCTCAAACTCAATGTAAAGCCCGCCCCTTTCTTTTGTAAGTGTAGCCTCAACTGCCCTTGCTATTGTCAACGGATCTATTTTTATTATTGCAAGAAGACCTTCTTTTTCAAGCGCATCAAGATCCCACCCAAAGTTTTCCATCATGTTTTCCTTGATTTTTTCGGTTGTTTCTTCGAGAGTAAGGTAAACTCCCTTTTCTCTCCTTTGCTTTGCACCTGCGTACAGGAACTGCATTCCAAAAGTGGTTTTTCCTGTTCCTGCCCCGCCGGATATAAGTATTGTATCGCCTTTCTTGAGGCCGCGCCTGTCAACAAGCTTGTCAAAATCACTCACAAGCACAGGAATTGTTTCCCTTATGTTTGTTTTTTTGTATTTGTATTGTTTTAGGGTAGCATGCTTTGTTTCTGGTTCGTCTTCTTTTATTGAAGGCATCAGATTTCCAAGCAAGTTTGGTGTTTCCTTTGTTTTTTTTACTTGTGATTTGTTTTTAAAAAAATTTCTGTTTTTAAAAAAATTTCCCTCATTCGAACCCCAAAAATCGCCTTCCATGGAATCTGATTTGTCAACAATTGCAATAGACGGATCCTCAATGGATTTGCCCGCAATTGCACTTATTTTTTTGGCCTGTTTTACAATATTATCCGCTTCATGTTCAGGAACACCTATTTCAGTCATGCTTTGCTTTGCATCTTCTTCGCTTGTTCCACTATCAAGGAGTCTTTTAGTAGCATCAATCAGTCGTTCTTTATTTTCAACCATCTCAAGATTAGTACATTTAAATAGTATAAAATTCTTTAGGTAAGTAAAATCAGTCGAACAATAGTTTAATAATTAAAATTCGTCTTAATGTTTTGTGGTAAAAATGGCAACCAAACCAATAACTCGTCAATATGAGGTTAAAAGGATAAAATCAGGTATTCCTGGCCTTGATGAAATGATGGGCGGCGGAATACCAAAAGGCAACCTTGTGGTAATAAGTGGAGACCCAGGAAGCGGAAAAACACTCATGTGCTGGCAATTTCTATGGAAAGGGGCAACAAAATACAATGATAACGCGGTGTATGTTTCCCTTGAGGAGACACAGGATGCTATTTTTGAGGGCGCGGCAGAATTTGGCTGGGACATGAAAAGTCTTATTACTCAAGGAAAACTTGTAATTGTATCAATTGATCTTTATGATTTCGAAATGATGAAAACCGCAATTGAAGACAATGTGAAAAAAATAAACGCACAAAGAGTTGTGATTGATCCTGGTGTAATTTTCAGATTATTTTTTGATAACGAACTTGATGCAAGAAAAAGAATTGTATCTCTTGGAAAAATGCTCAAAGTAATAGGTGCAACCGCAATAATTACAAATGAAATAAGTCTTGATAGAGTAACATCTCTATTCGGCCTTGAAGAATATGTTGCTGACGGAGTAATCCTGATGTACCACACAAAAATAAAAAACAGGTTTGTGAGAAGTGTTGCGGTTCTCAAAATGAGAAACACTGAAATACTTGAAAGCCTAAAGCCTGTAAAAATAACAAAAAGTGGCATCAAAATACTCTCAAGTGCAGAAATGTTCGATGAGGTGGATTAATGGTTTCTGCAAACAACATTGAAGAATACTTAACGCCTGGAAGTAAAATAAACCTTAAAATAAATTCCGCAACTGAAGGAATTGAACAGCCTTTTGCATTACTTTTACTTGTTGAACCAAAGCAATATTCTTTGATGAAAGACCATGTAGTACAGAAATATGCTGTTGATAATGACATCATTTACATAACTGTAAATACAGGAGTTGCAAAAATAATCGAGGAGTTAAAACAAAACAAAATTGAAACAAAAAATTTTTCATTCATTGACCTTGTTTCAAAAAGCACAGGCGCAAAAAAAACTGTAGGTGAAAACATATCCTATTTAGAATCGCCTTCAGAACTTACTGATACTCTTGTTTACGTCGAAAAAGAATTATCCGAGAAAAAAAAACCTTTTGTTGTGCTTGATTCTGTTTCAACACTCCTTGTTTACAATGATGTGGCTTCTGTTGAACGCTTTGTGCATCTGCTTGTCGGAAAAGTAAATGATATTGAAGCATCAGTTTTGATTTTTTCAACCGATGCGGACGATTCGCAAATTGTCACAAAAACAATAGGGCAGTTTGTGGATAAAACAATTAGAATTTGATTTTATATTTTCCTGCAAAAACCGATTTGAAAATTTCACCTGTTCTTTTCCTGCTTTCCTCTATAAATCCCTTAATCTTTATACTCTCTTTCCTTGCCTTATCTGCCTCTTTTTCCCTTTCCTCAAACTCCCTTGAATGCGAATCAATCCTATTCTCAATGTTCTTTATTTTTCCTGTAATGTTCTGTATTGAAATTTTTTTGTTAACTGCCTGCAAATCCGCCTCAGCCTTGTTGATTTTCCAAAAAAAATCCGAGTAAAAATCCTTTTCAAGAAGCATTCCAATAACCATGAGCCTCTTTTCCTTTTCTTTATCTTTAAGGGAAATGCTTCCATCAATTATCATTTTTTTTGCAACCTCAAGAACCTTTTTTGAAATTCCGCCGTTAGGGTCAATTATTGTTGCGGATGCAGGATTATCAAGCATTGCCCTTAAAACGGATTTTTCTTTATCGTCCAAAAGAGAATTTCCTCCAGAAAGAACAAGCAGCCTTTTCAGGACCTTTTCAGCAGGTGCAATTTCAGAATTAAAAGAAGCAACCGCATCATTTTTTTCACCTTGCTTTTCGGATTGTTCGGAAAAAAGCAGGTTGTATTCCTTTGCTTCAGGGGAATTTTTTTTCTTTTCAAGTTCCTGTTTTACTTCCCTGATTTTTAACTGAATTTCCTTTGCCTTTAATTCGGCTTCTTTTAATACAACCTCGGCATTTTTTTGGTTTCTTGTTCTTGAATCAAAGTCTTCAAACGCTTTCTTAGCCCTTAACAAAGAAGCCATTTTCTGAGCCATTGGTCCTGTGCCGAGATTTTTGAAAGTTTCAGAAAGTTCTTCAATATTTTCTCCAACAGAACGTATTTCATCTTTTAACATTAGTTTTGCAAGTGCAATATTTTTCCAGTAAGGCAGTAAATCTCTTGTGATTGCATCAAAAGATTTTTTTGAATACGCTGAAACAGTTTCAAAATCAGTTTCGGCAGGCGGAGTAAGCTTTGAAGAAAGCCCTTTTAATTGTTGAGCAAGATTTTTTTGAGAAGTAATTATTATGCGCCTGTACCTCTTGTTGCCTTCATCAAGGTTAATCTCATGCGATTCAAGGCCAACAGCACTTTTTCCCAGATTGCCAAGCAAATATTTTATTTCAGAATATTTTTTTGAAACCGTATCGCTAAAAATATTATTTTCTTTTTCAAATTCGGATTCAACCATTGCTCTTGCATCCAAAAAACCAATTTCCTTTTCCTTTTCAGAAAAAAGCCCTGAAACCTTGTCAAATAAACCCATAATTGTATATTGTAAAAAACCTGTTTTAATACCCATCTGCTTTGGCATTGGGCAATTTGGTCGGATATGCTTAAAATAATCATGTCTTGCAAATAGTTTATGGAATGGCAGGAAAAAATGAGGCAAATAGCCGAAGAAATGAAAAAAAGGGATGACTTTGCAGTAATACACCATTATGATGCTGATGGTTGCAGTTCAGGGGCAATTGTATATGGAGCCCTTCAAAGGGAAGGGAAAACGGTAAAAAAAAAGTGGATAAAACAGCTTTATCGAGAAACAATGGAAGAAATCAAAGGAATGGGGAAAAATTATGTTTTCGTTGACTTTGGTTCAGGACAATTACAATACCTTAAGGAAAATTTTGGGGATAATTTATTCGTTTTTGACCACCATCAAAAAACTGATGTAGAACACCCTTGGCATTTTTCTCCTTTTGATTACGGTATTAATGGAGGTAATGAAATAAGCGCTTCAGGTGTTGCATATCTTTTTGCAAAAACAATGAGCGAAAACAATTCTGATTTTTTACCTCTTGCTATTGTGGGTGCTACAGGGGACATGCAGGATTTTGCAGGTTCTTTTGTAGGAATGAACAGGGAAATAATAAACGAAGGCAAGGAAAAAAAACTCATTATAGTTGAAAATGACCTGCGTCTCTATGGCCGAGTCACAAGGCCGCTTGTCTCTTTTTTGACCTTTTCATCATCTCCAATAATTCCCGATCTTACCGCAAGTGAGGAAAATTCTCTGAAATTTTTGCAGAGCCTTGGAATTGAACTCAAAAAAGGAGACCGATGGAGAACCTACATAGATCTTTCCCCAGAAGAAAAAAAGAAACTCACATCAGCACTAATAGTGCACTTGAGCATGCATAATGTTCCAGAATGGAAAATCAAGGAACTAATAGGCGAAGTTTTTATTTTTCCAAATGAAGACAGGCACTCCCCGCTTAGCGAGGCAAAAGAATACAGTACGCTTCTTAATGCCTGTGGAAGGCATGGTCGTGCGGAAATTGGCATCGAAGTGTGTCTTGGTGATCGTGGAGAAAATTATTTGGTGGCAATGTCGCTAATGCAGGAACATAGGCGCCAGTTAAGGCAAGGAATAGAATTTGTAACAAAAAATGGTTTGGAAGAAGAGGAGCAATTTTACTATTTTAATGCAGGTTCAGAAATAAAAGAATCGATTGTGGGAATAGTTGCCGGCATGCTCTATGGTTCAGGTATTGTTGAAACAAACAAACCAATAATTGCAATAGCAAAAAATGAAGATGGTTCGTTAAAAATAAGCGGGCGTGCAACAAAAGATTTACTAAGAAAAGGAATAAATCTCGGGAAAGCATTCAAAGAGGTTTGTGCAGATATTGGCGATAATAGTGAGGGCGGCGGGCACGCAATAGCAGCAGGCCTTAAACTTGAAGAGCCGCACCTTCCAGTATTCATGGAAAAAATCAATGCAAAATTTAAACAACAAATAACCCCATAACCTGTTGGTTTTTATATTCCTCAGGAGTTACTTTTTTCATGGAAAAGGCAATAACAATTCTTGTGGCAGTTACTTTTATGTTGATTGTTGCAGGTATGCTTGCAGCTTCCTCAGGAGCCGCAACAGGCACAGGATTTGCACTTCTCACAGGCAATCATAATCTTATTGATGCGTATTTTGACAATGGAAAACTCAAACAACCTGTTGTTGATGAAATAAATGAAAATCTTGAAGGCGTTCCGGACCAGCTTTTTTCATTTTTCGGAAGCGACAAAATCAATATTTATGTAACCTACACAGATGGTTCAGTGCACGATTACTGGGCGCTGACACAGGACAATCTGCTTGTTGAACTACACCAAGGAACAAAGGAAGATGCAACAATTGAAATCAGGATTAATGAAAAAACTGTTGATAGACTGTTTTTATCAAAAAAACCATTTTCAGAATTCCTTACTGCAATGAACTCAGGGGAAATAAAATACAAAGGGCTGAATTTTGAAGGCAAAGTAAAAGAGACAACAGTAGGTGTAACAACAACAGTTGTCGGTGCAGTTGTAAATGTGTGGGATTTTTTCACAGGTTTATTCGGATAGAGGCGATTGAAATATGAGAGGCAGACTTAGGCAGATTTGGACAGGGCTTCAGCAAAGGCTTCCTTGGCAAAATAAAAGAAGACAATCATTAAAAGGAATAACAACAATTACTCCAAAACATTCAAGCGGTTCTAGAATGGGTGCAGTTGAAGAACATACAGGATTCACTATTCAAGAACTAGCCGGAATTAGCGGTGCAGGAGATCTTCCTCCAAAAAGAAAAAGAAAATGAATTTAATTTTTTTTAAAAAAAAATCAGAAAATGCAGGGCAAGAGCCCTGCATCTATAAAACTATTTTTTCTTAACTTTTTTCTTGGATTTTGATTTACCCTTCTGTGCTCTTTCCTTTAGTACTGCCTGTGCTGCTGCGAGCCTTGCAATAGGCACCCTGTAAGGTGAGCATGAAACATTATTCAAACCAATTCTGTGGCAGAATTCAACTGAAGCTGGATCTCCTCCGTGTTCTCCGCAAATCCCAATATCAATTTTAGGGTTTGTTTTTCTTGCGGATTCAACACATTGAATCATGAGCTTTCCGACACCTTCCTGATCAATTGTCTGGAAAGGATCTTCCTTCAGTATGCCTTTTTCAAGGTAAATCTGGATGAACTTTCCTGCATCATCCCTTGAAAAGCCAAGAGTTGTCTGTGTTAAATCATTGGTTCCGAATGAAAGGAAATCAGCTTCCTTTGCAATCTCACCTGCAGTAACACATGCCCTTGGAACTTCAACCATAGTGCCAATGTGGTACTTGATTTTTCCCTTTACTCCAAGCTTCTTTGCCACTTTCTCAACAATTTTCTTTTGTTCAACAAATTCATTCACGTTTCCAACTAACGGAATTTCTATTTCAGGTAAAGGCGTTATTCCTTGCTTTTTCACGTTAAGTGCGGCCTCGAAAATTGCGGTTGCCTGCATCTCGGTTATCTCAGGATAAGTATTACCTAACCTACAGCCTCTATGACCCAACATTGGATTGAATTCTGAGAGGCTTTCTGAGATTTGTTTTATTTTCTCTACAGAAACTCCCATGTTCTCTGCAAGAAGCTCCATATCAGCTTCTTCCTTTGGCAGGAACTCGTGCAAAGGCGGATCAAGCAACCTGATTATTACAGGAAGTTTATCCATTGCCTTGTAAATTCCTTCAAAGTCTTCTCTCTGGAAAGGCAATATTTTTGCAAGAGCCTTTCTTCTTCCTGCCTCATCCTGTGCAAGAATCATTTCCCTAACCGCCTCAATTCTGCTTGCTTCAAAGAACATGTGTTCGGTTCTTGTAAGACCTATACCTTCAGCACCAAATTCTCTTGCAACCTTGCTGTCCTTTGGTGTGTCCGCATTTGTCCTGATTCCGAGTTTCCTTATTGAATCAGCCCAGCTCATCAATGTATTGAAGTCTCCGGAAAGCTTTGGCTCAACAAGACCAACGTTTCCCTGGATTACTTCACCAGTGCCTCCATCAATTGAAATCAAATCACCTTCATTAAGCGTGATGTTTTTTGAAGGTACGTTAAAGGATGATGCAGTAACGTGGATTTCAGAGCAACCTGCAACGCATGGCTTTCCCATTCCTCTTGCAACAACAGCAGCGTGACTTGTTTTGCCGCCCCTTGCTGTAAGGATTCCCTGTGCTGCGTTCATTCCCTCAATATCTTCAGGAGAAGTTTCTTCTCTAACAAGAATTACTTTTTCACCGGCAGCAGCCATTTCGGTTGCCTTTTCAGCTGTGAAATAAATTTTTCCAACAGCAGCTCCAGGAGAAGCAGCAATTCCTTTTGCAAGAAGAGTACTTGTAGCCTTTTCCTTAGGATCAAGTTGTTTGTGCAATAACTGATCCAATTGCTCAGGCTTTACTCTCATTAATGCCTCTTCTTTTGAAATTATTTTCTCCTTTGCCATGTCAACAGCAATCTTCACAGCAGCCTGTGCCGTTCTTTTACCATTTCTTGTCTGCAACAAAAAGAGATTCCCCTTTTCAAAAGTGAATTCGAAATCCTGCAATTCCTTATAATGTTTCTCAAGTTTTGCATAAATTTTCAAAAGCTCTGCATAAACTTTCGGATGTGTTTTTTTCATGTCGTCAACAGGCTGCGGAGTTCTTATTCCTGCAACAACATCTTCACCTTGCGCGTTAATTAGGAATTCACCATAATGTTCTTTCTGCCCTGTTGCAGGATTTCTTGTGAACGAAACACCAGTTCCAGAATCATTACCCCTGTTTCCGAAAACCATTGCCTGCACATTAACTCCTGTGCCTGCATCGTTCCTAAGTTTATTGATTCTCCTGTAAGAAACAGCCCTTGGTGTATTCCATGAACTGAAAACAGCATCAATTCCCATTGAAAGTTGTTTCATAGGATTATCAGGGAAGCTTGTGCCTTTTTCCTTTTTCACAAGATCCTTGTACTTTTGAACAACTTCCTTTAATTGATCAGCCGAAAGATCAGTATCCTGTTTTACCCCAGCCTTTGCCTTTACTTCATCAAGCGCTTTTTCAAACTTTGCGTGAGGCACTCCCATGACAACATCACCAAACATGTTTATGAATCGCCTATAAGAATCATAAGCAACTCTTTCATTTTTCGTGAGTTTTGCAAAACCCTCAACAGTTTTGTCATTCATTCCAAGGTTCAAAACAGTATCCATCATTCCCGGCATTGAAACATAACTTCCTGATCTTACAGAAACAAAAAGCGGGTTTTTGCTGTCGCCGAATTTTTTCTTCATTTTTTTCTCAAGTTTTACCAATGATTTTTTGACCTCATTATCAAGGCCCTTTGGCCATTTTTTTCCGCCAGAATAATATTCATTACACGCTTCTGTTGTAACAGTAAATCCATAAGGTACTTTCAAACCGGCATTTGTCATCTCCGCAAGCTGTGCACCCTTGTTTCCTAAAACAAAGGTCATTTCAACAGTATTTGGATTTTTCACTTCATCAAACATATATACATACTTTTTAGTCATTCAATGCTCACCTCAAAACAGAATTTAATTGTAAAGGAATAGGCACAAAAAGTTTATAATTGCTCATTTTGATATTTTGGCTATTTATGTGCATTGCCTGTTTTTTTGCCACCGCAAACCTTTTTTTACCTGCTTTGCCTAAAATGTTACTGTATGAAACCAATGGTTATAGGCATTACAGGCCGAAAAGAGAATCGCCTTGCTGTTGAAACAGCAAAAAAAGCAATCTATTTTTTTGACGGAAAAGCAAAGGTTATTACAAACAAGGATTTTATTGGAAAAGGAAAAAAACTTGCTGAAATAAAATGCGATTTGCTGCTTTCATTTGGCGGGGACGGAACACTGCTGAAAACATTCAGGGAGCTAAAAAGAGAAATTCCTGTAATGGGAATCAACTGCGGAAACAAGGGGTTTTTGCAGAGCTTTTCGCATGAAAAACTCGAGGATTTTTTTCCAAAAATACTTTCAGGTGAATACCATTCAGATGAAAGGACACGCTGTTTGGCAATAGCTGACGGTAAAAAACTGCCCGAAGCACTTAATGAAGTTCTTCTTGTACCAAAAGATGCTGGAAGAATAATCAGGTATGTCTTAAGCATTGGCAAAGTTGAAAGAAAGGAAGCCGGAGATGGTTTAATTGTAGCAACGCCTACAGGCTCAACAGCGCATTCAATGAGTGCAGGCGGGCCAATAGTAAAAGGCAACGCAAAAGTATTTGTTGTTGTATCAATAAATCCGGTTGACTGGAAACACCGCCCATTGATAATCAATGACCATGAAAAAATAGTTGCATCAGAATTTGAAAAGTTAAGTGCTGTTGCAGTAATTGACGGACAGAAAAGATTTCCCGTGAAAAAGAAACTTGAAATAAAAAAAGGCAAATCTGTGTTGTTGGCAATTGTCGACTAATTTTAAACAACCCAAAAATAATACGTCAATCCCCAATCTTTTGAATGGCAAAAGTCGAAACCTTTATATACTGCTTCTCATACTAAAGACTAACGTGACTCCCATGGAAACAAAAGAATTGCTCCGCGAAGGAGAAGCAAAAAGAAGGGCACAGGAACAGATAGTAAAGAGGTTCCTTTCCGGCTCACATTATTATTAATTTCCCAATTTGTTTACATTAACAATTGGATTTTTTTTGGTTTAACATTAGTAGTGGTTTAGGATTGGATTAAAATGAAAACATCTAAAATATCAAAATTTTATGAAAAGAGCCTTGATGAAAGGCTTCAAATACTAAAGGATTTTGCACAGCTTACTGATGAGGAATTACAACAGCTCAAAAGCTTTGGTGCGCTTGATTTTCCGACAGCTGACAGGATGATTGAAAACGTTTACTCAACAATGCCTTTGCCATTAGGAATTGCAACAAATTTTGTTGTGAACAAAAAAGAATATTTGGTTCCGTTTGCACTTGAAGAACCAAGTGTTGTTGCTGCTGCATCCTATGCTGCAAAGCTCTCAAGTGGATTTGAGGCAAAGGCAACTGAACCTATAATGATAGGGCAGATACAACTTGTTGGGGTAAAGGACACTGAAAATGCAATAAAAAAAGTTCTTGCCGCTGAAAAAGATTTGCTTGAAATTGCAAATGCCGGTGACTCAACACTTGTAAAATTCGGTGGCGGAGCAAGAAAAATCGAGGCAAGAACATTTGAAACCAAGCGTGGAAAAATGATTGTTTTCCATTTGCTTGTTGATGTTCGCGATGCAATGGGAGCCAATGCAGTAAACACAATGTGCGAAAGAATCTCACCAAAAATCGAGGAGTTGTCAGGCGGAGAAGTAAGGCTTAAAATAATCAGCAATCTTGCTGTACACAGAACAGTGAAGGCAACAACAACATGGAAAAAAGATGTCCTTGGAGAAGATGCAATTGAAAGAATCCTTGACGCCTACGAATTTGCAGCAAATGATAAGTATAGAGCGTGCACAAACAACAAAGGGATAATGAACGGAATTGATTCTGTTGTTATTGCAACAGGGAATGATTTTAGGGCTGTTGAGGCAGGCGTACACGCATTCGCCGCAGAAAAAGGCGTTTATACCACACTTACAAAATATTACAAAAATAAAAATGGGGATCTTGTCGGTGAAATTGAACTTCCTTTGGCAGTAGGTCTTGTTGGCGGAGCAACAAAAACGCATCCAGTAGCAAGAATTAATGTGAAATTACTTGGAGTTAAAACAGCGAATGAGCTTGCCGAGGTAATTGCTTCAGTTGGTCTTGCACAGAACTTTGCCGCAATGAGGGCACTTGCAACAGAAGGAATACAAAAAGGGCACATGAGATTGCATGCAAAGAATATTGCTGTAACAGCAGGAGCTGAAGGAAAACAAATAGAGGCTATTGCCGGACAGATGGTTAAGGAAGGAAACATTTCAGTTGCAAGGGCAAAGCAGATACTGGGGGACAAATAAAATAAGGATTTTAACGCCAAGGCAGTTTTTTTAACTCATTTGGTATTCCTTTAATTAAGTGGTTTTTATGAATCCTGGAATTGTCGGTTACGGAGCAGAATTCAAATGGGCGCCTAGTAAAATAAGCCTTTTCGATTTTCCTGATAATATTAATGTTTTGCTCGAAGAACAGTTCAGGAAAAAATTTATTGAAGAGGCACTTAAAAGTAATGGTAGTTTTAGAATTCTCGCAAAGAACATAATAAATCCAAAAACACAAAAGCAGCTTTATCATTCAACTGTGTGTAGGTGGTATTCAGGTAAAAATTATACAACTACAAGAAAATATCAAAACTATATTCCAATGTGGGCAATAAGGAAATTGTATGATTTGACTGATTTTAATTATACTGAAATTGAAAGAAATGTTGTTGCATATCGTGGAAAAAGTGGGCTTTCAGTTAAAAATCCTGTGCTGCCTATTGTTGAATCTCCTGAATTATTTAATATTGTAGGGCATTTAATTGCTGATGGGTGTGCAACTCCAAAACCACACTCAGCAAGTTATGACAATAATGAATTGGGTCTAATACAAACTTTTAAAGAGAATGTTAGAAAAGTTTTTGGTGATATTGAACTTTCAGAAAGCACGAACAAAGAAACTATCAAAGTCGGAGTTATAAGTCCTATACGGGTTATTCTTTGGAAAATGTTTCCAGAGATACAAAATAAATCAGCTCAAAATGTAGTTCCAAACAGAATTATTTTTTCCCCAGTTGCCTATAAGGTTGCTTTTTTGAAGGCAATAATGGATGATGAAGGCACAGTAGGATATGGAAAATACTCCCAACTCAAGGTTTATTCTGATAGCAAACTATTTTTAGAGCAACTCAAAGAAATGTTCCATAATATTGAAATTAAAACAGGAGTTATATCAATAAGTACAAGAACAGTTACTCCTAATTACTGTTTTACTATTTTAAAGGAAAGTTGGGAAATCTATTTGAATAAAATAGGATTCGATCATAAACTAAAAAGAAAGGAATTACAAAAGAAGGCGTTATTATGAGTGTTGGGGTTGTGGGATATGGTGCTTATGTGCCTCGCAAAAGAATCAAAACCGAGGAAATTGCGCGCGTCTGGAAAAAAGACGGTGACAAAATTGCAAAGAGTCTTGGTGTAAAGGAAAAGGCTCTTGGTTCTTGGGACGAGGATACAGCAACAATTTCAGTTGAGGCAGCAAGGCTTGCGCTTGAGGTAGCTGGAATAGATTCGCTTGATATCGGCGCAGTTTACGTTGGTTCAGAATCACATCCTTATGCTGTAAAAACAACATCCTCTATTGTTGCAGAGGCAATAAATACAGGAACCGATCTTATGGCTGCAGATCTTGAGTTTGCATGTAAAGCAGGAACAGCAGGATTGCAGATTTGCTATGCATTATCAAAAGCAAAAATGGTGCAATATGGTCTGGCAATCGGCGCTGACACAGCCCAGGGAAGACCCGGGGATGCATTGGAGTTTACTGCAGGCTCAGGCGGAGCCGCATTTATTATAGGTGATAAAAAGGATGAAATTATTGCCGAAATAAATGACACCTGCTCTTTCACAACAGACACCCCCGATTTCTGGAGAAGGCAGCACGCTGAATTTCCGATGCACGCAGGTCGTTTCACAGGAGAACCTGCTTATTTCAGGCACGTCATCAGTGCTTCAAAAGAGATGATGAAAAAGGCAAAAATGAAACCTGAAGATTTTGATTATGCTGTTTTCCACCAACCAAACGGAAAATTTCCTGTAAGAGCAGCAAAGATTCTTGGTTTCCCTTATGAAAAAATTGAGCAGGGCTTAATGACTCCAAAAATCGGTAACACTTATTCAGGTGCTTCAATGGTTGGTCTTGCATCAGTTCTTGATGTTGCAAAATCAGGCGAAAAGATTCTTGTTACAAGTTACGGTTCAGGCGCAGGTTCAGATTCATTTATTCTTACCGCAACAGAAAATATAAAAAAGAAAAGAGCAAAAATTCCTCTGCTGAAAGCAATTGAGGAAAAGGAATATGTGGATTATGCAGAATATATAATTCACAGGAAAAAAATGAAAACGTTACATTAAATGGTTTTTATGAGATCAGTAAGCATTATCGGTGGAGGCCTTACGCCATTCGGAGAACACTGGGACAAGAATTTCAAGGAACTCATTGCTGAAGCAGGTGTAAATGCAATCAAAGATTCTGGTGTTGAAAGAAAGGACATTGAGGCGGTTTACGGCGGATGCATGGCATCAGGCAGGTTTGTCGGGCAGGAACACATTGGCGCTTTAATTGCGGATCAATTGGGTTTGAATCCGATTCCATCAACAAGATTAGAAGCGGCGTGCGCTTCAGGCGGAGTTGCACTCAGAACAGGTATTCTTGCAGTTGCTTCAGGTGCCTATGACATTGTTGCTGTAGGCGGAATTGAAAAAATGACTGAGGTTTCAACAGAGGATGCCGGCTTTGCACTTGGTGGAGCAGGAGATCAGGAAACAGAATTATTTATGGGTGCATCATTCCCTGCGCTTTACGCAATGATGGCACGAGCCCACATGGAAAAGTACGGAACAACTGAGGAGCAACTTGCGGAAGTTGCAGTAAAGAATCACAAAAATGCTGTTAATAATCCTAATGCACAATTCAGAAGGGAAATTACTGTTGATGATGTGATGAATTCAGGTTACATTACATCTCCTTTGAAATTACTTGATTGTTCTCCAATAACAGATGGAGCTGCTGCAATAATTCTTGCATCAACAGAAAAAGCAAAAGAAATTTCTGATACTGCTGTTGAAATTCTTGCTTCAACTCAAGCCTCAGATACACTTGCTTTGGCGCAAAGAAGAACCCTGTATGAAACAGACGCTGCAAAAATTGCAGGCGACCAGGCTTACAAAAAAGCAGGAATAACCCCAAAAGATATTTCGTTTGCAGAGGTGCATGATTGCTTTACAATTGCGGAAATAATGGCAATTGAATCGCTCGGTTTCTGCAAAAAAGGCGAAGGCGGAAAATTTACTGCTGATGGTAATACGCAAATGAGTGGAGAAATACCAATAAATCCTTCAGGTGGATTAAAAGGAAAGGGGCATCCTGTAGGTGCTACTGGAGTAGCTCAGGCAATTGAAGCTTATTTGCAGTTGAACGGAAAAGCCGAGAAAAGACAGGTAAAGAATCCTGAATACGGGTTAACCCACAATGTCGGAGGATCTGGCGCAACAGCAGTTGTCCACATTTACAAAAAACTATAATAGAGGTATTACTATGATTGAAACAACAACAGATTTTATTCCAGGAAAAAAAATCAAAAACATTATTGGCGTTGTAAGAGGCAATACAATAAGGTCAAGAGGTGTTGCAGGGCATTTTGTTGCCGGCATTGAAAGTGCTTTCGGCGGACAGATAACTGCATACATAAAAGCAATGGATGAGGCAAGAGAAGAAGCCTACAAAAACATGATGAATGAGGCTGAAAAACTTAAAGCAGATGCTGTAATAAATATCAGGTTTGCAACATCTCAAGTAATGCCACAGGCTGCTGAAATACTTGTTTACGGTACGGCGGTAAAACTGGAGTGATTATGATGGATGCGAACGTAATGAGCCAAGCCCCGTTAAAAACGGGACTATCGGAACCGCCGGTCGTTCCGCAAGAGCGGAATCCCCACGGGGCAAGCGGCGCCGTAAAACTGGAGTGATTATGATGGGTGCGAACGTAGTGAGCCAAGTCCATTCGAAGAATGGGCTATCGGTAGCGCGCGGCGAAATGCGCGGGTGGTTATGATGGTACAAGGATCATTGCCGTTGCATTGGAGGAAATACCCTGAAAGATACAGGCTTGAGGGAAATGCAAATGAAGAAACAGGCGCGGAATTTTTTCCAGCAAGAGTTGTAGATCCTAATGCCGGTCGAAAAGGAAAATTAATTGCAAAAGCAATGCCAAGGGAAGGAAAAATAGTTTCATGGACAAAAGTATTTGCGGGACCGCAGGGCTTTGACAAAGAAACGCCTTACTTCCTTGCAATTATAGAACTTTCAAATAAAGTTAGATTGCTTACACAAATAGTTGATTCAAGTGATGAGCAGGTTAAAACCGGTGCCAAAGTAAAAAAAATGTTCAGGAAAATCTCCGATACCCACGAAGAAGGCGCAATTGCCTACGGATACAAATTTAAAATAGTTTAATGCTACATAATACAAATATTTTATGCATCAGAATTTCAAGAAAGCAGGTATTAAAGGCATCAGTGAACCACCAAGGCAACCCAAATCAAAGCCACGTACCAAATGGATTCGGTTACAACTGCTCTAACGATTCAGGAAAAAAAAGAAATAAGTTGTCATTAAATACTTCGCTGGTTTCATTTATTAGGTGTTAAGAATGAGTGGAGTGGGTTTTGGAAAAGCAATTCTTTTCGGTGAACATTTTGTTGTGTATGGTTTGCCCGGAATTGCCGCGGCAATAGAGCTTAATACAACCTGCTTTTTTGAAAAAAATTCTGACAGGAAAGAGGGAATTTTTGCAAATGACCTTGTTACAGGCGAACTCATAAAATATGGTGAGCATCCTGAAAAGCGCCTTGCTGAGGTTCTTTCAATAATTTTTTCAGAGCTTAATTTCAAAGAAAAAAATTTCCACCTGAAACTTGTTACAAACATGTCCGTGAAAGGCGGCATGGGTTCAAGTGCCGCGCTTGCGGTTTCAATTTGCAAGTGCCTTGACAAGGAATTTTCTCTAAACCTTGACAATGCTTTTGTGAATGATGTAGCATATAAAGTTGAGAAACTTTTCCACAGCAATCCAAGCGGCATAGACAATACTGTTTCAACTTACGGCGGTCTCATCAGGTTCAGAAAAAAAAATGGCGGCAATGAAATAGAAAAAATTATGCTAAAAAAACCCGTTGAAATGGTTCTGGTTGATACTGGGCTGATAAGGGATACAGGGGAAGCTGTTGATTTTGTGAAAAAGCAAAAGGAAGAAAACCCAAAAAAATTTGAGGGTATTTTTTCGGGGTATGTTGGCATTGAAAAGGAAGCGCTTGTTGCGGTGAAAAAAGAGCAGTGGGAAAAAGTCGGAAAATTGATGAACAAAAATCAATTACTTTTAAAAGAAATGAACGTAAGTTCAAAAGAACTTGATGAAATAATAGACGCTGCTTTGGACGCAGGTGCTTTTGGTGCAAAACTCACAGGCGCAGGTCTTGGAGGAAACGCAATCATCCTTTCTCCAGGAAAGGAATTGCAGGAAAAAGTCGCAAAAGCATGCACAAAAAAAGGGTACAATTCTTACAAAATTCTTGTGGGAATGCTGGGGGATTAGAATTAAATTAATTTAACTCAACAAAGTTAGGTTATAGTAGTTCACTTGCTAAAAGTCTTGGTTAAAATGAATGGAAAAGGCATAGGTTTTGGAAAAGCAATTCTTTTCGGTGAACATTTTGTTGTTTATGGTTTGCCTGGAATAGCCTCTGCTATATCGGATATAACTGTTGCAGAAGTGGAAAAGGGCACAAAATCAGGCTGGGAGCTTATTGATGAAAGGCCCGCAGTTCCAGGTTATAAAGACAAAAAGCAGGGTGAAATACAAAGAAGCCTTGATCTTATTTTCAAATACATGAAAATTGATCTTGAAAAAAATCCTGTAAAAATAAAACTTTCAGGAAATCTAACATGCGCTTCAGGTGTCGGCGCATCTGCTGCACTCGCAAGTGCCGTGGCAAGGGCACTTAACCAGCATTTTTCCCTTAACCTTAATGATAATCAAATTAACGAAGTTGCTTATGAGGGCGAAAAAGGTTCAGCTGGTACGCCAAGCGGAATTGATAATACCTGCTCAACATACGGCGGAATGTTGTCATTTGAAAAAAATCTTTTAGGCGGCCCCAACAAAATCAGTTTGCTTAAAGTTAAATTCCCGATGCTGATTGTGCTTGCCTCAACAGGCATAACGCAGGAAACAAAAGAAATTGTTGCTGATGTTAAAGCAGAAAAAGAAAAGAACCCTGAAAAATTTGAAAAATTTTTTGCGGATTACAAAAGCATTTACAAAAAAGCGGTTGACGCAATCGCTTCTGGAAATCTTGGCGGAGTGGGTTTATTAATGGATAAAAACCAGCAGCTTCTCAGGGACATTAATGTAAGCTGTCCAGAAATAGAATCAATAATTTCAACAGCAAAAAGCAATGGAGCACTTGGCGCAAAACTAACAGGCACAGGGAGAGGCGGCCTTGTGGTATGTTTATGTTCTGATAAAAAAACACAGGAGAAAATTTCAATGGCAATCAATAAAACAGGGTTTGAGACAACCATTACAGAGGTTGGCAAAAAATGAAGGCAACAGCAACAGCAAATTCCAATATTGCGCTCATAAAATACTGGGGAAAAAGAAATTCAAAGCTTATTCTGCCTCACAATTCAAGCATCTCAATGACCCTGGATAAATTACACACTACAACAACAGTTGATTTTTCAGAGAAATACAAACAGGATTCGCTTACAATTGATGGTTCAAAAGTTCCTGTTGATGAGCTTGAAAGGGTTTCAATACAGCTTGATCTGGTGAGGCGTGCTGCATCAACACACCTTAAAGCAAAGGTTGTTTCAGAGAGCAATTTTCCAAAATCCGCCGGATTGGCATCAAGCGCTTCTGCCTTTGCCGCGCTCTCCCTTTCCGCATCAAAAGCGCTTGATTTGCATTTTGATAACCGTGAATTAAGCATCCTCGCAAGGCAGGGTTCAGGTTCGGCATCAAGGAGCATTCACGGTGGATTTGTGGAATGGTCCAAAGGCACCAAGGATGACGGTTCTGACAGCTATGGAAAACAGATTGCTCCGCAGAGCCACTGGTCAAGCCTTGCAATGGTTGTCAATGTTGTTACTCCAAAGGAAAAGAAAATCAAGTCAAGGGCAGGCATGAGCCAGACAGTGAAAAATTCCCCTTTGTATAAAGCATGGCTTGAAACAGTTGATGCTGATCTTGATAATGCAAGAAAAGCAATTGCTGACAAAAATTTTTCATTGATTGGAAAAACAGCAGAAATGAACGCACTGAAAATGCACTGCACAATGATTACCACAGAACCACACATAATTTACTGGGAACCGGACTCTGTTGTTTTAATGAAAGAGGTAATGCGGCTCCGTGAGGATGGAATTGAATGTTACTTCACAATGGACGGTGGTCCTCAAGTGAAGGTGCTTTGCCTTGAAAAGGATGCGAAAAAAATTCAGAAAAGAATGCTTGGTTTTAAGGAAGTGAAAGAAAGCATTATCTGCCACACCGGCGGAGAAGCAAAGTTGGAGAAAAAGGACTTGTTCTGAATGGAAGAAATGCTTGATGTTGTGAATGAGAATGATGAAGTTCTGAGGCAGGCTTCAAGAAAGGAAGCCGAAGCAAAAGGCTTGCTTTACAGGGCTTCACATGTTTTTGTTTTTTTTGACGGGAGAATAATTGTCGAAAAAAGAAGCCAGGAAAAAAGCAAAAGACCTGGGCATTATTCAATTGTTGGTGAAACTGTACAGGCAGGAGAAAATTTTGAACATGCTGCAAGGCGTGGTGTTCATGAGGAAACCGGTTTGATGGCTGAAAACCTGAGATTGTTAAGAAAAATAATTATTCACGATGAAAAGGAAAAGGACAATATGGTGTCCTCAGTTTTCATGTGTCAAGGAACTGGCACAATAAAAAAACAGGATTCTGAGGTTGAAGAAATTTTATTTATGGGTGAAAAAGAAATTGAAGAATTCATAAAAAAAGAAAAGAAAATTACACCCGCATTCATCGCCGCGTTTAATGTTTACAAGGAGGCAAAAAATGATTAAGATTTCAGCTCCTGGAAAATTAATGCTTTCAGGGGAATGGAGTGTTCTTGAGAATGGCATTCCTTGCATAGTGCTTGCTGTTGACAAAAAAGTGCGCGCACAAATAGAAGAGGCTGAAGAAATAACCGTGAATTTGAAAGATTTTAAAATTGAAACAAAGGCAACCCTGATTGGAGTAAAAATTTCATTTGAAAAGGAAAACGAAATACTCCTTTTCACAAAACATGCAATAGAAACCGCGCTTAAATACATTCAGGCAAAAGGCCTTAAACTCAAAAAATTCCGCCTTGAAACAGATTCCGATATAAGCCTTGTTGAATTCAACAGCGAAAAAATGAAGGTGGGGTTTGGTTCAAGCGGAGCCGCGGTTGTCGCAATAATCGGCGCAGTCCTTAAACTGCACAACATTTCAATTGCCGATGACAAGGCAAAGGAAAAATTATTCAAACTTGCAATAATGGCTCATTATTTTGCTCAAGGTAAAATAGGTTCGGGTTTTGATGTGTGTGCATCAACATTCGGCGGCGCAATCCAGTACAGGCGCTTTGATGCCGAATGGCTTACAGAGCAACTGAAAATAAAGAGTGTTCTTGATGTTGTTGATGCCAAGTGGCCAGGTCTTGAAATAATGCGGATTGAATTGCCATATGATTTTAATTTGATGGTGGGATTTACAGGAAAAAGCGCATCCACAAAGGAACTTGTAATGAAAATCAGAGAGTTCAAAAAAGAAAATCCGAATGAATACAAAAAAATTATTTCAGGAATTCAAAAAGTTACGGATGGTCTTGTTTTTGCGCTCGAGCAAAACGATCATGAAGAAATAAAACTGCTTATAGATGAAAACGCAATGCTTCTCAGAATGCTCAGTAATGAAAGTGGCGCTAACCTTGAAATACAAGAGCACTTGAAAATGCAGAGAATAGCATCAAGCAATGGTTGCGCCGCAAAATTTTCAGGTGCAGGCGGAGGAGATTGCTCAGTTGGAATAGCATTCAATCCTGAATTAGCGGCACGCGTAAAGCGTGAATGGAAAGAAGCAGGGTTAATGCCGATTGAAACAAGCGTTTCAGAAAAGGGCGTTACAGAAGAAAAATAAGAATAAAAATATTTTTTTTAATTTTATTCAAAAAACTTTTTTCCATTAAAATCTGCTGCAACAATTCTTGTTGTTTCAACAAACCACACTGGATATTTTGAAGAACCTGCCTTAATCTCATCTCTTACTTTTTTTGCAGGAAAATTCATAAGCTTAATCACGTGCTCGCCATTAGGTTTTATTGATCCTGTATAAACAGCAAAAGCCGCCAAGCAAAACTCATTTTCGCAGGAGCCATCACCATAATCCTTTTCATAAGAAAAGCCACCAAGCACGGTTATTTCCTCTTCGTTTGAGGCAATTCCATATTCGTCCTTAAGGCATCTGACCCCTGCCTGTGCAGGAGTTTCTCCGTTAAGCACATGTGTAGTAGGGCTGTCCCAGACTCCGCCGCCAACCTTCTTTAACGGCCTTTCATGTAAAATAAGCTCTTTTTGAGGGTTAAAAACCATTACCTGAATTGCCAGATGTTTAATTCCAGGGGTGCTGTGTGCAGTTTTTCTGTCAATTATGCGGCCTGTTCTCCCTCCGAAAGCATCGACACAAATCATTTCCTGCTCAGGGTTATCTTTCAGGGCTTCACTCATAAAGAAATGAAACATACAAAAAAATAAAAACAGGTGTCTTCCCTGAATTGGATTTAAATATTATAATTGTCCTTTATTTTTTGCATCGCTTCTCCCAGATCTTTGAGTGTATCCTGCATCGGCAAGGCAATGTTATGGTTGAATCCTGAAATAATGTCATTCGGGTCAGCTTTTGGATCAGATGCAAAAGAAAGTTTTCCTTTTCTCCTTTCAACAAGACCGACATCAATAAGTCTTTTCAAGTGATAACGGAGTAATTTTTCATCAACTTTTTTTTGCTGTTCCTGCAGATGAACCAAAAGCTCCTGTGTTGTAGGAGCATACTTTTTTGAAACCTGAAAATAAAAAAACCCATCAAGAATATCCAGGATTGTTGATCTTGATTCCTTTTCGCTTATCAGACCAAAGCTAAGCGCAAACCATCTCAACAAAGAACGCTTTGTCATTGCAACTTCCGGAGGAAAATCCATTTTTCTTAATGTAAACGTTTTTCTCACATAACTTGCTTCAGGAAATTCACTACCCACAAAAAACACCAATAATTTTTTAGAAAATCTAAGAAAATTAATGTTTTTCTAGTTTTTATTTCTTTCTAATGAGTCCTATTACAACAAAAGCTATCAAAACAACAAGAACAATGTTTGTTTCAGGCACAGAAACACTCGAATCCTTCTTTACCGTGAAAACATATTCATCGCTATTATTTGTTAAATTGGATTCAAGTTCAACTGAATCGACAGTCGCAACAAGTTTGTAATTGCCCTCTTCAAGAGAAAATTGTTTTGTAATGATTATGGCTTTTCCTGCTTCAACTGGCGCTGTTTCATCGAACTCCTGCCATGAAACAACCTTGTTTGTAAGCGAATCAACCAATTTTATGCGGATATTTGCAGTCCTGTCTGTTATATCATTATTCTCAATAACAAAATCAAATTCGCTTTCTTCCATGACAACAGGATTTCCTGAAATTTTTATTCCAAAAACATCATGGCCTTCCACAAAAATACTGAGCCTTTCAAAAGGCGCATTAACCAATCCGCCGCCCGCGCTTTGTGCAATTGCAAAAGTATAAAGCCCTTGTTCATAAAAACCAATACAGCTCCAGAGACTTGGCATAAAGCTTGCCGACGGATTGACAGGATTCAGGGAAATATTTTCAATAATATTTGGAGTTCCCGTTTCATCAGAATCAAACGGAGCAAGGGGTTTTGAGGAAACAGAATCGCATTTCTCTCCTCTTATAATACCAATATTTTCAGGATTCCCCTCTTCAAGAATCAAATCAAATTCTTTAGGTATTGTTGCAAAATTTCTTAAGCCTAAATTCATTTTGTCGCCGTTAAGAGCATAAACTGCATCAAGTCCCCACTCTGGATTATCTTCAGGCTGTAATGATCTAAATCTTTTCAAATCCGTTTTATACCTGTCAAGAAGCTTGCCTCTATTTGGATCATCAGCCCAAGTGTCTCCGCTTGAAATGCTTTCACAATCAAGTCTGTCGTTGTAAACCGCAAGCACGAGGAAATCATCTGTTGGAACATTAACTCCCTCTATCCCTGAAATTGAACCGCTGTATTTAGTATAATTTAATGCCCCGGCAAAAGTTGTTGTTTCTCCGCGAGTAAGATTGTCTTTGTCAATATTTTCACAGAAAATCTGCCTGCCTCTACTGTCGTTGTCTGATGTAGCTCTCAAATCAAGCGTAATGGTTGAACTGACTGGTGCGGCTTCCTGTTCATACAAATAAAATTCTATTTCGCTATCCCCGGTAAGGCCCTGTACAGGTGAAGTGAACTTGCTTTCAATAATGCACATCTCAGGTTCTCCGGGAGAAGCATTCACATGCCTTGGTTCAGTTCCAAAAGCAGATCCCAAATCCAGGCCATAAATATTGGATATTGATTCCCCCTTAGAATTGACATATTCGTTTCTTGCGCGGTCTAATATCTGAGTATAACCTGGCAGACTTACTATGTCCTTAGGTTTATTGGTGAATTTACAGCTAACTTCATGAGGCCCAGTATTTACTGGTATGTCAACAGGAGTATCACAAGTTGATGTTGTCTGTATAGGTTTGTCATCAAGTGCCCTGCAGGGCCATGCTGACTGAAGCCCTACTGTAACATAAAATTCTCCGTCTGTACTATTATTAGTGAACTGTCCTAAGGTAAGTGTTTTTGTCTTATTGTCATAACTAAGTCCTGTAGAATTGTACTCAAAAAGTGTTGATGTTTCTTTAAGGTTAAGTCCTAAATCTGATTTAATAAAATCGGAGCCTTGTACAAATAACCTTGTTTGTATTTCTCTGGTGTTGCCGCAAACATGCATTCGAGGATCAGAAACAATCCCACAACTGAGTTCATAGCTCGCTCCGTTATAAACTTCCCATGGTTCTGAAACAGGATTTCCCCGTGTTGTAGTAGTCCGATTATAAAAATAAAGTTCGCACTTTGTAGAGCTGTTCCTTAATTGCCCATAATAATATCCGTTACACGAATTGACAGCATTGGGTTTACTGCTTGCGAAAAGATAATCATAATCCAAATCGAATGCATCCCTGTCGGCAGTAAAAACAATACTTGTTTGCACATTGTAGTCCTGTGTCGCAAAATTTATTTCTTCTGAATCGCAATTATCGTCAAGGTAATTTCCGGATTCGTTAAGTGTACATGAAACAATAGGGGTATCTTCAGCAAAGCCGGTGTCGGAATTGGCTTTGTAAACTTTTGTTGTCTGTTCAATATCCAGTCCCGCAAAAACGTTCCCTGCAAGAAACAAAAAGAAAACAAGAATCAGAACTTTATTCATATTATCTTTATCCATATTATCCTTAGCTATTATTAATTTGCCTTATATAAACCTAACGCATTTCTACATAATTTGTTGGATTGTGTTTTTAAAACAAATTAGTAATTAATTTATTGGGGTGTATTAAATTGATTCAGATTAAAACTTCTTTCCATCCTTTCAGGTTAAAGGCGTCCAGAAAAGATCCGGTTGAGCTTGAGGTAGTTCTTACCAACACAGGGCCTGACCCTGCATTGGTTTCATATGAGGTTCTTGTTTCAAGAAACCTTTCAATGGACAAAAGCGGGCTTAAATCAAATGCTTCAAACAGGCTTGGAGTAATGGAGCCAAAACAGAACAAGACTGATTTATACACCATTTTTGGAAGGCACATTGCGAAAGCAGGCAGTTACCCAATAATGATAAGAGTTATTGAGCATCATGACAATTATAATTTTGTAATGAAAGAGTACAAGAAAAAGCTGGAACTAATGGTTGATGAGTGAATTCTGATGAATTACAAAATAGTTGTTTGCCCGATATGCAAGAAAAAAGTACAGGAACCAAATGTTGAAAATCACAAAAAGAACCATGCTCTTGAACAGGCAAAAAAATGATTTTTCATACTCTTTTTTGGTGCCTTGGTTAATTGTCTTTTTTTATTAAAAAGAAAACCAATGCAATTGCAAGTAACCCAATAAGCAATGGATTTTCAGGAACATTGGATGTACTATTAGTTTTCATTACAACAATTCCGCTATCAATATTATTCTGAGTGTATCCTTCTGAGTTTGTTTTGTTTTCAACATCAGCCCTTACTTTGTAAAATTTAATAGTTTCAGGGTAACCGCCGTCAGGCATATCATAAGTTACATTTGTACAATCTCCTAGTTCTCCAGGGTTAGTTGGCTCAATTATTTTTGTAATTATTTGTTCAGGCTGATCAATATCGCCGGTTTCATTATTGATTAAAGTGTAAGTAATTT
>Ga0210057_1002697_pt1 | contig 25166 bp, 21 predicted proteins | sample CryGeyCG2114_010_2_FD_183968 | JGI IMG/M metagenome (GOLD analysis project Ga0210057, IMG submission 183968) | Groundwater microbial communities from aquifer - Crystal Geyser CG10_big_fil_rev_8/21/14_0.10 (SPAdes) (version 2) | ecosystem: Environmental > Aquatic > Deep subsurface > Groundwater ...
AATTTTTATTACCAATTTTGGTCTTATCAGCGTTTGTGCCAAGCGTAGTTTTTTCGGCCATGTCTTCCACTAATTATTTTATTTATGCCGATACGGTTGATTTTGGTGGTGGCTTAGCGACTAGCACCAATTATAATTTGCAAGATTCAGTAGGAGGTGGAGATTCGGTTGGTATTAGTACCAGTACCAGCTATGAGGTGAGAGCGGGCTACCAGGCGGCGGTTAGGGGGACTATAAGTTTTAGTTTGAGTTCAAATAGCATCAATCTGGGTACATTGGATACAGTTGGTGTGGTGGCTAGTAGTAGTGTCGTGTCTACGGTTGATACGAATTCTGACACGGGATATACACTCTCAATTTCAGCCATCAGCGGTACGTCTTTGGGAGCGGTTACTGATGGTAGCGTAGATGGTGTCGGTGGTACAGAAGAATATGGTATTGCGGTTAGTGGTTCACATGCTGCCTTTGCTACTGACCAAGAAATAGCCAGTGGTTTGGTGTTGTTGTCGTCATCTAATTCAGCTGTTTCTGATCAAAGCACCTTAACTTTTAAAGCTGTTCGTGGCTCTGGTAGTGCTTTGGGCGTAAATTATTCTCAGAGCGTGGTTTTAACGGCATCGGCTAATATTTAATATGTTTAAAAAAATAAAAATTTATTTTTATCTAGCAATATTTTTTTATTTTCTTTCAGCCTGTCCGGTCAAAGCTTTTACTATTAGTCCGTTGAAATATTCTGCTACTTTAGGGGGTGGAGATAATCAAGATTTTATAGTCTCAGTAGAAAATAATTCCAATATTAGAAAACAATTTATTCCCACAATAATCGGGCTTATTCAGGATGATCGTGGTCATCCTCTTTTTGAAAAAAATATTGATATAGCCGAGAATTGGGTAAAAGTAAATCCAGCTTCGGTTGAACTTGACCCGGGAAAAAAGACAGAGTTCGTTTTCAATATTTATGTTCCTAAAAATACTCCCCCCGGTGCTCATTATTTGGGTTTGGGTGTAGAAGAAAAAAATGGTGATAATATAGGCGCCAATTTAGCAACAATAGTAAGTTTTCAAGTAGCTGGTTTAGCCAATGAATCTTTGCGAGTAGATAATTTTTATCCATCCCAAAAATATTTTTTTAATGATGGCTTTAATTATTTTTTACAGATAAAAAATACCGGTAATGTTGATTTGCCAGTGTCTGGTTTATTGAATATTGTGTCATTTGATAATAAAAATATTTTTTCTCAGTCTTTAAATATAGGTAGCAAATTGTTTTCTGGTTCAAATCGATCTGTAGATATTCACTTGTCGAAAAATAAAGTTTTTTTTCCAGGTTATTATAAGGCGATGGTCAGGTTGAATTACGGGTTAACCAACCAAGAAGCTGTGTCAGTCGTAAACTTTTGGTATTTTCCAATTTGGTTTTGTGTCGGTATTCTATTTGTTGTGTTTGTAATATTTTTGTATTTAAAAAAAAGACATGAAGTTGCGCGGTAACATAAAATTTTTTTTATTAGCTATTTTTTTAATAAATGGGTTTTTTGTTATCGCTGCTAAATCTGCGGTTGAAAGTAGTAGTACGATCGGCGTGCAAGTATCGATTCCTGGTGGTGGCGGAAGTGGTGGTTCTCCGGTAGTGCCACCGCCTCAGCCAGAAACAGATAACCCACCAACAATTTCTTCGGTCGGTTCAAGTGTGTCATATACTTCAGCCCAAGTAAGTTGGTCGGCAAGCGATGACAAAGGAGTGGCTTCCACTGCTTTTGTTTATGGACTTAGCCAAACTTACGGTCAAAGCGCTAGCCCGGCTGGGAGCTATAGTGTTGATTTGTCTGGTTTGGCTACCGGAACTGTTTACTATTATAAAATTACCGCAGTTGATACAGCTGGTCATAACACGGATTATACTGGAAATTTCCAAACCTTAGTTTACAATCCACCGGTTGTTTTTCCAAATATTTCAAATATTATCTTAAGTCCGGGAATTAATTCAGCGGCTGTGACTTTTGATACCGATAAAGATACTATTTCTCAAGTTAAATATGGAACCAATACCGATCTGGTTAGCAGTGCTTTTGAGGGGGTGACTGCAAGTAAGAGTCATAATTTTACCCTTTTAAATTTATCGGCCAATAAAACTTATTATTATAAAATTATTGCTACCGACTCTAATTTAAATAGTACTAGTACCGCCATATTAAATTTTAAAACTTTGGCCGATACAACCGCGCCGCCTAATGTCTCTGATTTACAAATTGTTGCCGGTAATAATTCTTTTAATTTGAGCTGGAAGAATCCATCTTTAAGTTTTACTCCAGATTTTTCTGGAGTAAAAGTACTTCGTAAAATTGGTAGCAAAGCTACCGGACCAAATGATAGTAGTGCTACGGTTGTTTATAATGGCAAAAATGAAAGTTTATCAAACGATATTGTAGTTGCTGGTTTTAATTACTTTTATACAGTATTTTCTTATGATACTTCTGGTAATTTCAGTTCCGGCAATTTTATTAGTGGTATTATCATTTTAAATAATCAAGAAATATGCAACGACGGTATAGATAATAACAATGATGGCAAAGTAGATTGTGCCGATTCCAGTTGTGTTAATGATCAAAATTGTCAGATAACGCCGATAGACCAGAACCCAATAAATCCCAACCCACCCAATCCACCATCAGACACATCAGCTGGGGGAGGCGGTTTGGTTCCAGCGTGTAATGATAATCAAGATAACGACAGCGATGGATTGATTGATTTCCCAAATGACCCAGGCTGTACTAGTTTTGATGATAATGATGAATATAATCCACCAACTTCTACGGTACCAGAGTTTGAAAAAGTTTCTTTGGACGATTTTAATTTTTTTGCTGGCAGTCGTCAGATTGAACTCACACCAAAATCCGGAACCATACTGGGTTTGTCAGGAAGCAATCTGAGCATAACTATAAAAAAGAGCAAGTTGGTTGGCTCTCCTAGTAGTTTAGTTTTAAGAGTTGGTGATACTGATCAATATCAGTTTGTTTTGGGTGACAATAATACTTATTATGCTGATATTCTATTTCCACAAAAAGGAACTAAGCAAGCTTTTATAGAAATTGATTATGGTGCCAACCAACTAGATTCATTGGGGATAAATTTACAAGCTATAAATTTTGGTAATGTTACTGATAATGCTGGCGACGTATTATCAGGAGTAGAAGTTAATCTAAATAAAGAAGGTGATGGAAATTTTCCTGCCACAATTTACGGACAACAAAATCCAAAAATTACTGATGGATCTGGGAGTATTGGCTGGATGGTGCCCAATGGCCGTTTCTTTTTAACGGCTAAGAAAGATGGTTATTATGATTATTCCGGACCAGTTTTTGAAGTAAAAAATAATATTATAAATTTTAGTTTAAAACTTGTTGGTATTCCGCCTAAAATTCAAGACGTGATCGATCCTAATGCGTCAGTAATAAAGAATGTGTCTAATGTTGCTAAAAATTTGGCTCAGAAGACTGGTGCGGCTACGGCGGTAGCTGTTAAGCAGGTGCAAAAAGCCGCTGCGGTTGTTCAGGAAGTTGCTTCTGATCCTCAGGTTAAGCAGGTTGCTAATCAAGTGGTGGCACCAACAGCTGTTGGTGTGGCGGCGGTTGGTACAGTTGCTTTGGTGTCCTGGGCTGATATTTTGCCGTTATTAAGATTTTTGTTTTTACAACCAGTACTACTTATCGGTAGAGGAAAACGCGAAAAATGGGGGATTGTTTATAATTCTTTAAGTAAACTTCCTGTAGATTTAGCTCTAGTTAGGTTGTTTAACATTGATTCTAATAAATTAGTACAAACAAAAGTTACCAGTTCAGATGGACGTTATTTTTTTGTGGTGGACGCGGGTCGTTATCGTATAGAAGTAAGAAAAGGTAATTTTCTTTTCCCCACTTCTTTGTTAAAAGGTTTCCAAAGAGATGGTAAGAGGATAGATATATATCATGGCGAAGAAATTAGTGTGACAGATAAGGGTTCGGTAATCACGGCCAATATTCCTCTTGATCCAGCCGGAGAAAAATTAAAAACTCCTAAGCGGTTAATTTTTCTTAAAACGATGCGTCATGTTCAGAATGCTTTGTCATGGGTCGGTTTGATAGTAACTACGGTTTCTTTATACATATCACCAGTTTGGTATATGTGGATTTTGTTAGGTACACACTTAGCTCTAACTTTTGTATTTAGAAGGTTGGCCAAACCTTCAGTGGCTAAAGGTTGGGGTATTATTTATGATGATCAAACCAAGAAGCCATTATCGCAAGTGGTGGCACGTTTATTTGATTCTAAATTTAATAAATTAGTGGCTACAGAAGTAACTGGACCGGATGGAAAATATTATTTCATGGCCGGTGATAACCAATATTATGTTTCATATGAGCGTCAAGGTTATAAACCTTTGAAAACAGATATAATTGACTTAACAGGTAAAACCGCAGACACGATCGCCAAGGACGTTTCTTTAAAGAAAAAATAGTTTTACTTATGCACATTTTTATTTAAATAATATCTAAAAATGTTGTATAATAAGTAGCAAATCTATGGTGGTTGTTGAAAGGAAAATAAAAAATAAAAATAAAGCCGGAAGCTTTTTGCGTTTTGGATTATTTTTGTTTTTTATTTCTATTTTTTTTACATTAAGCTACTTTAATTTGGTTAGAGCTTCCAGTCCTCCTTATATTATTACTTATCAAGGTAAACTTCTTAATAACGGTATATCAGTAACCACTACTCAGGACATTAAATTTGTTTTGTATGACGCCGTCTCAGCTGGCAACGCCCTGTATTCTGCTGGTGGCACTACTAGTTCCCCAAGTGCAGTGAGTACTACTTTAAACAATGGATTTTTCACAGTAAATTTAGGTGACTCTGGGACCAATTCATTAGATCCTAGTATCTTTAAAAATAACCAGACAGTTTATTTAGAGGTTATTATTGGAAGTGAAACGCTTTCTCCCCGCAAACGTCTTACCGCTAGTCCATTTGCTTTGAATTCTCAATATTTAAATGGAGTTAGTGCCAGCTCCTCGGCTTTATCTTCCACCTATATACCAATTTCAGATGCCAGTGGAAATTTTAATTTTAATAATATCACTTCCACTGCTATCAATGTAGGAAGTTTAATTGGTACTAGCGCCAGTTTTACAAACGCGACCAGCTCCGGATCATTTTGGTCAAATTTAATTACTGCTGTTACCGGAGTCTTTACTAATTTAACTACCACAGGTGATAGCTCGTTGGCTACCACTACTATAACTAGCTCAACTGTTGGGTATTTGAATGTTTCTAATAATGAAAATATAAACGGACTGTTAACAGTTACCGGAAACTCATCTTTTGGAACTATAGCTTCTGGAACCTGGAATGGAAATGCTATTTCTAATGTTTATGGCGGTACCGGCCAAGATTCTTCAGGGTGGAGTGGATTTTTAAAAGTTACTAATGGGGTTTGGTCTACTAGCACGGTAGATTTGACCACATTTGTTAGTGGTACTTTACCATTAGCTAACGGTGGTACGGGCACTACTACCATGGCCACTGGAGGAGTAGTTTTTTCCGATGGATCAAAACTCACTCAAGATACATCCAAATTTTATTGGGACAATACAAACAAATTTTTAGGGATTGGCACTTCTTCACCACAACAAAGATTGCACTTATATGACGGCACTCTGTTGGTAGATTCTCCAGCTAGTCCAACTACTACCGGTTATGTAGCCAGCTCCAGTTTGTCAACGGTTAGTAGTATAGATATTTCTGGTAAGTATGTTTATACTACCAGTTTTTTGGGAAATCGTTTGGTGGTAGTAGATGTTTCCAATCCTGCCAGTCCAAGTGTTGTTAGTTCTGTTCAAGACAACAGTCAGTTGTTAGGAGCGTGGTCAGTAAAAGTATTAGGAAAATATGCTTATGTAATTGGTTATACTGGTGATAGTTTGGCAGTAGTAGATATTTCTAATCCATATTCGATGTCAGTGGTTGGTTTTGTTTCCAGCAGTGTTTATTTTAATAATCCGTCTGGGTTATATGTAGTTGGTAATACTGCTTATGTAACCAGCAAAACCGGAAACCAGCTGACTGCTATTGATATTTCTAATCCCAGTTATCCAACTGTTATCTCTACTAAAGTTGATAATACTTATTTGAATGGCCCTAGTGGTGTTTATGTACAGGGGGGGTATGCTTATGTAGCTAATAGTAGTGGAAGTGGGGTCGCGGTAGTAGATGTTTCTAATCCTCACAGTTTAAGTATATCTGGTTTTACTTCCTCCAGTGTGATGAGCGGAGCTAATAAAATTTATGTTTCTGGAAATTATGCTTATGTGGCGGCCACTACCTCAAATGCTTTGGCTATAATAGATATCTCTAATCCTAGTTCTCCAACCACTACAGGATCTGTTAGCAGTGCGTTTGCATTGAGTGAAGCAATTGATGTGAAAGTGGCAGGTAAATATGCATATGTAGTTGGTAATCAATCAAATGCTTTGGCAGTAATCAATATATCTGATAAAACTAATCCAAGTTTGCTTGGTCTAACATATTCGCCGGTATACCTAGTTAATCCTATGGCCGTAGTGTTATCTGGTAAATATGCTTATGTAGCCTCATATGGCGGTGGCACGATTACAGTGGTTGATATTAAAGGAGCTGATATAAGTTCAGCTTCAATTGGTGATGTTTTTACAAACAGCTTAAACGTTTGGGAGAATTCGGATTTTGGTAATAATTTATCGGTGCGTAACGGTCTGAACGTGGGTATTGGAGGAATTTTATCTAATGGTGCTATTTCTTTAAATGTTGGTAATACGGTTTCCACTAGCAGTCTTTTCTCTATCGCTACTTCATCTAGAATTTTAACAGTTTTTGGGGATGGAAGTATTGGTGTTGGCGTAACTTCAACTTTGGCTAAATTGGATGTTTTAGATTCTAGTGGCCATCAATTGCTTCTAAGATATAATGATAGTGTGGCCGCTTCTTTTGGTATTGATGGTGGCGGAAATTTGTTTATTAGTCCATATGACAATGGTAGTCTTACGACCACTACTCTAGAGGGTGGGTTCGTGGTAAACACAAGTAGTCTAGTGGTTGATAGATCAACTGATTATGTTGGTATTGGTACTCTTAACCCGCAACAAAAATTACATTTGTTTAATGGTGCTTTATTGATTGACAATACCGCCAGCCCAACCTTGGCCGGTACAGTTACTATGCCGTCCTCGCCGGCCGCTCGATCTGTTTATGTCACTGGGAAAGTAGCTTACGTGCTAACTAGCAATGGTTTGACGGCTGTAAATATTGAGAATAAATCTAATCCTATAATAATAAGTTCTTTAAGTATCGGTGGTGTTAGTACTGCGGTTGATCGTTCCTTGGCGGTGCTTGGTAGGTATGCTTATGTTTCTTCTTATGCATCTAATACTTTGGATATTGTGGATGTTTCTAATCCAAGCTCGATGTCAATTGTAGGCAGTGTTGCTGATAGTAACAATTTAAAAAATCCTTTGTCTGTAGTTGTCTCTGGAAATTATGCTTACGTAGCCGCTTATGGGACTAGTACAGTATCGGTGGTTGATGTCTCTATCCCTAGCGAACCTATGGTAGTTGGCCATGTTACTGACGCAACTAAATTTAGTTCGGTCGATGGTCTGTATATTAACGGAAGGTATCTATACGCCGTGTCTCGTGACAACAATTATCTGGTGGTAATTGATGTCTCTGATCCACCCAACCCAACAATTGTAGGGTTTGTATCTGATGGCACCAATATGAACGGACCTTATTCTGTATATGTCTCTGGAAATTATGCTTATGTGGCAAGTTTTTTCTCAAAGTCCTTGGCTATAGTTGATGTTTCTAACCCAACCTCCCCGTTTGTTACTGCTGGTTTGATTGACGCTACTAATTTGGATGATGTTCACAGTGTGTATGTCTCTGGTAAATATGCGTATCTGACCTCAGCTGGTGGCAGCCGTCTTTCTATAGTTGATATTTCTGATACTAGTACATTAAATGTGGTTGGTTCGTATACAAGTTCAAGTATAAATTTCCCTTCGGCAGTTTATATTTCTGGAAAGTATGCCTACATAGCTTCTGTTTCTTCAGCCAATTTAGTGATTATAGATTTAAAAGGGGCGGATATTAATGCTGCTACGATTGGCAATATTAGTTCAAACGATTTAACAGTATGGGAAAACTCTGATATTGGAAACAATCTATATGTACGTAATGGAATAAATGTGGGTATTGGAGGGATTTTGTCCAGTGGATCTTTATCGATTAATTCCAATATTTCTTCTGGTGATTTATTTGCCATTTCTTCTAGTACAAATTCTAGAATTTTTTCTATATCCGCTAGTGGGGATGTAGCCATAAACACCTCAACTTTTGGTGGTGGAACTTCTTATAAATTAAAAATTGATGCTGGTGATCCGGCTAATGGGGCCATTGGTGTTAATGGTTTTATTCGTGCAACTGCTTATATAACCCCAAGTACTACCCTGGATTTGGCTGAAACATATCCAGTAAATATGTCCTGTGTTGGTAGTGGTGTCTGTCCAGAAAATGGAGACGTAGTTTGTGTGGATCCAACGGTAGTATCAGGTGTAAAGAAATGCTCACTAGAAGATAAAAATAATATGGTTGGTATAGTTTCTACTAACCCTGGTTTCTTGTTGGGTGGTGGAGATTTTTCTAATCCATCACAAACACTTGGTTCGGTAAAAGTTGCGTTAGCCGGTCGTGTGCCGGTAAAAGTATCGTCAGAAAATGGCAATATTTCTGCTGGTGATAAACTTACCATATCAAATACCAGCGGTGTGGCTGCTAAAGCTTTGGGTGATTCACCGATTGTAGCTGTTGCTATGGAAAGTTTTTCTGGTAGTTCGCCAGGTAATATTGTGGCATTCGTTAATATTGGTTGGCAAAATAGTTTATATCAAGCTTTGAGTATAGATACTAGCAGTTCAACTTTGACAGTAGGCAGTGATTTGACGCCTTATAATTTAAATTTGAGTGGTGAGTTAACTATGTTTAACACCGTTCTCAATAAATTAGTGTTTAATGCCACCGCTTTATTTGAGTCAAATACTAATGACACACATGCTTTTATATTTAATGCGAAAAATTTTGGCACGTCTACTGATAAATATTTATTGTCCCTTCGTTCTAATGACGAGCCAAGATTTTCTGTTTTAGCTAACGGCGATGTCCATACTAGTGGTAATATCTATGCTGCCAGCGCAGTCTTTGGTACTTCTACCAATCCAGGTGATTTGGCAGAGAGAGTAGATGTAGCGGCCGATGATATAGTAGAGCCAGGTGATGTGATGGTGGTGGACATGAATAATCCCGATACTTATCGTCGTAGTAATGGTTCAAGCGAACAAGCCGTAGCTGGTGTGATTTCTACCAATCCTAGTATTGTCGTGGGAAACGGTAAGACCGAATATACTGCAGTTATGGCCATGGTTGGTCGTGTGCCAGTAAAAGTATCGTCAGAAAATGGTAACATCAATCGTGGCGACCTTTTGGTTACGGCTTCAAGCAGTGGTTATGCGATGAAATATGATCCAAAAAAAGATAGAAATGAAAAGATGGTAGGTGTTATCGGTGTAGCTTTAGAACCATTCTCAGAAGACAAAGGAAAAATATTAACTTTAATTCGTACCGGTTGGGTTAATAGTCGTTTTGATACTATTAATAAATTAAAATCAGACATTTCTCAACTAGCAGTAGTACAAGGAATTAATTTGAATACTACCAGCACCAAAAATTTGAATGTAAATACCAACAGCGGTGGTCAGTTAGGCTATGTGGGTGGTGATTTAAATTTAGAAGGCAATGTGTTGTTAAATGTTGCTTCAATTAGTTCTAAAAATAACCGTTGGTCAATCGATGAGTCTGGCCATTTTATCACTAAGCTGTCTACTTCCCAAGGAGAAAAAGAAATGTTTGCCATGCAGTCACCAATTTCAGAGTTTGTTTTCTCCAGTTCTTCTCAGCTTATAGCCGGAGAGGCTAATATACTTTTTGATCAGACAATCCAGGATATAATTGATTTTTCTCAACCGTTAAAAATAAATGTTACTTTGACCTCCGGTGAAGCCAAGGGTATATATGTAAGTGAAAAAAATAATCAAGGTTTCACGGTTAAGGAGTTGAGCGGCGGACAAAGCAGCGCTACTTTTGATTGGATAGTAGTGGCAAAAAGAAAAGACGAAAACCTTGATATAAATAGTACTCAAATTAATTCTCAGAACTTTGATTTTTCTAACCCAGCGCCAGTTATCACGCAGTCAGATGATTTTCAAGATCAAACTAGTACTACCATAGATGGTGTATCAACCACTACAACCGCTACTTTGACTACAGGTGATAATAATTCTAGCAACCCAATCCCACCAACGTTAAATTCACCTCAAGAAAGCACTCAAAATATTGATCAGGATCAATCTGCGCCAGTTTCTTCCGCGCCAGTTAATACTAATAATGATTCGCAACCGGTTGTTCAAAATGTTTCCAATAACGAAAACGGTAGTGACACCAATCAAGCTACTGTCTCATCTCAACCCTCACCTGTCATAGCTTCAGATCCTCCGGTACAGGCTTCTTCTCCAGCTGACGCTACTCCTGCAGCGGTAGTATCTGAGCCGCCTCCTTCTCCGGTGGTGACTGAGTCAGCACCGGCGGTTTCTTCTGATACTGCTTCAGCGCAGTCTGAGTGATAAAATTATAAAATAAAAAATCACCAATCATGGTGATTTTTTATTAGTGGACCTTAAGGGATTTGAACCCTTGACCTCTTCCATGCCATGGAAGCGCTCTAGCCAGCTGAGCTAAAGGCCCAAAACTTGTAAAAATAACAAATAGATTATATAATTGTTTAAAATTATTGTCAAGCTAATTTATGCTAAATATAAGAAAATATTTTAGTGCGATTGTGTTGGTTACCATAGCGACCGGTCTTCTCTTTCCTGGGCCGGGTTTATTTTTGAAATCATATTTAACATATATTCTGATGGCAATGATGAGTGTAAGTTTATTAAAAGTTGATTTGAAAGAATTAAATTTAGTAAGAAATGATTGGTACAGATATATACTTATCATGTTTCTTATATTTATATTACCAACTTTTTTGGTTTGGTTACTACATCCTTTTTTAAATATGGATGTGTACATAAGTTTAATAGTAGTCGCATCTGCACCATCGGCAGTAGCTGTAGTTTTTATTTCTGATCTTCTGGGTGGAGAGCCATCAAAGGCTTTGGTTTCTACTACTACAGCTCATTTGTTAAGTCCGTTTTTAACGACATTAATAATTTGGTTTTTTCTTCACACAACGGTTAACATTTCTTTTTTAGAAATGCTATTTTTGATATTAAAATTAGTTATTTTGCCATTAATCATAGCTAATTTTATAAAGAGATTACCTCAATATATAAAAATAGTACCATATACACTTTCAATTAACACTTTATTATTAATTCTTTTACTGTTGGGAATAGTTGGGCCGGCTAGATCATTATTTTTTTTGAATATCAGTCAGACGGTACTAGCTTTTGGTATAGTTTTACTTATTTTAATGATCGAGATACCGATTTGTTTTTGGTTTGGTAGATATAAAAGTGAAAGTGTAACATTAGCCGTTATTGGTACTTATAAAAATTTTACCCTGTCATCGGTTATTGCTTTGAATTTTTTTGGCTCCAATGCTTTGTTAGGTTCGATAGTTTTTGGTGTGGTGGCTAATATGATGATGTTACCTTTAGAATTATTTTTAGATAAAAGTAAAAAGTAAATTTTATATAATATGTCATTTTCAATCGGAATTGTTGGTTTGCCAAACGTAGGAAAATCTACCTTGTTTAACGCCTTAACTCGTAGTAAGCAAGCGGAGGCTCAGAATTATCCATTTTGTACAATTGATCCTAATGTGGGTGTTGTGGAAGTTCCTGATGAACGTTTGGAAAAACTATCACAAGTATCAAAATCTAAAAAAAACATCCCAACCGTTATAGAGTTTGTGGATATTGCCGGGTTGGTAAAAGGCGCTTCAGAGGGTCAAGGTTTGGGCAATAAATTTTTATCTCACATTCGTGAAGTGGATGCGATCGCACAAGTCATCAGATCTTTTTCGGATACGAATGTTATACATGTAAATAATAAAGTTGATCCTAGTGATGATGCTCAAGTTATAAACTTAGAATTAGTTTTAGCTGATTTGCAAACAGTAAGTAAACGTTTGGACAATGCAAAAAAGAGTGCTAAAGGGGTCGCGGCTAAAGATTTATTAAAACAAATATCTTTATTAGAAAGAATAAATGGCCAGCTTCAGGATGGGCATCCAGCTCGAGAATTGGATTATGATGAAGAAGAACTTGAATTGGTTCGCGAACTGCATTTACTTACTATGAAACCGATGCTATATGTAGTAAATGTTGACGAAGACATGAAAAGTAATAATAAATTTTCTGCTCCTTCTGGTAGTGAGTATATAGAAATAAGTGCAAAATTGGAGGCCGAGTTAGCTGAACTAAGCCCACAAGAATCAACAGAATATTTGCATTCGTTAGGTCTGTCTCAAACCGGGTTAGATAAATTGGTTATTGCTAGTTATAAGCTGTTGGACCTAATAACTTTTTTTACATCTGGTGAGATGGAAACTAGGGCCTGGACAGTTCAAAGTGGTGCTAAGGCACCAGAAGCTGCCGGTGTAATTCACACTGATTTTATAAAAGGTTTTATTAAAGCTGATGTGGTCAACTGGCAAGATTTTGTAGAATTTGGGGGTTGGGGTGGAATAAAAACTAGCGGCAAGTTGAGATTGGAAGGCAAAGATTATCTGGTGAAAGATGGTGACGTGGTCTATTTTCATGTCAGTACTTAATTGGTGTAGAATTTATTTAAAAGAAAAAATCCTGATAATATCAGGATTTTTTGAATCTCCAAATTTCTCTACCCACATGTTGTCCTGGCCTCCAATAAAATAAGTGTTTGGATTCGGGCAATATTTGATCATTTTTAAAGCCTAGTTTTGTTATTTCTTTTTCGCAGTCAATTTTTAACCAGTCATCTTTTATATTAAAACGAGGTATAACAAATACTATTACACCGTTAGTTTTTAGTAGTCGATAAAATTTTGAGAAAGCGGTTAGGTATAATTTTTTTAATTCATTGGCTTGTAACTCAATTGTACTTCTCTGTTCATTCCCTTTTAGTGGTTTTCCCAGATACGGTTCGGCCACGATTGCGTCTATGCTGTTATCTTTTATTTTTTTATTAATATCAAAAATATCTGCTTGGAATATGTTGGTGGTAGTTTCTTTTTTAACATCGTAGTTATTTTTTATCCAATTGATGTTTTTGTCAGTATCACGAATGGCAGTTTCGGAAATATCTGATCCGATGATATTTTTATACCCCATTAAAATAGCCTCGGTTACAATCGTGCCTGATCCACAGAAAGGGTCAAAAATAACTGCGTCTTTGTCTTTTTGTGCTAAATTTAGCATCATCATGGCTAATTTGGGCGGTAACATGCCACTTTGGTCATCACGTCCAGGTCTACCAAAATCACGTTTAGAAAAATCATCAATTGGTTGTACGGCTTTTGTTATAAATGCTAAGTTATTACAAATTTCAATGTCGGCTCCACCTTTTATTAAGTTGTTATAGATAATTGTGGCGGTATTCTTGCTTTCTATATAACGTGCTGACCGACCCATTTGTTTTAACATCTTTTTAATTTCTATACCTAAAGCATTAAATCCGTTTATAGAAAATTCTATTTTTCCAGTAGGTATTTTTTTGTTTAGATAATTGAGCAGCTCGGTCTTGTCATTTTGAAAACGGCAAATTAACTCAGATATTTTGATTGTTCCTCCTAGTTCTTTTATTAATTTTGTTGGATTTACGTCTCCTTCTGTTTTGATAATAAGTTTATTGTTGTTCTGATATACGATATCAAAATTATTCTTATTTAATAAAAAAACCGCCTTTAGCTCGGCTAGCGATAGTTGGGTTTCTCTGCCTAGTATAAATAGTAGAGTACTAGCGGTTTTTTTTGATGTTACTATTGGTAGCAGTGGTCGTTTCGACATAATAGAATATATTTCTTATTTTTTCTGGTATAACTATTGAGCTTTTTTTTAATTGTATGGTAGTTTGTGAAATTTCAAAATTCTTATAATCGATAGCGTCGGCTCCGAGATTTGAATTTAGTACTATAATAGCATTTGCATTGGATAAGGTGAGATAAGAATACTGATAAACAAAATAAAATATCAATATCACCCCAGCCATCAAAAGACCAAACACCACCAAAGCCAAAACTTTCCAGGGAGTAAAACGATTGGCTGGTTTAAGATACTTAAAATTTCTACTAAAGTCAAATTTAATGTTTATTGACATATAATGTTAAATCCAAATTCATAATAGTGGCGTCAGAGTTGTTGTTTTGTGGGCTGTAGGCCGATGAAATTTGTAGGTGCTCAACGTTTAAAAAATAATTTTCTTTTTCTAAAGAATATAAATACTCTAATATGTTTGTATAATCACCGGTTAAGGTAATAGAAATGTTTACTGTATCGCCGGTAATTTTATCTAAATTAGAGTTATCTATTTTTTGAGTCACTTTATTTTTAGCCGCTAAATTTTCTAGTAAAGTTATCAGCCTCAATTCATCACCGTGAAAGAATAAATAATCTGAGTATTGATTTACGGTAGTGCCGATTTCTTCTATCTGTTGTTTTGATGTTCTGATATTTTTTGTGTGTTCATATTTTTTTTCTAAATAACTGCGTAAAGACGTGGTATCTCGCTCTAAATTTTTTATATAATTTATAGTAGGCCAGATGATGCCAAAAATAACCGCCAATGTAGCTAGGGAAATTATTACTACGATGATAATCACTTTTTTTTCGTGGTTTATTTTCATATTTTTTCTAGCTTTTTTCTGTTTATCTAGTTATCTTTATTTGCGCGTTGATTTGAAAGCTGACGTTATCCTTTTGGAATAGCTGTGAGACGGGGGTGTTAACAGATAGTATCCAAGGATAGTTTTTTAAAGAAGACTGATAAGATAATAAGGCCTCGCGGGTTTTGGCAGTGCCAGATATGGCAATACTGTTATTTTTTTTATTTATATCTAGAGAGCTTATTTTTATATCATTTGGCGTTTTTTCAACAAATTCTAAAACCTTTTGAGTTAATGGGTAATAATTTTTACTACTGTTATTAAAGTTTACAATATCTAAATTTATTTTTCTGATTTCTTGGTTATAGTGAGAAAATTCGCGGCTGACTAAAGTAGCACTTTGAGAAAGGTCATTAAATTCATTTTGGAGCATGGATTGGCTTAATAGTAAAATGATTGATAAGAAGGTAGTCACTAGTAAAATTATTTCTATCAGCTCTTTAAAAAAAATAAATTTAACTAAGTGTTCTAGTCTTTTCTTTTTTTCGTTGGAAAGTAAATTTATTTTAGAATAGTGCATATTATCATTCATTGTAGGGATTTATGATGGCGCGCATGGCTAAGCCGGTGGCCGACACCATAGTTAATCCGTGTTTTTTTTCCTCGTCACTTAGTTTGTCCGTGTTCATATTTTCCCAAGGACTAATAAGATCACATTTAATCTTTAATCGTCTGCCCAGTGCTCCCGGTAAATTTTGCATTTCACTCATGCCACCACAAAGTTTGATTTGTTCAATACGATCGGTATTTGGGTAGTGTTCTTGATAGTATAAAATAATTTTTTTTATTTCTTTTACCAAATCATCTATCAGTTCGTCAGCAACTTTAAGATAGTTTGGATATTCTTTGGTGTAATTCAGACCGTTTTTTATTTTTAGCTCTTCCGCTGTTTGGTAGTCTAAATTTAAATTTTTTTGTAAGGCCGCGGTAATAATCTCTCCAGAGAAATTTATGGCTGTGCTAAAGCGCACACCACCCTGATCATAGATAACAATAGCTGAACGAGTGGCTCCTAAATCTAAGACTGCTTTGGCCTGGTCAGTCTTTTTAACTAGGGCTCTAGCGATCGCTAAGGATTCTATTTCTAAAGCAATCGGTTGTAACCCTACGCTTTCCAGTAGGTAGGTGTAGGAATCAGCGATAGCTTTTTGGGAAGCACCAATTAATATGCGAGTGAACTTCGAATCTTCTTGAGATGGGATTATTTCCCAGTCTAAATAGGCATCAGAGAGATCAAAAGGCAAATGTTTTTGAGCCTGATATTCTACGTCTTCTTGAGTAACTTGTTCGGCGGGTATTTCAATTTCTATTGAGGTGAGAAATGTTTTTGGTTCTGGTAAGTCAGCCACCACCCAAGGTGCCAAAATTTTTTTTGGTTGGTTTTCTCCTATTCTTCCCAACAGTTGAAGTATTTTTTTGCGCACCATTTCTGGTTGTTGGATTTCTCCATTGACTATATATCCGGCTGGCAATGGTACAATGTTAGTTTCTTCAACCTTATATAAAATATCTCCAGATATTTTTTTGCGCGCAGAAAGCTTAACTAGCTTTAAAGAAAGATCTCCGATGTCTATTCCAAATGCTTCGGAAAAAGGATTGTTGGTAAACATATTAAAAATTTTGTGCCAAAGTATACATTGGCATTATTACAGCTACTGCAATTCCTGCCACCATTAAACCCAAAACCACTATTATTACCGGCTCTATTATAGTAGAAAAATTTTTCATAGTACTATCTACTTCGTCGGCATAATATTGTGACAGTTCATTTAACATGTCATCCATCTTTCCCGCCTCTTCCCCGACGGTAATCATTTCGGTGACCATTGGTGGAAAAATATCTGGATATTGAGCTAAAATTTTAGATAAATTCTCCCCCTTTTTTAGAGATTCACTAACCGCCAATAAACTATCACGATAAACTAAATTACTTTGTACATTGGCGGATATTTTTACTGCCTCAACTATCGGAATGGTGCTCTCTAAAAGAGAAGATAGTGTGAGAGTAAAGCGAGCTAGATTGATTTTTTTTATTATTTTTCCAAATATAAAAATTTTTAAACTAAAACGGTGAAGTGCTTTTTTGAAGCGAGGTTTTTTTAAAGCCCAAAAAAATAATGTAATGAACAGCGCTATTCCGGCTACTAAATAAATTCCGTAATTTTGAGTAAATTTAACCGTATTTATTAATATTTTTGTAGCTAAAGGTAAATCAGAATTGAAATCTTGGAACATCACAATAATTTTGGGCAAAACAAATATAACCATTTCCAGAGCGATGCCGACCACCGCGGTCATTACAACAGCCGGATAGATCATGGCACCGCGGATGTGAGAGGTCAGTTCATGAGTCTTTTTCATTTGAGCAGAAACCTGTTCTAATGATTGCTCCATCCTACCGGCCGCTTCACCAGCCTCAATCATGCTAACATAAATACTTGGAAATACTTTGGGATATTTGGCTAATACGACACTAAATTGTTGACCCTTCTCTACTTCACTTTTAATCTCAGCAATTATTTTTCTGAATTTTTTATTTTCTATTTCTTCACTTAATATTTTCAATGATTCTACGATTGATAAGCCGGCTTTAGCCATGATTTGTAGATGAAAAACGAACAGCATTTTTTCTACAAATGTAATATGGTTAAAAAAGAATCCAAAAATATTATTTAATTTTTGTTCTAGGGGAGAAAGTTTTTTTATTTTTTCCTCCATAAAATTATTCTTTGGTAACTCGTAGAATTTCACTAATTGAGGTTATACCGGTCTTGGCTTTAATCAGCGCGTCTTCTAACATAGTCAACATACCGTGTTCGCGCGCGTATTCTTTTATTTCATTGGCCGGTGCCCGTTCATTTATTTTTTTTACTAAACCGTCGTCGATTTCCATGACCTCATAAATTCCCATTCGTCCTTTATATCCTGTTTGTCCACAACGCAGACAACCTTCTCCTATAAAGAAAGATAAAGAGTTGCTATTGTCTTCAAAATTTTCAATGTGTTCTTTAAACAAAGGCGCTAATTTCTTTATATCAAACATTTTAGCTAGTTCTTCTAGTGCCGCCCCTTCTAAAATATATTCTTTTTTGCAGTAAGGGCAAATTTTACGAATTAAACGTTGAGCAATAATAATATTTACTGTATACGCAACCAAAAAAGGGGGTATTCCCATGTCTAAAAGACGAGGTAAGGTTGTTGGTGCGTCGTTTGTGTGTAAAGTGGAAAGTACCAAGTGTCCAGTCATGGCCGCATTGATAGAAATATCAGCAGTTTCTTGATCGCGGATTTCTCCAACCATTATTATATTTGGATCTTGGCGCAAAAGAGATCGTAACCCGCTAGCAAAAGTAAAACCAACCTTGGGGTTTGTTTGACTTTGGTTTACACCGTTGACGCGGTATTCGATAGGATCTTCGATGGTTGAAATGTTTACTCCTGGTTGGTTTAAGATTCCTAAAATAGAATATAGTGTAGTAGTTTTTCCTGATCCAGTAGGACCGGTAACCAAGATCATACCATGTGGTTTTTTTATAGCTGACTCCACTATTTTTTTGGGATTTTCTAAAAATCCTAACTGATCAAGTGTTAATGCCTTTGCTCCTTCATGTAATAAGCGCATTACTATTTTTTCTCCATCATACACCGGTAATATAGAAACACGAAAAGCCAATTTTTCATCTTGTATTTGGATTTTAAAGCGCCCGTCTTGGGGAATCATGTGTTCGTCAAGTTTTAGATTAGAAAGAATTTTTATTCTAGCCACAATTCCATTTTGAACGTTCTTTGGTAAAGTCATCACCGCTTTTAAAATGCCATCTATACGATACCTTATCAATACCTCTTTTTCTTCAGGTTCTATGTGTATATCAGAAGCATTTTCATAAACAGCATGTTCTAGGATGCTGTTTACGATATTAATAATAGGCAGTTCTTCCGCCGCTTTTTTTAAGTCTCCAGGGGCGGTAGTGCGATCGCTTGGGCCTTCTTGTTTCACTTCTAAGAATTCGTCTTTTAGTTCGGCATGATATCGACGAAGAGCGTCCTTGAGGTCGCTTGGAGTAGTAATATATATCTTTGAGTCTAATCCGGTTTTTCGATGTAAAAATTCTATAGTTTGTATATCGGTAGGATCAGTCATGGCTATCTTGAGTTGATCCTTATCTTTTTCAAAAGCAACTACTTGATGAGTCCCGGCTACTGGGCCAGGAATAATATTTAAAACATCCTTTTTGATCTCCTTGCCTTTTAGGTTTATGAAGGGTACATCCAATATCTCAGCCGCTTTTTGATACAGCTCATTTTCATCTATCAAACTATCCGAAATTAGGACTTCTTCCAGTTCTTTGTGTAATTTTGAAGATTTTTCTTTTGCCTGTGACATCTGTCGGTTGCCTACCTTGCTACTTAATTTACTCAGGGCAACTTTTAGAATTTTTGCAGAAAGCATAAATATCAAAGATTTAGTCTTTTACTTGCTAATTATACCACAAAAACTGTTTGCGCTCCAATTGATAGGCTAGATATTGACTTTTTTCTATTTTATGTTATTATATTTCTGCCTAACTACGAAGTATCTAAGGAAAAAAAGTTATTCAAAAAGCCGTTTGGCTTAATGTTTTATATATAAAGAAAAAGATATATGAAGAAATATGAGTTATTGCTGGTTTTGCCAGGAACTCTAGATGAGAAAGAAGCTGAAAATAGATCAAATGAAATTTTTTCAGTGGTTAAAGAATCTGGCACCGATGCCGAGATTTCTCCTATGGGTAAAATGCGTTTGGCTTATCCTATCAAACAAATTCGTTATGGTTATTTTTATACCTTGATTTTTAGTGCGGAAGCACCAAATTTGAAAGTATTGCAGGATAAACTTGGTTTAATGCGTGATTTGCTTAGAGCTATCATTTCAGTTTATAACCCAAATTATACTCCAGCCGCTAAATTGTCTTATAATAATGCTACTGGTGCGGCTGTAATGGATGAAAACAGCGGTGTTGTAGCTGAAAAAGCTGAAAGAACCAATGACAAACCAACTGATAACAAGATATCTGCTCAAGAAATTGATAAGAAGTTGGATGAGATCTTATCTGGAGAAATTATTTCTGGCGTTTAATAATTAAACGAAAAATATATGGACTTAAATCGCGTTACTTTAATTGGTCGTTTAACCCGTGACCCAGAAGTACGTAGTACTCCTAACGGTCGTTCAGTAACCACAATTACTATTGCTACCGGCAGGGCTTGGACTGACCAATCTGGTCAGAAGCAAAAGGAGTCAGAGTTCCATAATGTAGTCATGTGGTCTAAATTGGCAGATATTGCTGGACAATATTTACGCAAAGGTTCCAGGCTTTATGTAGAGGGTCGCTTGAAAACAAGAGATTGGACTGGTCAGGATGGAGTAAAAAGATATCGTACAGAAATCATTGCTGATAATATGATAATGCTCGATGGTCCGTCTAAAAGCGGGTTTTCCAGCGCTGATTCCGGCGCTCCAAGCTACGTATCAGAAGAACCACAAGCCACCATCGAAGAAGAAATAAAAGTTGAAGATATACCTTTTTAAAAAATAAATAAACTATGTATTCAAATAATACTAAAAATGAACTAAAAAGTTGCTTTTATTGTGTAAACAATAAAGTAGCTATCGATTATAAAGATGTGCCTAATTTACGTCGTTTTGTCTCTTCTTACATGAAGATTGCACCACAACGTCGTAGTGGCCTATGTTCCAAACATCAACGCCATGTGGCCAACGCTATCAAGCGTGCTCGTCAGGCCAGCTTGATGCCATACTTGCCAAAATAAAATTTAAAAAACTCCCGATAACATCGGGATGTTTTTATTTATGTCAAATTGGAGTGATTTAAAAAATAATCCTCGCTTGAAAAATATTTACGAAACACGTTTACATATTTTACGGTTGATGCGTGAATTTTTTTGGTCAGAAGGATTTGTAGAAGCTGATAGCCCAATAGCTTTGCGTTTGGCAGGTCAAGAACCCTACCTGAATCCAATGGAGGTGGTGATAAAGAATTCATTTGATTCTGATTTTAAATTTTATTTACGCACTTCGCCTGAATATGCCTTGAAAAAAATATTAGCGGCGGGGTGGAGCAAGGTCTTTGAAATTAGTAAATGTTTTCGCAATCAAGAGAGTTTTGGTGGAACTCATAACCCAGAATTCACTATGGTGGAATGGTATCGTAGCCCAGGGACTTATTGGGATTTTATGGATGATAGCGAGGCTATGTTTAAATATGTAGGTGAAAAATTAGGCATAAAAAATTTGTGTTTTGGAGATTTAAAAGTTGATTATTTAGGGGACTGGGATAGGAAATCGGTCAAAGATTTGTGGATGACTTTTTTAGGGAAAAATTTAGATGATTATTTGTCAGTTGATGCTATAGGTAAGTTGGTGGTGGAAAGTGGTCTGCAATTTGATCAACAAGATAAATATGAAGATTTATTTTATAAATTATTTTTAAACAAAATTGAACCAAATCTAGGCTTGGATAAACCGGTTTTTGTTTATGACTATCCAGCCCAGATGTGTTCGCTTTCTAAGTTGTGTGAACATGATGATCGATATGCGCAAAGAGCGGAATTGTATGTGGCCGGTTTAGAACTAGCCAACGGTTTTGGTGAACTGACTGATTTTAAACTGCAAAAAATTAATTTAGAAAAAGATAAAACCTTGCGAACTCAACTAGGTAAACCAACTTGGCCAGTAGACGAAGACTTCATTGCGGCTCTGAAGTCGGGGATAAATACGGCTGGCGGTATTGCCTTAGGGGTAGATCGTATGGTATTATTGTTTACTGGCGCACGGGATATTAACGAAGTAATATTTCAAAGTGTGGCTGATCAAGTTAATAATTAACATTTAATTTATGGCTTCAACATCAGAAATTCGTAAAGGAGTGGTAATAAAACACCAAAATGATCTTTTCGTGGTGGTGGATTTTCAACATATAAACCCAGGTAAAGGCGCAGCTTTTGTGCGTACACGCATGAAAAATTTGGCTAGTGGCAAAGTGATTGAAATCACTTATAAGACTAGTGAAACCGTTGATATAGTCAGTGTGCAGTTTCAGAACATGCAGTATCTTTATAAGAATGGTGATAATTATGTTTTTATGAATATGGATACTTATGATCAGATTGAAATGGACGGTGATCTGGTTGGAACTGATGGCAAATATTTAAAAGAAAGTTTAGAAGTTATTGTTGGTTTATATGAAGAACGACCGGTAAGCATACAGCTTCCAAAGAAGATTCAATATAAAGTAGTAGAAGCACCGCCAGCAGTAAAAGGCGATAGTGCTTCCGGTAATGTTACCAAAGAGATAAAACTAGATAATGGTCTGACGGTTCAAGCACCGATTTTCATAAAAGAAGGAGAAGAAATTTTAGTTAATACTGAAACTGGTGAATATAGCGCCAGAGCTTAAAAAAATAAACACCCTGATTAATATCAGGGTGTTTATTTTTTTATATTTCATCGTCCTCGTATTCGTCATCATCATCGTCGGCCGACTTTTTCCAAGCAACTTCCTCGTTGCCGTCACCATATTCGTCTAGGTTGTCTTCGTATTCGTCGTCTACTAGATCCTCATAACTTTCTGAAGAATTTTCATCTTCTTGGTTTTCCAAATCATCATTTGGGTCCCCAAATTGTTTAGGCATATTGTAATGCTTAATAGTGATTAAAATTATAGAATAAATTCTATTATTTTTTAAAAAATTAGTCAATAAGGGGATTGACTAATTGTTGATAATTTGCTATTATGTTATTACGTTTTGTCGGTTTGTTCATTCTGGCAATCTGAATTTGCGGGTATCATATAACGGCTATTATCCCAGTTTTCCAAACTGGTGACAGGGGTTCGACTCCCCTTACCCGCTCCAATTTAAAAATACACTTTCTATTAAGTGTATTTTTTGTTATAATTAGGTGGCTTTAAATTTAATATGTCGAAAGAAAATAATATTTTTTTGTTTAGAATAGTGAAATCTTTTTTATACTTTTCATTATTATTAGTTTTATTTGTTTTGGTTAGATTATTTTTTGTTCCCAATTGGAGAATACTTTTTTTGGTTTGGAATTTATTGTTGGCTTGGATACCGTTGCTAATCTCGATTTGGTTATACGTTTCATTTAAAAAAAATATCTATTCACAATCAATAGCGATAATAGCTTGGTTAATTTTTTTACCAAATGCCCCCTATTTGTTGACAGATTTTTTTCACTTTACTGCCGAATATAATTTGCCACTATGGTATGATTTGATTATGTTCAGCGGGCTTGCTTTTGTTGGTTTGTGCTTAGGGTTTGTATCTATTTTTCTAGTAGAAGAATTTTTTAAAAAGATTACTACTCCTAAAGTAGCTACTACTTTAATCTTTATTTTTATTTTTTTAACAAGTTTTGGTGTGTATTTCGGTCGTTATCTTCGTCGTAATAGTTGGGATGTGTTGAGTAGTCCAATATTAGTAGCTGGTGATTTAGCCAATGCCGTTCTAGGTAGAAATTCTTTTCAGGCCATGGGAATGACCGGGATGCTCTTTTTATTTTTATTGTTTGGTTATGGTTTGTTCAGAACATTGCTAGGAAATAAAAATAAGGTTTAGCCAACCTCATTTTTTCTTTGACAGACTTTGCAATATCCAAAGAACTCTAAATAGTGCTGTAAAATTTTGAACTTATTTTTTTCCCACACCGTTTTTTCTTGATTTTTTAAGTCATTTGGAATAGTGACATCCTCAATCTTTTTACATTTTAGACAGACTAGGTGATGATGATGATTTTTTGTGCCAGCCAATTCATATCTACTGGTGCGATCGTTTAAATGTATTTCATTTACTAAGCGGTCTCGTGTTAGCGATTCTAATTGTCGATAAATAGTGGTTTTATTAGCCGTTAGTCCCAGTCTGTTTATTTTTTTTAATATTTCTTGAGGCGATAAAGGCTCAAGGTTTTTAGACAGTATATTTATTAACGCACTGCGTATGGGGGTAATGCGTTTTTTGTTTTTTTTAAGTTGTTCTATAATTTTATTTTTATCTATCATAGCCATTTTATTTGCCGCTGATATATTTCTTGTCTTTAAATAAAAATACTATTCCAAAAATAGCCAACATAAATAAAACTATAGTACCACCGGATGATAGGTTTAAATAAAAGGAAGCAACTATTCCGCTTAGTACTGAGGCTAAAGAAAAGACCTCTGCCCATAAGAGAGTGGCTTTAAAACTCTTTTTTAATTGTAAGGCAGTTACTACCGGTATTACTAACATGGCCGATACTAGCAGTATGCCAACAATCGGAATGGCCAGAGCGATAAAAATTGCCGCTAACAGTATAAAAATATTGTTAAAAAGTTTAACGGGGATGCCGCTCACCTGAGCCGCTTCCTCGTCGAATGATATATAAACTAGTTCTTTATAAAAAGCTCCTAGTATTATTGCGATAATTAAGCTTAATACTAGAATGGTATAAATATCTGCTTGTTTTACCGTAACGATACTGCCAAAAAGAAAACTGAAAATATCAACGTTAAATCCATGAGCGAAGCTGATTAGTACTATAGCCAGCGCCAAGCTTCCAGATAAAAAGATTGATAAAGCTGTCTCTGCGTATATTTTTTTACTGATTCGCAAACGCTCAATCGCTAAAGAAGATATGGAAGCGGCGCCAATGGCTGTGAATAGCGGATTTATTTTTAACAATAGTCCAATAGCAATGCCGGTTAAACATACATGCGATAAAGTATCAGCTATTAGAGAGTAGCGACGTAATACTAAAAAAATACCAATTAATGGCGCAATAATGCCAATCAGCAAGCCGGCCTCTAGACCGCGCAGTACAAAACTGTATTGAAATAATTCAAACATGTGGGTAATTTTAGTGTTGATGAGAAACTACTTCAGTATTTTCTCCGTACAATTTATGAATATGTTCTCCCATTATGCAGGCTTTTGGATCCTTGTGATAAGTAAGATTTTGATTTATACAAGCCAACTCAGTCACTTCTTTTGCTACCACGTCTAAATCATGGGAGACCATTATTAAGGTTATTCCAAAATTTAAATTAAGTTTTTTTAATAAAGCATAAAATTGCTCTTGCGTTTTAACATCTACGCCCACCGTGGGTTCATCTAGAAAGAT
>Ga0210057_1002698_pt1 | contig 25165 bp, 26 predicted proteins | sample CryGeyCG2114_010_2_FD_183968 | JGI IMG/M metagenome (GOLD analysis project Ga0210057, IMG submission 183968) | Groundwater microbial communities from aquifer - Crystal Geyser CG10_big_fil_rev_8/21/14_0.10 (SPAdes) (version 2) | ecosystem: Environmental > Aquatic > Deep subsurface > Groundwater ...
GAAGATTTGCCGGAAGAAACGATAAAGCTTCGGATTTCTCCCGAAGGCATAACTCCCGCCGATTTTTCGGTGAGGGCCGGCTCGGTGGTTATTTTGTCGGTTTCGTCGGTTGGCGACCAAACCCACGTTTTCAAATTTAAAGACCCGTCTTTGGAGGCGGTGGCAATCGGTGTGGGGCCCGGCGAGACGAGGGCAATTACTTTTAACGCGCCGGAGGCGGGCGAGTATGAATTTGTCTGTGACGTTCCCGGCCACGCGGGAAGAGGCGAGTCGGGGACGATGACGGTTAGATAACGATTTTAAAGAATCGGTGTTTGCCGATTTTCAGAACATCTCCGCTTTGGAGATCAATTTTCTTATTTGGGTTGTTTACGGTTTCTTCGTTTATTTTTACGCCATTCTGTTCAAGTAATCTTCGTGCTTCATTTTTACTCTTTACCCCGGCTTTAGTGAGAAGCTCGATTATTTTTGTGTTTCGGGTGTTTAATTTCAAGGCTGGCATTTCGGTCGGCAACTCTTTTTTGGAAAAAATGTTTTTCCATTCGTTTCGCGCCTTCTCGGCTTCTTTTTCTCCGTAGCAGAGCCTTACCACCCAGAAAGCGGTTTTTATTTTTCCGTCACGGGGGCTCATATCTTTAAGCTTTATTACCTCGTCTATCGGCATTTCGGTTGAAAGTTGCGCGACGGGGACAATAGCTTCGTCGGATAAGGCCATTGTTTTTCCAAACAGGTCGGTTGGCGAATCGTCGAGGTTTATCAGTCCTCCCTCGCTTTTTGTCATAAGTTTTTTGCCGGTCCTTGGATCTTCCAAGAGCTTTGTGGCGAGAACAAGTTTCTCTTTGTTTTTCAAAGCTTTCATTAAATCACGGCCGACCAGCATGTTGAATGTTTGGTCGCGGCCGCCGATTTCCATATCTATGTCCATTGCGACAGAATCATAGCCCTGCATTAGGGGATACAAAAACTCATGAAGGCCAATTGTTTTGTTTTCTTTCAACCGTCTTTGAAACATTTCTCTTTTCAGCATTTGTCCGACGGTAATGAAGTGAGCCAATCTTATTAAGTCTCCGAATTTCATCTTTGAATGCCAGGTTGAATTGAACTTAATTAAGGCTTTATTCGGCCCGGAGAAGTTAATAATTTTAGCCGCCTGTTTTTTGAAGGTTTTTAAATTTCCTTTTATTTCTTTTTCTGACAGAGGTTTTCTCATCGCCGATTTATCCGACGGGTCACCGATTCGGCCGGTGAAATCTCCGATAAGAAATATTACCTGGTGGCCGAGCGCCTGAAGTTTTTTGAGAATAAGAAGACTTACGGCGTGTCCCAAGTGCAGGTGTGGTCCGGTTGGATCAACACCCAAGTAGATTTTCAATTTCTTACCTCCGGACAGGGCTTTTTCGAGAGCCTGCTTGGACGGATAGACTTTATCTACCGATCGCTCCAGAACCTCTTTTATCAAATTTTGTTTACTCATCACTTTTAATAATAACACGAAGCCCCGGCTTGCCGGGGCTTCTTCTTCGCCGAAGTATTGTTTTATTTCTTGGTTTTGATTATCTCGTCGATTATGCCGTAGCTCTTGGCTTCTTTCGGGTCGAGCCAGAAATCCCGGTCGACGTCACGTTCAATGTGGGAGAGCGGCTGGCCGGTATGTTTGGCAAGGACGTGATTCAAGCGGTCTTTTATTTTTAAAATATGCTTGGCGGTTATTTCTATTTCCGTGGCCTGGCCTTCCGCGCCACCCATTATCTGGTGAATCAGGATTTCGGAGTTGGGCAAGGCGAATCTTTTTTTCTTTTCTCCGGCCGCAAGAAGAACAGCGCCCATCGAAGCGGCGAGTCCGACGCAAATTGTTGAAACCGGAGCCTTTACGTGCTGCATCGTGTCGTAAATGGCCATACCGGCTGTTACCGAACCGCCCGGTGTATTAATATAGAGTTTTATGTCTTTTTTGGAGTCCTGATTTTCGAGAAACAAGAATTGAGCGATTACCGTGTTTGCTACAGCATCGTTTATCGGTCCGCCCAAAAAAATAATTCTCTCCTTCAACAGGCGCGAGTAGATATCGTAAGCTCTCTCGCCGTAGCTGGATTTTTCGATAACTGTTGGGATTAGGTTCATCGCTTCCATATTATCATCTTAATATTTATAGAGTCAAACGAAGTATTTTTGACTCAGGCCTTTGCGACAACAAAACCGATTATCTTTTTCGCTCCGCCGTTTTTCAGGGTTTTTGTCGCCTCTTTCATCGTTGCGCCGGAAGTGAAGACATCGTCAACAAGAATTATATTTTGTCCGGCGACCAATTCCGGTTTTTTGATTTGGAAACAACCGGCTACGTTTGATTTCCTCTCTTCGTAACTTTTCATCTGTATTTGCGGATTGGTCTTTCCGGTTCTTGTCAGGTTTCCCGATTGAATCGGAAAGCCGGACTCCGTAGCGACAATTTCCGCAATCAGTGCCGACTGATTAAACCCGCGCTCTTTTTCTCTCCGCGGGTGGAGGGGAATCGGAATAATAACGAAGCTTGAGCTGTCGTCTTTTATTGTTTTTGTGATGTACTCGCCGATTATTTCGGCGATTGGTTCGGCCGCTTCTTTTATTCGGCGATATTTCAGGACATGAATTAACTCCCGTACCACCGCATTTTCGTAGAAAGAAGCGGCGGCCAGAACAAATTTGGATTTTGGATGACACGGAGGCGGATTTGTTCGTTCCGGCAAACCGTGTCTCTCGGGCGGCAACCGTCGGTCGCATGTCGGACAGAGGAAACCGCTTCTTATCTTGGTTGAAGACATACATTTTCCACAAACCAGTCCGTCCCGGATTTTTTGGCGGCAGGAAATGCAAATCGGCGGAAATATAATCCGGAAAAATTCTTTCAGAAGCGAGTGGCCGCTCATTATCTTATTCTATTACTCGTGTTAGAATATAGAAATAATGCGTTTGGATTTCTTCGGTTTCTTTAAGGATATAGCCAATTTTGTAAAGGCGGGATCGGTTTTGGGAGTCGATATCGGAACGACCTCGATTAAAATGGCGGAAGTCGCGAAAAAAGGGGATGGATTCCGGCTTGTAAACTACGGAATTCTTGAAACGAAAAAATATATCGAACACCCGAATCAAGCTATCCAGACCGGTTCGCTTGAGATAGTCGAAAAAGAAGTCGTGGAACTTCTTCGGACTCTTTTAAACGAGGTAAAACCAAAAAGTAAAACGATAATCGCTTCTATTCCGACTTATTCTTCCTTTATTTTCCCGCTGGATATGCCGCTCCTTTCGGTTGCGGAAACGGCCAAGTCCGTTAATTTTCAGGCAAAACAATACATTCCTCTTCCTCCGGAAGCCGTTTCCGTTGACTGGGTAAAAGTTGATGAATTCGAGAATGACCGAGGCGTTAAATTTCAGCGACTGCTTTTAGTGGGTATTCCTTCGAATGTTATCAGAAAATACAAGGAGATTTTTAGAGTGGCGGGCTTGCGTCTCGCCGCTTTGGAACTTGAGACGTTTGCTCTTACAAGGGCAATCGGAAAATTCAGTGAACCAACGATGGTTGTCGATATCGGAGGAGAGGCAACCGAGATAAACGTTGTCGAAAACGGATTCGTCAAGCATTCGGCGGTGAGTGATTACGGCGGAATACAGCTTACCAAGAGTTTGTCCCGGGGCCTGGGTTTGAGCGCTACAAGAGCGGAAGAATTAAAACGCCATCGCGGTCTTGTCGGAAAGGAAGGGGAAAGCGAGTTATCAACATTAATTCTGCCGTTTTTAGATGTTATAATACAAGAAACGAGATATGCGCGGGATTCTTATGAGCGCCGTTACGGTAAGAAGGTAAAACAGATGACGCTTGTAGGTGGAGGTGCAAATCTTTTGGGTATCGATAAATATTTTGGTAGCCAAATGGATTTGCCGATAATCAACCCGGCAACGCTCTCGGGCTTTGAGTACGCCCCCGAACTGGAGCCGGCCGTAAGATACTTAAACCATGAACTGCCTGTCGCCATCGGTCTCGCCAAAAGATATTTCGTTTAATGATTAATAATCAATGATTAATAACTCCCAACCAAGATTAGGCGAACAGTTCGTTTCCGATTCAATCCCGGTGGGTTTCCCTTGGCGCCTTTTTATTTTTTCACTGACTCTTTTTGTTTTCTCCCTTTTCGTATTTTTCGGCCTTAAGTTCGGTTACACCGCCTACATTAACGGGAGAGCGGAAGACGTTGACCGGAAGATAGAGAACCTGGCCTCTCAGGTAACTCGGGAAGACCAGCAAGACTTTATCGGTTTTTATTCTCAGCTGGTGAACCTCGAAAAGATTCTCGACCGCCACGAATTCTCGGCCAATATTTTCGGCTTCTTGGAAAAAAATACGTTGAGCGGTATTTATTACTCCGAGGCGGAATTTTCGACCACCGACGGCAGCTTTGATTTAAATGGCGCGGCTTCTTCGAATGCGATGCTTGTGGATCAGCTTGCCGTTTTCGACAGCCGGGACGAAGTTCGGGGCGTGCGATTAAACAGAATGAACACCGAGAGTTCGGGAAACGTAATTTTTGGCATAACGGTGTTTTTTGAAGAGGGCTTTTTCCAAAAACCGGCAATATAGAAACAGAATAATAATGAAAACTTCAACAAAAAGAATTTTAAGCATCGGTCTCGCGGCACTCTTTTTTCTGGGAATTCTCGTCGTTTACGCGAGCTTTATTAAGCCGGAGCTCGCGAAAATCGGGGAAAAGAGAGCACTCGTTGTTTCCAAGGAGACTCTTTTTGAGAACGAAAGTAATGCGGTAAATCAAGTGCAGGATTTAATCGGTCGTTTCCAGAGCATCGCTTCTCTGCAGGAGACGGTTTCTCTCGCCTTACCGCAGGAAGAAAACGTAACGGGAATCCTGAACCAGGTTCAGTCAATTGCCAATCTTTCCGGAGTTACACTTACCTCTTTTTCGGTGAGACCGCTCGCCTTCGAGGCTTCGAAGCAATCTCTCGTGAAAAGACTCGGCTCTTTGGAAATTGTGGTTTCGGTTACGGGAAACTACGCGAATTTGAAAAAGTTTTTGAAATCGTTTGAAACAAACGTGAGGATTTCCAATGTAATTAGTTTTCGTTTTTTCCCGACCGGCAATCCTTCCAATGACGGTTACAACCTTAATCTAACGGTCGAAACCTTTTACCAGGAATAACAAAATTATGGCAATAGTAGTTGAAGAAAAAAAATCGGTGAATTGGATTGCTATTCTTACGATCATAATCGTCGTCGCCGTAATTTTTTCGGCCGCGTATTTCCTCTTTTTCAAAAAACCGGAACTTATAGAAGTCGTCGCTCCGGGAGGACTGGAAGGAGTAAGTCAGATTTCCAAAATCTCCTTTGACCCGGAGAGTGTTATCAGCGCGCCAACCTTCAAGCTTCTTCGGCAGTACGGTACAACTCCCAACCCATCCAATCCGGGACGAGAGAATCCTTTTAAGCCTTTTTAAGACTTTCGCATGACTGACCAGGAATTATTCAAGGAACTTGTCAAAAGAAATATTTTGGATGCGTCTCTCGCGGAAAAGACCCTGAAAGACGCCGGTTTCGCCGATAAATCGGCCGAAGAGCTTTTATACGACCGACGCCTGGCTGACGAAACGGCTGTCGCGAAGGTAAAGAGCGAAATTTTGGGGGTGCCTTACAAGAAAATCGACCCTTCTTCAATAAGCGAAGAATTGTTGAAGGTAATTCCTTATGAAACTTCAAAAAATTACCGGGTTGTTCCTCTTGAAAAGAGAAAAGACATGCTTGTGGTGGGGATGCTTCGGCCGGAACCTCGGGCCGAAGAAGCTCTTCGTTTTATAGCCAAACGGGAACGTTTGTCTCTGGGGGTTTTTATTGTTACACCAACCGACTTAAATGCTGTCTGGCGGCGCTACACTCCGTATCGCAGCGAAATAGAATCGGCAGTAAGAGAATTGAGTGGCGGCAAGGACATGAAAGACGACAGAATTGTTTCCCTGGAAGAAGGAGCACGAACCGCCGAGGAAGGCCCGATTATAAAAATAGTTGCCTCTACTTTAAGGAGGGCGGTAGAGATCGGCGCTTCCGACGTTCATTTCGAACCGCAACGCTCCCGGTTTCGCGTCCGATTCAGGGTTGACGGAAAACTTGAAGAAGTCTCTTCAATGCCGATGTCACTGAGTCAGCCGATAATATCGAGGATAAAAGTTCTCGCTCGTTTGCGGCTTGATGAAACAAGAATTCCTCAAGACGGTCGGTTTCGGACCGTTGTTTCCGGTCGGGATATCGATTACCGGGTTTCCACTTTTCCGACGCCTTCGGGCGAGAAAGCGGCGATTCGTGTCTTGGATCCCAACACCGGCCTTCGCGGGTTGAAAGAAATCGGCATGCACGATTACAATTTTAAAATTTTGAATGAAGCGGTAGACAGTCCACACGGAATGATTTTGATTTCCGGTCCGACCGGCTCGGGAAAGACCACCACCCTTTACGCAATGATGCAGAGAATAAATTCCACCGAAGTAAATGTTATGAGTTTGGAGGACCCGGTTGAGTATTTTATGGACGGTATCAATCAGTCGCAGGTAAAGCCGGAGATAGGTTATACCTTCGCTTCCGGTCTGCGCCAAATTCTTCGTCAGGATCCGGACATAATAATGGTCGGTGAGATTCGCGATTCGGAAACCGCCGGTCTCGCGATTAACTCCGCTCTTACCGGTCACATGGTTCTTTCCACTATCCACACGAATAGCGCGGTCGGGGTAATACCTCGGTTGGTGGACCTGGGAGTGCCGGGGTTTCTTCTTTCGTCAGCCTTACGGATTATGATTGCTCAAAGGCTTATTTCGCGTCTTTGTCCCACATGTAAGGAAAAAATAGAGGCTCCGAAAGAAGTTACGGAAATAATTACCGAGAACTTAAACAGTCTTCCGGCCGGACTGAAAAAAGATTTGAAAAACAACCCTCCGTATGAAATTTATCGCCCGGGCGCAAAACAAGATTGTGAAACCTGCAAAGGAAAAGGTTTTGCCGGTCGGGTCGCGATTTTTGAAATTTTCAAAATGACCCGGGAGTTGGGAGGTATGGTAAGTTCCGGCTTTGCGGAAGGTAAATTGGAAGATGAAGCCAAACGTCAGGGAATGGTCACTTTAAGACAAGATGGTATTATTAAGGCGCTTGAAGGGGAAGTTCTCATTGAAGAGGTGTTGAGGGAAACCGACTAATCGGAAACAAATGGATTACAGACAAAAATTAAACGAACTGCTTCTTATAACGGCGAAACAAAACGCTTCCGACCTTCACATTGCCGTCGGCCGCCGGCCGACAATAAGAGTCGACAGCGTTCTTATTCCCATTGCCAACGAATCGATTCTTACCAAAGCCGATGCCGAAGGGTTGGTACTCGCGCTTCTTACCGAAGAACAAACGAAAGAATTTTTTGAAAAGAAGCAAGTCGACTTTTCTTACAGTCTTGAAGATAAAGCCAGATTTAGGGTTAACGTTTATTTTCAGCGCGGGTTTATGGCTTCCGCTCTGCGCCTTATCCCGGCCGGTATAAAAACTTTAGACGAACTGAGCTTGCCGCCGCTTTTGCATGATTTCACAAAATTGAATCAGGGCTTCATTCTTGTTGTCGGACCCGCCGGCCACGGCAAATCGACAACACTTGCCGCTCTTTTGGATGAAATAAATCATAAGCGGACGGACCATATCATTACCATTGAAGACCCGATAGAATATCTCTTCTCGCAGGATAGGTGTATTATCTCCCAACGTGAAGTCGGGATGGATACAATCTCGTTTCACGACGCGCTCCGTTCGGTTCTCCGACAAGACCCGGACGTTATTATGGTCGGTGAAATCCGCGACCCGGAAACGATGGCAACCGCAATGACGGCGGCCGAGACCGGTCACTTGGTTTTTGCGACCATGCATACGAATTCCGCCTCGCAAACAATCGACCGGATTATCGACTCCTTCCCGCCCAACCAGCAAGGTCAGGTTGTTTCTCAACTTGCCTCCACTCTCGTTGCGGTAGTTTCGGAACGTCTTATCCCACGGCTCGGCGGCGGCCGAATCCCGGCTATGGAAATAATGATCGCCAATCCCGCCATCAGAAATCTTATTCGGGAAAACAAAATTTACCAGATTGATTTGGTAATCGAAACAAGTGTTCAGGAGGGAATGGTGTCTTTAAACCGTTCCTTGGTGGGCTTGGTAAAAAGAAAGGAAATTTCTCTTGAGCAGGCCAAGTCTTATTCTTTGAATCCGGGCGAGCTTCAGATACTTCTTGAACGAAGTTAGGTTATAATGAAGGGAAGGGATGAAATTTTCTTACAAAGCAAGAACCAAAGAAGGCGAACTCCAGGTTGGTAACGTTGAAGCCGGGACTCGTGAAGCGGCGGTAAACGTTCTTTTGGGCCACGGTCTGTATGTTCTTACTCTCGATTCGGCCGGGGGAATGAAATGGTACGGCCGGATATTGGAGTTTTTTCGGAGAGTACGAGTAACCGACATAATGGTTTTCACCCGGCAGTTCGCAACCATGCTTGCGTCCCAAGTGCCTTTATCCGACAGTTTGGCGAATTTGTACCGCCAGACAAGTCACCCGATTCTTAAGGAAACAATAGCGGAGGTGGCGGGTGATGTGGACGCCGGTTTTTCGCTTTCTCAGGCGCTTGAGCGCCACACCGGAGTTTTTTCGGAATTTTATATAAACATGGTTAAATCAGCCGAAGTGACCGGTCGTTTGTCCGAAGTGTTGAGTTTCCTTGCTGACTACCTTGAAAAACAGGCAACTCTCGTGGCGAAAGTAAAAAACGCCCTGATTTATCCGGTAATTGTGATAGGCCTTTTTCTCGTAGTCGTGGTTATAATGGTTTCGTTTGTTCTGCCCCAGATAACTCCGATTTTTGAAGAAGCCAATATTGAGTTACCGACTTTTACCCGGGTTCTTCTTTCTGCCGGTCAGTTTATGTCCGAGTGGTGGTGGGCGGTAGGGATAATTTTTCTTCTCTTTATTCTCGTGATAATAGATTACTTTCAGACAAAAGAAGGGAAAGTTGTTCTTGATGAATTATCGCTCATTGTTCCGGTAGTCGGACCGCTTTTTCAGAAGCTCTACATTGCCCGTTTTGCCGAATCGAGCCGAGTTCTTATAAAGGGAGGATTAACAATTCCCCAGTCTATTGAAATTTCTTCTCACACCATCGGAAACGCCGTTTATCGCGACCGTCTTCATGATGTCTCTGACCGGATACGAAAAGGGGAGCTTCTCTCGAAAGCGCTTGAGACAATGCCGGAGTTTCCGCCTCTTGTTTCCCAGCTCATTGCCGTCGGCGAACAGACCGGTCGCTTGGAACAGTTACTTGAAAAGATTACCGACTTTTATACCCGGGAAGTCGACGATATCGTGAATAACTTGGTAGTCCTTATTCAGCCGGCGCTGATGGTTGTAATCGGTATTATGGTGGCAATTCTTTTTGCCTCGATTCTTCTTCCGATTTATAACTTAAGTCAGGCATTTTAATGTGGTATAATTTTAACGATCAGAAAAGGTCGGAAGTATAGTCCAAGGTTAAAAAATAAAATGAAAAAAGAAGGTTTTACATTGGTTGAGATGTTGGTTGTTATAGCGATAATCGGCATTTTGTCGGCTGCGGTACTCGCTTCCCTCGGTCCGGCAAGGAACAGGGCTAAGGACGCGAGAGTCATTTCCGGCTTGAACCAGTTACGAGCCATCGCCGAAATACTCTACGACGGCGACTACGCCGCCGTGGTTATCGGTCAAACAGACGTTGCCAAGGTAGCTTCGGATATCTCGGGCAACCAGGGCACACTTACCATTTCTCTTGCAGCCACCAATCTGACGTTTGCGGCGGAATCTCCTCTGCCCGGTGGAGGTTTTTATTGTGTTGACAGTGCCGGTGCCGCCACGCGTTATGCGAGCGACCCGGATACATCGTCAGGTTTGTGTCCATAATCTGAATCAAGTCAGAAACACCATATGCCCCCTGTAGACGCGTTGGTTTATTTTGCGCTTTTTGTTATCGGTCTTGCCGTTGGCAGTTTTTTCAACGTTGTTGCTATTCGTTACAATCCGGACCGGAATGTTTTTTACCACAAAAACCTGTGCGGCCGTTCAAAATGCCCGCATTGCGGAAAACATCTTAAATGGTTCGAGCTTGTGCCGATTATTTCTTTTCTCGTTCAGAAAGGGAAGTGTCGGAATTGCAGTAAAGGCATTTCCCTTCAATACCCTCTCGTTGAATTTTTAGGAGGCGGCATTCTGGCCGGCGTCCCTCTTTTTTTTAATAATCTTTACAATATAGCCGAACCGTTTTCTTTTTCGGCGTCCCTTCGTTCCTATTACGGATTTCTTATCCTGTGGATTCTGGTTTTTCTTACTTGGCTTTTAATAAGTGTTATAGATTACCGATATTATTTGGTACCCGACGGTTTAAATATTACACTTGGTGTTTTGGGTGTGGCTATCGCCGTAGTAAAGAGCCTGCCTTCAGCCTGGTTTATTGTTTTTCATAATTCGTTTCTGCGACATTACGAATTGGTTTTGTCCCCGACTCAAACGGTTTGGTTAAATCACCTGATTGGAGCTTTGGCGGCCGGATCTTTTTTCTTTATGCTTGTGGTCTTGAGTCGCGGCAGAGGCATGGGTATGGGTGACGTAAAACTTGCAATCGGCTCCGGTCTGGTTTTGGGCTGGCCCGATATCGGTCTTGGCGTTATTCTCGGCTTTATAATCGGCGGGACCTGGGCGGCGGCGCTTCTTTTCCTTAAGGAAAAAACGCTTCGCGACCGAATTCCGTTTGCTCCGCTTCTGATTTCGGGGATGGTAATTACGGTATTTCTTGGGTTTGAAATAATTCAGGGTTACTTTAGCTTATTTAATATTTAAGGACGTTCTGACAGGCGTTCTGAGTCATAAATCAGTGACGCAGGATTCTTTTTTTTGCGGTATAATAGGTAAATAATGAAAGGCTTTACCCTTATCGAAACGCTCGTCACCATAAGTATTACTCTGGTTTTATCGGGGCTGGCAATCGCTTATAACCGTTCGAGTGAAAGGCAGATAGCGATTTATCGCGACCAGTCAACGGTTGTGGGGCTCCTAAATCGAGCCCGGTCACTTGCCGCCCAGAAATATCGTGACCCCTCAATCCCCACTTATATTACCTGTGCTTTCGGAATTCATTTTGAGCCGGACTCGCGGGATTTTATTCTCTTTCAAGACTTGGGCGAAGGCGGTTGTAGTTCCGGAAGCGCGAATTATCGTTATGACGCAGGATCAAATCCCTCGGAGGCTCTTGAGACTCTTTCTCTCGATCCGCGGCTTCAGTTCGACGGAATCCCCATAAGCGGTCTGGATATATTTTTTATTCCGCCGGATATAACGGCAAGTTCGAGTACCGATCTTCCTGTTTCTTTTGTGATTAAGACCAACGACAATAACTTCAGTGTGACGACCACGGTTGCGGCAGGCGGTCAGATAGTTACTGAATAATTCAGAGTTAAGAATCATGAAGCACGGATTTAATATAAGGGACAGACGGGGCAATTTACTTGTTGAGTCGATTGTCTCCGTTAGCATAACTATTATCGGTTTTCTCGGTATTTTAGGGCTCTTGTCCCGGTCGCTTGGGGCGAATAAAGACGCCGGTCAGAAACTTGTCGCTACCTATCTTGCCGCCGAAGGAATCGAGGTAGTCAAAGGGATGATTGACAAAGGCTTTGCCGACGGATTGCCGTGGAATAATTGTTGCACAAACGGTCAGTGGGAAGTTTCTTATGACAGCACAACGCTAACTCCGGCGCCGGTTTCTCCAACCCCGATACTATTCGAAGAATCGGACGGAACATACAATTATGTAAGCGGTAGCGAATCGCTATTTTCCCGAACAATCGAAATTTCGGAAATTGATTGGAATACCGACGGAAAAACCGACGAATTAAAAGTCGTTTCAAGGGTAAATTGGTTGAGTCGGGATACGGCTCAAGAAATATTATTGGAAGATCATTTTTTTGACTGGCGATGAAGAATCTAACACAAAATAAAAAAGGGTTTACGCTAGTCGAGCTTCTTGTCGCCATGACGGTTTTTATTGTGGCTATAGCAATTGCCGTCGGTTCTTTCGTAAGAGCAATTCAAACTCAGAGAGCGGTAAACAATCAATTATCCGTAAACTCGAACATGAGTTTGGTGATTGAAAGAATGGCCCGGGATATAAGAACCGGCTACAGTTTCGCTCTGAACAACGTGTCCGGAGGGGGCTGTGTCGGCGCTCAATTCGACGAACTTGAGTTTACCAATCCCCGACTGAATAAAGTTTTCTACCGAAAGGAGGACGGAGCGGTTGGTCGAATGGAGTGCTCGGGAGCGGATTGTGCCGGCAAGGTTTTCGAACCGCTCTCCGCTTCAAACGTTATGATCGAACACCTTTGCTTTATAAATACCGGCGATATCGGAAACGGCCGAGACCCCTGGCGGATAACTTTATTTTTCAAAGTTGGTTCAACCGAGATCGCGACTATCGGCGAGTCTTTTAATCTTCAGACCACCGTTGCCGCAAGGATACTACCCCAGGAAGTTCAGTAAAAATTTATGAGAATCCCCGAAAAAACAAAAAATATCGTTTTAACTTCAAGAAATCGAAACGGACAAGTAATGATTCTAAGTGTCATTATCTTGGGCGGCGTTTTACTCTCTGCCGGAGCGATAGCCGGACTGCTTACGGTTTACCAGATACGAAGTTCAAACGATGCGGTAAATTCAGCCAAGGCCGTTTTCGCGGCCGATGCCGGAATTGAGACGATGAGCTGGTGTCTCTTCAAGGACTGTTCGCCTTACAGTTCGGAAAGTCTGCCGCCGGTTAGCTTTGAAGACAGCGGGGTTTCTTTCGAAGTTGTGTCGCAGATTACTCCGAACGATATAACAATCACTTCACAAGGACTTGCCGCCGGCGGAGGAGTTGTAAGAATTCTGGAAAACTCTTTTATTATTCAGTAGAAGGCCATGGAAAGAAATGAAGCCCGCAGTAAGATTGAGAAACTGAAAAAAGTAATCGATCGTTACCGTTATTCTCGTCTGGTTTTGAATAAAGAGGAAGTTTCTCCTTCGGTTGAAGACTCCCTGAAAAAGGAGCTTTTCGATTTGGAAAATAAATTCCCCGAATTTATTACCCCCGACTCACCCAGTCAACGGGTCGGTGGTAAGCCCTTAAGGCAGTTCAAGAAAATACAGCACGAAGGGAGAATGACATCGTTAAACGACGCTTTTGACGAAGAAGATTTTCGTGACTGGTTCAAGCGACTCGAGAATTTTTTTGGCGCGAAGATAAACTCCGGTTTTTATTGTGATTTGAAAATGGACGGTCTGGCGGTCGAACTTGTTTATGAAAACGGCTTTTTAAAGACCGGTTCGACCCGGGGCGACGGAAAGGTGGGTGAAGACATTACCGAAAACGTGAAAACGATTGAATCGATACCGTTAAAGCTTCGTGGCGATTATCCCGCCCGTCTCGTTATTCGGGGAGAGATTTTCGTGACAAAAAAAGAGTTTGAAAGAGTAAATAAGAATAATGAAAAAAGAGGAGAAAAGGCTTTCGCGAATCCGAGAAACATGGCAGCCGGAACGCTTCGCCAACTTGACCCGAAGACAACCGCTTCAAGGAAATTGAGTTTTTTTTCCTACGGCATCTACGGTGAAGGTTCGGAGCACTGGCGGAAATATCCCAGTCACAAAGCTGAGTATGAATCGCTCCTGTCCTACGGCGTACCGGTAAATCCCGAGGGGAAAGTTGTTCGGAGCCCGGAAGAGGTGGAAAATTTCAAAAAACAAATCGAGAAAAAGAGAGAGAGACTTCCTTATGAAATTGACGGCATTGTTGTTACCGTAAACGATAGCGAGATTTACGGCCGGGCGGGGATTATCGGAAAGGCTCCGCGGGGAGCGGTCGCCTATAAGTTTTCCCCCAAAGAAGCCACTACTGTTGTTAAGGAAATAAAAGTTCAGGTTGGCCGCACCGGAGCGCTTACGCCCGTGGCCGTTCTGGAGCCGGTCTCAGTTGGCGGAGTGACAATTACTCACGCTTCTCTTCACAACTACGACGAAGTGAGGCGGTTGGGAATCAGGGTTGGTGACACGGTGATTGTAAGTCGTGCCGGTGATGTTATTCCTCAAATAACGGAAGTGATGAAAAATTTGCGTACCGGGAAGGAAAAAGAATTTAGAATGCCGACTGCCTGCCCCGTTGACGGGTCCCGAGTGAAGAAGGACGGCGCTATCGAGCGTTGTTCAAATCCCCGTTGCGGAGCTCGCCATCGCGAATCCATTTATCACTTTGTTTCACGTTCCGCTTTTGACATTCGAGGTTTGGGCTCCAAAATAATCGACCGGTTTATGGACGAAGGATTGATTGTCGATGCTGCGGACATCTTTACCCTAAAGAAGGGAGATATAGAGTCTCTCGAGAGGTTTGGCGAAAAATCGGCCGAGAATATAGTTCGGGAAATAGAAGAAAAGAAACATATTCTTTTTTCCCGTTTTCTCTACGCGCTGGGCATATTCCACGTTGGTGAAGAAACGGCGGCACTACTTACCCGGGAAATTTCCGGCGAAGGGTTTCGTATTCGGAAACCCACCGATATTTTGCGGGTCTTTAAAATGAAGTCCAAGGAAAATCTTCGGGAGATTCGTGATATCGGACCGGCTGTCGCGGAAAGCATCTTCGAATGGTTTCGCGAATCACGAAATATCGAGTTTCTGACAAAACTGGATAAAGCCGGAGTTGAAATTATTATTCCGAAACAGATCGCCGGAAGTCGTAAATTTGGAGGAATGGTTTTTGTCCTGACCGGTTCATTGGACTCCATGAGTCGGGAGGAGGCGAAGGAAAAAATACGTTATTTCGGCGGGGAAGTTTCGGAGAGCGTTTCTTCCAAAACCGGTTTTCTTGTGGCGGGCGGCAGTCCGGGTTCAAAATACGAAAAAGCCCGGAAGATGGGCGTTAAGATAATCAGCGAGGCCGAGTTTTTAGAGATGTTATAATCAGAAAACAATGGGTTTAATAGATAAAAACACCATAAAAAAACTTGCCGAATTGGCCCGATTGGAGCTTTCGGAAAAAGAGGAAGATTCTCTCCGCGGTGATTTGGATAAAATACTTTCTTATTTTGAAGAGTTAAAAGAGGTAAACACCGACTCTGTGGCGCCGATGTCCGGCGGTACTTTCGAAAAGAACGTTTATCGGGAAGACAAGGCCGATTTGCCGAAGCGTGGTGCAATTGATTCTTTCCCTGAGTCCGAGAAGGGATTTTTGAAAGTGCCCCCTGTTTTTGAATAATGAATCTGAAAAACCTGACAATCAAAAAATTTCACGAGGGCCTTATTGAAAAGAAATTTTCGGCAAAAGAGGCAACGGAATTTTTTTTCAAGCGGATAGAAGAACAGGACGGTGAAATCGGCGCTTATTTGAGCTTGGCAAAAGACGAAGCGCTAAAAGGTGCCGCAGAGACCGATAAATTAATTACCGAAGGGCGGCAGGTTTCGGTTCTTGCCGGCGCACCGCTTGCGATAAAGGACAATATTTTGATTGAGGGAAGAGTGACTACCGCTGCTTCGAAAATTCTCGAAAAATACGAAAGTTCCTATGACGCAACAGTTGTTCGTAAACTGAAGAGCGAGTTGGCGATTTTTTTAGGCAAAACAAATCTTGACGAATTTGCGATGGGAGCGTCCACGGAGAATTCGGCTTTTCAGAAGACAAAAAATCCTCACGATACGACCCGGGTTCCGGGGGGCTCTTCCGGCGGTTCGGCGGCTGCCGTGGCTGCCGATATGGCGCTTGCCGCGCTGGGAACGGATACCAACGGTTCAATAAGGCAGCCGGCCGGTTTTTGCGGCGTGGTCGGTTTAAAGCCGACTTACGGTGCCGTTTCCCGGCATGGAGCTATTGCTTTAGGTTCCAGTTTGGACCAAATCGGCCCGCTTACGAAAACCGTTGAAGACGCTTCGATTATTTTCCAAGCGATAAGGGGAAAAGACGAGTTTGATGCGACTGTAGTCGACCGGCCGTTTAAAATTCCCGACTTACCGGAAGGAGTAACGGATTTGAAAATCGGCATCCCCAAAGAATATTTCATTGAAGGAATCGACAGTTTGGTGGAAAAAGGGATTGGTGAAGCAATGAAAAAATTCAGAAATTTGAAAATACAGTTCAAGGAAGTTTCTCTGCCGCACACCAAGTACGCCATCTCCGTTTACTATATAATCCTCCCGGCTGAAGCGAGTACCAACCTCGCCCGTTACGACGGTATCCGTTACGCCCGAATTCCTTCGGTTCCGGAGAACGCCAACCTTAGGGAAATTTATTTAAAAGACAAGGGCGCGGGCTTTGGTCCCGAACCGAAGCGGCGAATACTTCTCGGCACCTTCGTTCTCTCCGCCGGCTACTACGACGCCTATTATTCGAAAGCCCAGAAAGTTCGGACTCTAATCAAGGAAGATTTCGACAAGGTTTTCGAAGAGGTGGATGCGCTTATCACGCCGACCACTCCGACTCCGGCTTTTAAACTCGGGGAAAAATCAAACGACCCGCTCTCCATGTATTTAGCCGACGTTTTCACCAGTCCTTCGAGTCTCGCCGGTTTGCCGGCAATATCGATTCCGGTGAAAAATTACGAAGTTGGGAGCGGCGAGTTGCCGGTTGGTTTTCAACTTATCGGCCGCCATTTCCACGAAGCCGACATTCTCGGCTTGGGAAAGCTCTACGAGAAAAATTAAGACAAAAGCCTTTCCGCTTTTTCTATATCTTCGATTACGCCTACCGGAATGTAGGTTTTTGCCTCTACCGTGTAGATTTTGTGTTCTTTAGCCATATTCCCGACCGCAACCGGCAGGAAAAGTTCCCCCTTCACGGCCTCTTTCGGCGGGTAGTCAAAAATCGAATTGTTTAAAATAAAGCCGCTTACCAATATCTGGTTCGAAGGCGGTACCTCCGGTTTTTCGATAATTTCTTTTATTGTCCCGTCGTCATTTAGGATTACGACGCCGAAACGGCGCGGGTCCTCAACCTTTGTTGTAATTGCCGCCAGGTCGTGGTTTACGAGTTTTTCCAAAGCCTCTTTTTCTATAAAATCATCGGAGTAAAGAACGGCGAACGGTTGGTCGTCGAGGTATTTTCGGGAGAGACGAAGCGCGTCAAAAGTACCCGTTTTTTCGGGCTGATGAACGTAACTTACCTTCCGTCCCAGAAATTCTTCTCCGCAATATTTTACGATTTGCTCACCGAGGTAACCGTGGACAATTACGAGCTCGGATATTTTATCCGGCAGGATTTTTACCAAATGATGAAGCAGAGGGTAACCTGCCACATTGATAAGGGGTTTCGGGGTGTTTAGCGTAAGCGGTCGCATTCGGACCCCAACGCCCGCGGCTAAAATTACTGCTTTCATTTTGCGCAGTGGACGGGATTCGAACCCGCGATCTCCTCCGTGACAGGGAGGCGCTTTGCCGGGCTAAGCTACCACTGCATTGATGTATTTTTCAAAAACCTTCTTTTTTCGTGGTAGGAACAGGTGGGACTCATTATACATAAATTTGTATAAAGATAAAGAGGGTATCGTTGAATACCCTAGCCGGTAAGCCCTGGATGAGTAGGTAATCGTGCCATTGACTTCTAGTTGAAATTTTAGAGCGCTTGCTAATTCCGCTAAGAAAATTTCACTTCCCGAGGTGAATCTGGTCAGTAGAACCGGTGTTTTTGTTTTTCTTTCTTTATGTGCGGTTCCATACCAAACGTTTCCATCGCCATCAAAATAACCTCTTAAAAAATCAGCAAGATATTTAGTAGGCACGGGTGGCATTTTTAAGGTCAGGCTCTTTCTTGGAGTAACGCCAAGTTTTACTAGATCGTTGAATACTTCTTTATTTCCGATTTGAAGCCGGTAAGAATCTTTCCGGTTCTTTACCGGTTTCTTTTTGGAAATTTTGTGACCTGAATCGACCGTCTTTTTTATTTTTTCTAGTAACTTTCTGTCGCAAGAAGTAAATTCAATGTAGTGATTTCCGCGCTTACCCTTTGTTAAATTTCCATCTGCAGCAAAAAAGCCCAACACGTAGGCCATTTCCGGCTTCCAGTTTTTGAAAAAGTCGCAGTTTACATGCCGGCGCATTGGCACATTCTTATTATACCCCATGACAGAACTCTATGTTAACCGGGCTACACCACGGCTGCTCCGGTGCCGACGAGAGGATTCGAACCTCTGACCTAGGGCTTATGAGTCCCTCGCTCTAACCAACTGAGCTACGTCGGCGGTCGCTCTATGTTGCGGGGGCGGGAATCGAACCCGCTACCTCAAGGTTATGAGCCTTGTGTGCAAACACGGTACACCTCCCCGCAGGGTCATATTAGCCGATTGATTTAGGATTTGCAACAAATCTTCAATAAAATTAGAATTATGAGAACAGAAGTTTTTTACCGCAATTATATGAGTAATATAGTTATTGAATCAGGGGAAGAATCACGATTGCGCAAAGAATTAGATAAGCGCGATGACGCCGAAGCAAAACGCATCAAGCGTTTTCTGGCAATGCCGGACCTGTCCCGGACCGAGGGTAGCCCCCTTAAGACCATTATTGAACGGGTCAAAAGAGCGAAAATCTTCGAGGGTTTCGACGACATCAAGGTTCCGGAAATCGTTCCGACGAAAATTCTTTTCGACCTTTTCAACATGCCGCCCGGCCACCCGGCCCGGAGCAAATCGGATACGTACTATGTGGATGAAGAAAACGTTCTCCGCACCCACGACACGGTTTTCTGGCATTACTACCTTAACCACCCGGAAATAAAGGAGAAAATCGCGCGCAAAGAGGTCTTAAGCGCGATCTGCTACGGCAAGGTGTACCGCAAGGACGAAATCGACCGGACGCACATGAACGTCTTCCATCAATTCGGCGCTTGGTTAATCGCTCCGGACGAAAAAAGAGTAATTACCGCGGAGGATTTAAAGAACGTTCTGGCCGACGTGGCCACAAACATCTTCGGCGCCAATTATCGGTTTTACGAGCACCAGTTTCCGTATACCGATCCCAGTTTTGAAATGGAAGCGGAGCTTGAAGGCAAGTGGGTGGAAATGGTTGGTTCCGGCCTGGTGCGCAAGTCGGTTTTGGCCAACATGGGCCTCACCGGTTACAACGGCTGGGCCTTCGGATTCGGCCTGGAACGGCTGGCGATGGCTTCCTTGTCTTTGCCGGATATCCGCTTGTTGTGGTCCAAAGACCCCCGGGTGGTGAAACAACTTAAACTGGGGCAGAAATTCACGGAGGTCAGTAAATATCCGCCGGTCGTCCGGGATATTTCGTTCGTGGTTGCCAAGAATTTCGTGGCCAACGATTATTTCGACATTATCCGCGACGTCGGCGGGGATCTGGTTGAAGAAGTAAAACTGATCGATACTTACGAAAACGAAGAAAAATTCGGAAAAGATAAAACGAGCTACACTTTTCGAACAATTTACCGTTCAATGGAACGAACGTTGACCAACGAAGAGGTGGATAAAATACACAAAGAAGTGGAAAGGCGCACGGTGGAAGAATTTGCGGCAACGATTCGCTGATTATTCCGGGTGAATTTCTTTTTTAAATTTTCTCAACCGCTCGGCAAGAAGCGGGTGTTTTTTTAAGCCCGGGTCTTTTTCGAGAATTTTTGCCGCCGCTATTCTTGCATTTCCCACCAGTTCCGGGTTTTGGAGCGCCTTCATTGCGATGTCCGGCATTCCGGTTTGAGCCACTCCCAGAAATTCACCCGGACCCCGAATCATAAGATCTTTTTCGGCGAGTTCGAATCCGTTTTTTGCCTCCACAACGGATTTTAATCTTTGAGCCGCAAGCTTGCTTTCCGAATCTGAAAAAAGAAAGCAAAAAGACTGGTGTTCGCCCCGGCCGACTCGGCCCCGAAACTGGTAAAGCTGGGCGAGGCCGAAACGTTCGGCGCCTTCCACCATCATTATTGTCGCGTTTGGAATATCCACCCCAACTTCCACGACCGAAGTCGTAATAAGAACATCGATATTTTTCTCGGAAAAATCGTTCATTACTTTTCCCTTTTCACCGGACTTCATCCGGCCGTGAAGCATGGCAACCTGTAGTTCGGGAAATATTTTTTTCGACAGTTTTTCATACTCCTCTTTAACCGATTTAATTTCTAGGTTTTGAATTTGGGATTTGTTTGGGATTTGGTTATTGGGATTTGGGATTTCAATTCTAGGGCAGATGACAAACACTTGCCTGCCTTTCTTCACCTGATTTTTTATGAATGCATAAGCTTTTGTCCGATTTTCCGGCGCAACCGCCTTGGTGATTATTTCCTTCCGGTTTTTTGGCAATTCCGTAATAAGGGATATGTCCAAGTCGCCAAAAATAGTAAGTGAAAGAGTGCGGGGAATGGGAGTGGCCGACATCGAAAAAAAGTGGGGAACAAGTCCGTTTGCGGCTTTGTTTTTGGATATAAGATGTTTCCGCTGTTCTATTCCAAAGCGATGCTGTTCGTCGATTATAACCAAGCATAAGTTTTTAAAATCTACGTTTTTTTGGATTAGGGCGTGAGTGCCGATTATTACCTTTATTTTTCCTTCGGCGATTTCCCGGGAAATTTTTCGTTTATCGGACACGGCTTCAAGTCCATGGCCGTAACTTATTCTTGTTTCTCCGGAAGTGAAGAGAGCAACGCCCTTTTCGAACTCGGGGAAAAATTTGAGAAAAGTCCTGTAATGTTGTCTTGCGAGGATTTCGGTCGGCGCCATAAATGCGGTTTGGTGTCCGGATTTTGCCGTAAGAATCGCGGCAGTCGCGGCGATTATTGTTTTTCCGGAGCCGACGTCGCCCTGGAGAAGGCGATTCATTGGTTTTATTTTTTGGAGGTCGCCGAGTATTTCATCCAGTGACTTTTTCTGCGATTCGGTAAGTTTGAACGGCAGGTTTTCCAAAATTTCTCCCGCTTCTTTCACGTCGACGCTCAATGACTTTTCCCGGGCGAGGCGCTTTTTTTCCGATTCGTTCATCAGTCCCAGAAAAAAAAGGTCCTCAAAAGCAAACCTCTTTTTTGCCAGAGAGGCGTCCTCGAAATTTTCCGGGAAATGGATGTTTCGAATCGCTTCGTTTATTTCCGGAAGTCTCTCGCTTTCCCGAATATTTTCGGGAATCGGCTCGGGGATATGCCCGATTTCATCAAGGACCGGTTTTATGAGAAAACGCAGGCCTTTTGACGTTAGCCCCCGTGTTTCCGGATAAACCGGCACTATCCTGGCGGTGTGTTTGGTTTCTTCTTCTTCGGTAAATAGTTCGTAGGTCGGATTGGAGAGGTATATTGAGCCGTTGCCGTACGCCACCTTGCCGGAAAAATTGGCGAGCCGGCCGGGTCTTAGAGTATTTTTGATGTAAGGCTGATTAAACCAAACCGCTCTTATCGAGTCCGTTTCGTCGGAGATAATCGCTTCAACTATGAAAAGATGCCGTCGGAAACTTCGGCGGCCGGTAATTTCTGTTATCTTTCCTCGGACGGTAGCTTCCTGGCCGTCGCTTAGTTCCGATATCGGATAGACCCGAGAGAAGTCTTCATAGCGGGTTGGGAAATGCCAAATCAGGTCTTTTACGCTTTTTATTCCCAGTTTTTCGAGTTTGACCAAAAAACGCGGGCCGATGCCCCGAATTTCGTCAAGCGGGCGTTCTAGCTCAATCATTTTGTCCGCCCGGTAGGACTTGAACCTACAACCGTTTGCTTAAGAGGCAACTGCTCTGCCAATTGAGCTACGGGCGGATATGGTGCTCCCGGAGGGATTCGAACCCCCAATAACTGGTCCGAAGCCAGTCGTGATATCCATTTCACCACGAGAGCACGTCAGGTTTTTATAAATCCTGAACTTCAGTGTACAATTGAAATTGATGAAGTTCAATATTCCCCGGGAAGTAAAGGACGTCGCGCGAAACCTCGAGAAAGGAGGTTACAAGGCTTATCTGGTGGGCGGTTGTGTCCGGGATTTGCTGATCAACCGGCAGCCGAAAGACTGGGATATCGCAACAGACGCCGAACCGAAAGAGATTCAAAGGATTTTTCCGGAGAGCGTTTACGAAAACGAATTCGGCACGGTTGGTATCAAGACTGAATCTGCCGACGAAAAATTGAAAGTGATTGAAGTGACTACTTTTCGAATTGAAGGAAAATATACGGATAAGCGCCATCCGGACGAAGTAAGATTCGCAAAGACCGTCGAGGAGGATTTAAGTCGTCGCGATTTCACGGTAAATGCCGTTGCGCTTGATATGAAAGGCGCGATTATCGACCCTTATGATGGCCGGGAAGATTTAAATAAAAAGATAATCCGGACAGTTGGTAATCCCCGTGACCGTTTTAACGAAGATGCGCTGCGGCTTGTGCGAGCGGTTCGCTTGTCGGCCGAATTAGGGTTTAAGATGGAAGAAGATATGGCTCTTTCAGTCAAAAGCCACGCCGGTCTTTTGGAGATGATAGCCAAGGAAAGGATTCGGGATGAGTTCGTGAAAATCGTAATGAGCGACCGGGCGGCCGAAGGCACCGTGCTTCTTGAGGATTATAATCTTTTGAAATACATTGCTCCCGAGCTTCGCGAGGGAATCGGTTGCGGGCAAAATCTTCACCATATCTATACCGTTTTCGAACACAGTATAAGAGCCCTGAACTATACGGCCGAGAAAAATTACCCTCTTCATATCCGGCTTGCCGCTTTGTTGCATGATGTCGGAAAGCCCAGGGCAAAACGGGGCGAGGGCGTAAATTCGACTTTTTATAATCACGAGGTTATCGGCGCAAAAATGACCGTAAGAATTTTGAGCCGGCTTAATTTTTCAAAAGAAATTACCGAACGGGTTGCTCATCTGGTGCGTTCCCATATGTTTTACTATAACGTTCATGAAGTAAGCGAAGCCGGTGTGAGGCGTTTTCTCCGCCGGGTCGGCCCCGAAAACGTGGACGACCTTATAAAAATAAGAGAAGCAGACCGCATTGGTTCCGGAGTACCCAAGGCAAAACCCTATAAAATTCGCCACCTTCTTTTTATGATAGATAAGGTTAAACTTGATCCCGTTAGTCCGAAAATGCTGGTTCTGGACGGCAACGATATAATGAAGATTTTGGGAATCGCGCCGGGCCCGAAAGTCGGGCGGATTTTGGGAGTTCTTCTCGAAGAAGTACTCGATAATCCGAAGAAAAATACCAAAGAAAATCTTGAATTACGGACCAAGGAACTGCATAAATTGGGGGATGACGACCTAACCGAGCTTTACCGCAAAGCGGAGGAACGAAAGGAAGAGTTCGAAAGTGGGATAGAACGTGAGATTAAGAAAAAACATTATGTTAAGTGATTCTCGGGCAAGAGTTTAGATGGTGTTGACCCAGTAGTGAAAATTCGACTAAGCCGCTCAGAGCGGCAAAACGCGAAGCAAGTCGAATTTCTACTACTGGGTTGAAAGAGAGATAAAAAAGAAGCATTATGTTAAATAGTCTTTCCCATGAAAATCAGGATTAAGAGGTTTGATAAGGAATTACCGCTTCCGGAGCGGAAAACCGCCGGGGCGGCCGCCTTTGATTTTATTGCGAGGGAAAGAGTCGAAATACCGCCTCACGAGGTCGGTTATATAAAATTGAACGTCGCCCTTGAGACGCCGGAAGGGCACTTTCTTCTTCTTGCGGCCCGGAGTTCGACCCACAAAAAAGGATTGCTTTTGGCGAACGGAATTGGTATTCTCGACCCGGATTTTTCCGGTGATGGCGACGAGTGTGTGGCCGCTTACCTGAACTTTACCGACCAGCCGGTGGTAGTCGAACGCGGCGAGCGGATTGCCCAGGGAGCGTTCTTAAAATTTGGAGATTTCGAATGGGAAGAAGTTAATGAATTGAAAAATCCCACTCGCGGCGGATTCGGAACGACGGGAGACGGGGTAAGCGGGACATAGTATAGTGGTAGTACGCAGGCTTCGGGAGTCTGTAGTCTGGGTTCGATTCCCAGTGTCCCGACATGGTAAACATCTATTATAAAAGCGTAAAAGACAATCGCCTCGATATTTCCGATAAATTCCGGCCGGGTTCTTGGATTTATGCCGAAAACCCGACGGAGGACGAGATAAAGTCGTTGCGAAAAAAACTGCACCTGAAGGCCGGGCTCATTAAAGACGCTCTTGACCCCAACGAGGTTCCGAGAATGGAAGTGGACAAAAAGATAAATTACATTTTCACCCGGGCGCCGCACAGTGAAAACGGAAAACTTTTTACCCTGCCGGTTCTCCTGATGGTAGGTGAAGATTTTGTGGCCACCATTACCCGGAAACCTCTTCCTTTTCTCAATAAATTTACGAGCGGGAGAATGAACTTTTTTACGACTCAGAAGACCAAGCTTTTTCTTCAGCTTTTCGCCGAGATAAATTCTTCATACAACGAACAGCTTACCAACATAAACCGCCGGGTGCGGGCGATGACTTCCAATCTGGAGAAAATAACCAACGAAGACATAATCCAGTTCGTTAACCTCGAGGGATATTTAAATGATTTTATTGCCGCCCTTGCGCCGACCAACGTGATTTTGAACAACCTTTTGTCGGGTAAGTTTCTTAAACTCTACGAAGAGGACAAGGACCTGACCGAAGACCTTCTTCTTGCGAACGGTCAGTTTATAGAGTCATCGAACGCCATATTAAAAAACATAGTAAACACCCGGGAAGCCTACTCGACCATAATAACCAACAACCTGAACCGGGTGATAAAGCTTTTGACGGCACTCACCATAATTCTTACCATCCCGACCGTGATTTCGAGCATTTACGGAATGAACGTGGCTCTTCCTTTTGCCGATTCGCCCTTCGCTTTCTTTTTGGTTGTGGGAACGGCTTTCGTAATTTCCGCCGTTCTACTTTTTACCTTTATCAAGAACAACTGGCTTTAAACGATGGTAAGTTTTGAGGATTTTAAAAAATTAGAGTTACGAATAGCGAAAGTGGTTTTAGCCGAAAAAGTTGAAGGCGCGGACAAACTTTTGAGACTCGTTCTCGATGTCGGCGGTAAAGAGTGTCAAATAGTTTCCGGTATCGCCGGGCATTACTTGCCGGAAGATTTGGTTGGGCGGGAGATT
>Ga0210057_1002699_pt1 | contig 25164 bp, 27 predicted proteins | sample CryGeyCG2114_010_2_FD_183968 | JGI IMG/M metagenome (GOLD analysis project Ga0210057, IMG submission 183968) | Groundwater microbial communities from aquifer - Crystal Geyser CG10_big_fil_rev_8/21/14_0.10 (SPAdes) (version 2) | ecosystem: Environmental > Aquatic > Deep subsurface > Groundwater ...
AATCAAAATCGAGAAAGGGCAACAAAAAACAAAGGCTCTTGGGTGCTTGAATTTGTTCAAGAATATTCAACTATCAAGGAAGCAAGACAGGCTGAATATAAATTGAAAAAATTAAAGAGCAGGGATACCCTTGAGAAAATAATCGAAAACCAAAAACTTACAATCAAATAATCATCGGGGAGTGGCGCAGCTTGGTAGCGCGCTCGCTTTGGGAGCGAGAGGTCGCAGGTTCGAATCCTGTCTCCCCGACCAGAAAATAAGTTTTTGGTTCAGTTGAGCCAAAGCAAGCGTCGCAGCGCGTCCCGACATTTTGTCGGGAAGGAGAGCTGGGTTCAAATCCTGTCTCCCCGACCAAAAGATAAGTTTTTGGTTCAGTCGAGCCAAAGCGAGTGGCTCAGCGCGTCCCGACATTTTGTCGGGAAGGAGAGCTGGGTTCAAATCCTGTCTCCCCGACCAAAAGATAAGTTTTTGGTTCAGTCGAGCCAAAGCGAGTGGCTCAGCGCGTCCCGACATTTTGTCGGGAAGGAGAGCTGGGTTCAAATCCTGTCTCCCCGACCAGCAGGTATCGTATAACGGCTCATTATGTCACCCTTCCAAGGTGAAGATGCGGGTTCGATTCCCGCTACCTGCTCCAGCGTGGCCCAGAACCAGAGCGTAGCTCGGTTCTGGACTAGTCACGAACTGAACTAAAGTTCTAGTTTGTGGCCCGTTCGTCCCTGGCCGCGTCCCGACGGACACGTCCGGCGGGCAGGCTATCGGTTAGGATATCCAATCGGGGCCTAACAATCTGAAGTTGCGCCATGAGAAAGTTTTTCATGGCCCCATCGTCTATCGGTTAGGACGCCAGCTTTTCAAGCTGGAAAGAGGGGTTCGATTCCCCTTGGGGCTACCAAAATTTTTTGAAGACAACCTGCCCGTGTAGCTCAGTGGATTAGAGCGTTGGTTTCCGGTACCAAAGGTCGCAGGTTCGAGTCCTGCCACGGGCACCACGTAATAAATTTTTTTGGGAAAATTTAAACGTGGTTGGGATGTTTAGATTCAAAGAATTTGTGACGTCTCATCAGTATCAAGCTTTCAGGAATTTTTATAATCATTCGATCTGTTACTTTCCATTTGACATTTATCATTCGACATTCTCCATTAATCATGGGTCGTTAGCTCAGTCGGTTAGAGCACCTGCCTCTTAAGCAGGGTGTCCTGGGTTCGAGTCCCAGACGACCCACCAGAAGTAAAAAACATCAAAAAATAAACGGCTCACTTTTTGAGCCGTTTATTTTTTGGGTTTATCATCAATAATTTTATGTCGGATGGCCAGAAGTATCAGAGAACCGCAGGCGACAAAAGCGCCGACGATAAAGAAGAGAGTATTAAAACCAAACTTGTCGGCGATGAAACCGCCCAAAGCTGCTGTAGCGGCCATACCGATGCCGAGGGTGACGTCGTACAAGCTCCACTCAAAGCCGGCGGCTTTTCTATCGATATGATGAGTAAAGAGGGCTGACCAGCCGGGGAAAGCTAGGCCGGCGCCAAGGCCGAGAATGACCTGTAGCATATAGAGCTGCCAGACCTCCGTGATGAAAATATAAGAGATGTAGACTCCGGCAGCGATTAATGTGCCGACCAAAGCGGTAAAAAGATCGTCCCTTTCCGACTTAGATTTGTCGATGATGATGCTGACCGGAATTTCCATGATGGAGCGCGTGACAAGATAGATAGCCGCCGTGATACCGACGATTTCAATTGAGGCTTGGATACGATCAGTCACAAAGATGGCAAAAATCGGGGCGATGAGTTGGTACGAAGACCAAATCAAAAAATCCGAAAGGATCAGAGCTTTGATAACGGCGTTAACCTTGTAGTACTGGATGGATCTGATGACTGATTTGTAATACATACTAATCCAAGCATATCAGAAAGGAACCCTAGCGGGAATTGGGTGCTTTTTTAAGTAAATTATTAATAATATCGGCTGTTTCGGTCGGTCCGGAGACTTCGATGGAATCAATGCCAAAAGCTTTGACGGGGTAATCGTTGCCGCCAGGCTTCATGGCGTCGCCGATGAATAAGATGTCTTCTTTCTCCAAATTAAAATGCTCCAAGATTTTCTTCATGCCAAAAGCTTTGTCGATGCCTTTTTTGGTAACATCAACGGAAGTTGAGCCGCCAGTGCGAACTTCCAGCTCTGGGATATATTTCTCGATCGCTTCTTTGATCTGTGTTCTTTTGCTCCGGTCTGGGTCCCAAGCCTGCTTTAAGCCAACTGGTGCCTTTTGACCAAGGGCAGAAAAAGTAATCTGCGTACCGCGATCTTCGATGACTTGGCCAAAAACCTCTTTTGGCCGTTTGTAATTAATATCCGCCAAACCTTTTTCAAAAGCGAGCATGGTCTTGGCTTTTTCCTCTTCCGTTAAATCTTCGGAATAAACGATCTGCCACTCGCCATTTTTGTATTCATAAAAAACGGCGCCACTGGTCGGGAGGATGACGAGACTGTCATAATTAATATTCGCAGCCCTGCTTAAACTCCCAAAAAATTGACGCTCAAACTGCCCGAAAGAACCGCCGGAAATAATGGCAACTTTTTTAACTTGAGTGAGCTTGGCTAATAAATTTGCCATCTCAGCGGTCATCTCCGCCTTGCTCTCAGCCAAAGTCTCATCAAGGTCAAAAGCGATAAGTTTTTTATTGATGAAGTCTGCTTGGTTCATAGTGATGAGATTATTTTGGCGCCTGTAGCGGGGAGACCGATGAAGCTTTTTTGAACGCTGGGGATTTTTTCAATTTTTTTTTGTAGTTTTTTTAAATCTTTGCGATGAGTTAGAAATATAACATTCGGGCCGGCATCGGTGGTGGCGTAACACTCCAGACCCTTTTTGCGCAATCTCGCGGCCAGTCGCCAGAGAGTCAAGGTCGTCTCCTGCCAGTAAATGAGCGGTGGACGGGTGGAGAGCATGACGCCATGCATCGCGAGAGTATTCTGTTCCATAATTTGACCGAGTCTGGTGAGATCGCGTTTGGTAATGGCGGCCTTGGCCTCAAAAAAATCTTTTTTGCCCTGACGTAGCCAATCTTGGTAGAAAGGCGAGGTTTCTTTGCTCAAATTCATTCCGTTACGAGAGCTGGTCTTTTTTTCTTCGGTGTTAACAATGGCGATGACCATGCCCCAGGGGATTTCCTCCGGTTTCAAAAGTTGACGGGCGACGGGATCTTTGCCAGTGGGCAGAGCTGTCATGCCGCCATGAATTGAGCGCGCGGCGGAGCCGCTGCCCATGCGAGCCAAGCGGGAGATTTCAGTTTTGCTTAAGTTCTTTTCGGAGAAAGCGGAGAGAGCCGTGGCGAGGGCCGCCATGCCGGAAGCGCTGGAGGCGAGGCCGGTGCCTTTTGGAAAATGGTTTTTGCTTTTGACTTGAAAATGACCTTTGATGAGCCCTAGTTTTCGCCACAAATCAAGATAAGCTTTGAGTTTTTTACGCGTCGTGTTATCGGCGGGCCTTCCATTCAGAAAAAAATGATCTGACCTCCCATCTAATCGCTCGACCATTGTTTCCGTCATCAAGGCGTCGAGGCATAGGCCGATTGATGGTGCGGCGGGGACATTGACTCCGTTCCCTTTGCCCCAATATTTGACGAGGGCGATGTTGGCATAAGCGCGAGCGGTGGCTTTTTGAATTTTAGACATATCGACAATTTAGCTGTTTACTGGACGCTGACTTCAGCAAGATACGGGGGCCGAAGCTCAAGAATGGCACGGAACTCTCGCGTGGGCTGGCCTTTGCCGGCTCTTATTAAGTATTCGGGTCTAGTTGGTAATGTTGCGACCTGCCATTGTCCTTTTTTTATCCACTCTATCGATGGGGCATAGATAGGGTCGGGTATAGGGTAAATGATTCTTTTTACAATAAAGGCGGATCCCTTAGTTCTTTTTCCCATTGGATGAGGGATTTTTACTCTTGAAGGTATCTTTATGGGTTCAGTATTGTCAACGGGTGTGTAATGACTACAGAGCTTGGTTTTGCTTTTGGGCTCTTTTGCCCCCTTGCCTTTTGAGCAAAAAACCAAGACATTTTTAGGGTTTGCTTTGTTTATTTCATCGAACCAGTCGCTCAGATTTTTTCTGAATTGAAAAGACCAAAGGGTCCATCCATTTTTTTCAATCTCTTTTTGCTTTCTTTTAATAATCTCTTCCGCGGTTTCTCCAGCGTGCGGCCCAAATGGATGCCAGAACCCAATTTCAAATTCTAGTTTTTTTATTTGAACAACTTTAGACATGCTTAAAGTTTAGCATAGGGTAGATTTTGCAGTTAAGAGCGTTTAAGATTGATGGTGTAACAATTCTCGGGAGGAGTCGCATAGTGGCCTAGTGCGCTCGCTTGGAAAGCGGGTATACTCGCAAGGGTATCGAGGGTTCGAATCCCTCCTCCTCCGCCAAAGAAAAAAGCAGAACATTGGTTATGGCTTTTTCTTTTGTGGTGTAATGTGGGTTTGAACCTCTGGCTTCAGCCAGTTGGTTCGCCCGTGAGTTGCCAAAGTGTATAATAATCGTGCTTCCTTTCTGCGGCGAACGAAGGGGCCCGCCAGACCCGAAGGGTCTCCCTTGGAGCAGGTGGGAATGTCATCCCTCCTCCGCCAGCTATATACTCAATAAGTAAGAGGTAAGATACATATGAAAGTACAATTAATTTGTCCAGTAAGGGGGATAGATGCTGCTACAGATAAAAGAGTATGTGATTATGTAGCTAAGTTAGAAGCCCAAGGAATTGAAGTTCATAGTCCCAAACGTGACGTTGATCAAGATACAGACAAAATAGGCTTGGAAATCTGTACTGCTCACTACGAATCAATGAAGACAGCGGACAGGGTTGATATCTTTTATTACCCTAATTCCACAGGCATACACTTTGATATGGGAATGGCATTTGCTTTAAATAAACCATATCATTTAGTAGAGGAACATGGTGAAGATAATCCAGGGAAATCTTTCCTAAAAATTATAAAAGAATTAGAAAGAAGACAAAATAATCGCTAATAATTTAATAAAAAATAAATGGCTCCCTGGCTGCGTCCCGCTGTCTTACGCGGGCAAGCAAAAAATGAGCCATTTATTTTTGGACATTTTTCTTGACACAAACTGCATTTCCGTCTAAAATCAACAGCGTATAAAAAATAACTTTTTCGGTTGTGTGCGGGACTTGATTAAAGTCACACAGTCGTTTCCCAAGGGAAAGTTATGAAATTTGAAGAAGGCAAAGAGCCCGAAGGTGAGTCAGGTATCACAGATCAAGAGATGCACAATTTGAGGCGTGTGGTTGATCTTGGATTTACAGGAGAGGAGAGTGGCCTCTTTCGTGATATTGCCAATGCGTGGTCTGGGGTGATGGCGGATCCAGACTTTATAGGGTCATGGTCTGATGATGAGATGGAAGCTCGTCTACCAGAACTTCTCCATTATGAAGAGTACTACTTACATCAGGGGCGGGAGAACGCCGAAAGAATGAGACAAGAATCAGGGGATAAGGCGGCTGAACATTCTGCTCTTCTAGCCCAAAAAGAATTAGAGTTCATCAGGGAGTCAAGCATTCCTGATAAGGTCGCGGAGTATAATGCATTGGTAGATGAATTCAATAATGACCGTGAGCGCATCATAAGAGATCGTGATATAGAAGCTTTGAAACGGTACGGTGAGAGGGCTTATAGATTAATATATGGAGATAAGGGATTCAGGGCACATTTTGGTATAGAAGGAAGTGACAACGAAAAAAAGTTATGAAAAATCTTTACGAATTGGCTTTTATCATTAAGAGCTCTCTGGACCTCGACAAAGCGCGAGGGATTTTGGATGAGATGTTGGCGTATTTGAATAAGCAAGGTGCCGAAGTCACCTTTGAGGGTATGAGCGAAAAGCGTGAGATGGCGTATGAAATTCAGAAAGACAAGTTTGGTATTTATGCCGTAGTAATTTTCAAAGCTGAACCGACCATCATCAAAGAACTTGAAATCAAGATCGGTCTGGACTTAAACATTATTCGTCATTTGATTATGAACATAGAGGCAGTGAAGGCGCACGTAGACGTCTCGATTGCTAATGCCAAAACACTGCTTTCTGGCATTGTGCCAAAGCGGGCTCATCCAGTGAAAGCAGCAAAGCCGAAAAGGGAGCAAGTGGCTGTGCGGGAGCCCGTAGCAGTGACCGCCAAACCAAAGGTGGCCAAGACAGCGGCAGAAAAGAAAGAAGACAAGAAGCAGGTCGAGGCAAAACTTGATAAAATCTTAAAGGACGAAGATATCCAATAATTTTGGGAGGCAACTATGCGTGATCTTAATAAAGTAATGTTGATTGGAAATCTGACCCGTGATCCAGAGATGCGGACAACCACGAGTGGACAAAATGTGGTTTCTTTTGCTGTGGCTACCAATCGTGCTTGGAATAATGCTAGTGGTGAAAAGCAGACAGCCGTGGAATTCACCAATATCGTGGCTTGGGGCAAGCTGGGCGAGATTGTCAACCAGTATGCCAGCAAGGGTCGCAAAGTATATGTTGAGGGTCGTTTACAGACCAGCTCTTGGGATGATAAAGACGGTACCAAAAAATACAAGACGGAAGTCATAGCTTCCGACGTATCCCTCTTGGATCGTGCACCGGAAGGTTCTGGGCAATTCGGCAAAAATGATCCGAGCATTAATCAGGATATGCCGGCCGAAAATAAAGCTCCAGAAAAGAAAGAGGCCGTCACAGCCGGTGGCGGTGATGAAACGGAAGAAATAAATATTGAAGATATTCCGTTTTAATGAAGAATGACGAATTAAGAATTAAGAATGATGGATAAGATAGAAAAATATGGCTAAGAGACAGAAAAGAAAAAGTTTTCGTTCACGAAATATTCTAAGCCTCTATGAATCTAAACAGGGTAAGAGGTCGCCTTTGGATGTTGAGGGCGTTCAATACATTGATTATAAAGACGTAGAGCTACTCAAGCGCTTCACCTCTCGTTACGCCAAGATCGAGTCACGCAACCGCACCAGCTTGTCTGCTCGTCAGCAACGCGATGTGACCAAGGCGGTTAAGAGAGCTCGGCACATGGCTCTATTGCCATTTGTTAATCGTTAATTTTATGTACGGTATTACGGATCTCAAAACAGGCGTCACCATCGAAATCGATGGTGTGCCTTTTGTTGTGACCAAATATCAGCATTCTTCGATGGGACGTGGCGGTGGTGTTATGAAGACTACGCTCAAGAATCTTCTGACCGGAGGTACGATCGAGCGGACTTTTCATGGTACGGACAAAGTTCAGCCGGCAGATTTGGACAAATCAGAGGTTCAGTTTCTCTATCTAGATGATGAAGGAGCGCATTTTATGGATCCTAAGAGCTTTGAACAGTTTGTGATTGCCAAAGAGACGCTTGGTGATTCTGGCAAATTTTTGAAGCCAGAGATGCTGGTGGAAGTTCTCTCGTTTAACAATCGACCGATTAACGTTACCCTGCCAACCAAAGTAGAGTACGAAGTTGTCTATACCGAACCAGCCGTGAAGGGCAACACTGCTTCTGGCATGGTGACGAAACCGGCCAAGCTGGATACGGAATTTGAAATCCAAGTTCCAGCTTTTGTTAATATTGGTGACAAGATTTTGGTGGATACCCGTGACGGGAGTTATGTTGAAAGAGTCTCGTAAATGGATAAGATTCGTCTAGATGATTTGTTGGTAAGTTTGGGCCTGGCTGAGAATAAGAGTCAGGCTCAAGCTTTAATCATGGCTGGCTATGTTTGGTCGGGAGATAAACGTTTGGAAAAGGCCGGTTCGCAAGTTGCGGCTGATACAGAGTTAGGTATCCGTGGTGGCTTGAAATACGTTGGTCGTGGTGGCTTGAAAATGGAGGCAGCGGCAGGGGAGTTTGGTATAGATTTTACAGGCAAAGTCATTGCCGATATTGGCGCTTCAACAGGTGGCTTCACAGATTTCGCTTTGCAAAACGGAGCGAACAAGGTTTTCGCTATTGATGTGGGCAAAAATCAGCTGGCGGAAAAGCTACGGCAAGATTCGCGTGTAATTGTCATGGACGAGGTCAATGCGCGTAACTTGGAGTCGTTGCCAGAACAGATTGATATTTTTATGATTGATGTTTCTTTTATTTCAGCACAGTTAATCTTGGAAGCCGTGAGAAGAATCGCCAAAGATTACACGGCTCAGATCGTTTTGCTTTTTAAGCCACAATTTGAAGTTGGCCCGAAAAATTTGAAAAAGGGGATTGTCAAGTCAGCCGAGATTACGAATGAAGCTATTGATGATTTTAAGAACTGGCTTGCGGGGCATAATTTTGAGATGATTAAATCCACGCCTTCACCTATCAAGGGTGCAAAGGGTAATCAGGAATATTTCTTCCTCATCAGTAAATCGGTAACTAGTAACTCATAATCCGAGCTGAAAGCTTCCCGTTGGGATAACTAGTATTGTCATATTCGGCATTCATCATTCATAATTCATAATTCTTCATTAATCTCATATGTTATCTATCGGAATTGTCGGTCTGCCGAATGTTGGTAAATCAACGCTTTTCAACACTTTAACCAAAGGTGGTGCACAGGCAGCTAATTACCCTTTTTGTACCATCGAGCCCAATGTTGGTATTGTCGAAGTTCCGGATGAGCGTATGAGCAAATTGGCTGAGCTGGAAAAGTCAGAAAATGAAATCCCCGCCGCTATCAAATTTGTGGACATCGCCGGTCTGGTAGCTGGCGCCTCGAAGGGGGAGGGGCTTGGTAACAAGTTTTTGGCGCATATTCGTGAGGTAGATGCTATCGCTCAAGTTGTTCGTTTTTTTAGTGATCCAAATGTGGTGCACACAGCTGGGGCCATTAACCCTCTGGAAGACATTAAAACAATCGAGACCGAACTTATCTTGGCTGATCTAGAAACAGTTGAAGGCCGATACCAAAAAGTGGCGAAGGATCCAGATAAAGAGTCTGTTAAATTAAAAAATATTCTTGAGAAGGTCAGAAAACATTTGGATGATGGTCAGCCAGCTAGGGAAGTCGAGCTAACAAACGAAGAAAAAATGACCGTTAAGGATCTCCAGTTGCTTACCTTTAAGCCAATTATCTACGTAGCCAATGTCGATTCTCTGGGGTCGATGGAGGATGGTTTGAAGAGCGAACATGCTTGGGTGGAGGTGGCCGCCAATGAGGGCGCCAATCTCGATGAATTTGTACGTAAAAGTTTTGAGGTTTTAGGATTGATTAGCTTTTTTACGGCTGGACCGAAAGAGGCTAGGGCTTGGCCAGTAGAAAGTGGTAGCAAGGCTCCTCAAGCGGCAGGCAAGATTCACACAGATTTTGAAAGGGGCTTTATCAAAGCTGAGGTGGTGGCTTATGACGACTTTGTTAATAACAACGGCTGGGTTGGCTCCAAAACGACTGGTAAGATGCGTTTAGAGGGCAAAGAGTACATCGTTCGCGATGGTGACGTGATGCTTTTTAAATTTAATGTTTGAGTAAATTAGCTATCAGAGCGAGAAAATCCTTGACGGTGCTTATAGGATATGCTAGAGTCAAGATATTCGAGGGGTGTGCCCTTGAAAATCTATATTAGCGGAGGTGGACACCATGAGTGTTAACCTTAGCGAGCAAAGATGAGTGCTGAAGAGCTGGATCACGGGATTCAGCAAGTCATCAATGATCCCGTATGTCGTCGGTCTGTCGCTGACGCTCTAATGGGTCAGATGATCAGTCCCACTCCCATGACCAAGCGGGAATGGGCTGAGCGTGAAACCAAGGCCATGCGCACTCTGGGCCTGCTTGACGAAGAAGCGGTCCAGAATGATGCTCTGCGGATTGAGATGATTGCGAATCGGGGTGGTTGTGGTATGAATCACTACTTCATCCCGGCAGACCTGACCCGCGAACGGCTCATCGAGCTGGCCCGCAAGGTCGGAATCAAGATCGACGATGACCCCAACTGCAACGGTGAGGAGATCCTCACCGAGGCTGGCGTGCTGGAGTGCGATCTCGCGACAATCATGAACTCGACCGATGGGGAGCATCGTCCCTTCAACCTGAACTACGACGAGCACGACGCCTGGGCTTTAGCTCAGGGTGGCGATGGTCTGACATCAGCTGAGGAGACCCTCTATCTGATGATTCGCCACTTCATGAGCTTCGGCCGTATCCTGTTCATGGGAGGGTGGATCAGGACTCGGAACGCGTGCGACGCCGACTGCTCGCTGGATGTCTGCTTCTTTGCCGGCTGCGGTCTGTTCTTCTTCTGGTTCTCCCGCTCCTTTCGCTCTTGGAGCTATGGCGCCGTCGCTCGGAAGTTCAAGCCGCTTGCGACTTGAAACCTCGCTCCTCTTGGAGCTTGATTTGTCTCCTGCCCTTCGGGCAGGAGACTTTTTTGTATAATAAACTAGAAACGGTAGTGAAGCTTGGGCTTTTAAAATTTCATTTAGCCGTTTCGTTGAGAGCTGGCTTTTTGGTCAAAGCGGCAAAAATCATCTTGCCGGCAACCGTTTGGAAAATACGGGTGACCTCTACCTCCACTTCTTCGCCCAGGCGATGGCTCCCTTCATCCACAACAACCATGGTGCCGTCAGCCAAGTAACCGACGCCCTGACCTTTGTCTTTGCCTTCTTGCATGATTTTTATGCGCATTTTTTCGCCAGGCAGAACAACGGGGCGCAAGGCATTGGCCAACTCATTGACATTCAGAACTTTGATATTGCGAATCTCGGCAATGCGATTGAGATTGTAATCAACGGTCAAAATTTGAGATCTTTTCTTTTGGGCAAGACGGATTAGCTTGGCATCCACTTCTTTTTCTTTGGGGAAGTCGTCATCTGTAGTTTTAACAAAAATCCTTGGAAGCTTTTTAAGATCATTCAGTATTTGTAAGCCACGGCGACCTTTTTCGCGACGAATAGTGTTTTCTGAATCAGCAATATTTTGAAGCTCTGCCAAAACAAAGTTGGGCACCACCAGTTTGCCGCTCAAAAAGCCACTTTTGGCAATCTCTAGGATACGTCCGTCGATGATAGCGCTGGTGTCTACAATGAGCGTATCCCCATTATTCTTTTTGCGATTACTGTTGATACGTTGAGAGCGAAGCAGGCGCGTGAGAGGCTGAACAAAATTTTGGGAAAATTTGGTAATCGCTTCACGTTGCTCGAAGAAGAGATAAACTGTGAGCACAACGATAAAGGCATTCACAATTAGGGGCAGCCACTCTCCGTAGATGCCAGGTAGCGATTTGAGTGGTACTGAGAGCAGTGCTCCGATGCTGAGCCCGATCAAGACGCCAATCAAAGTCAGCACAAAAGTGCCTGGTGCTAAGCGCAGAGGACGTCGCTGAATAGTCACAACGGCCACAATGGTCAGAACAATAGCAATCCCGACAATGGATAGAATCGTTGGAGACATTAATTTAAGACTAGTTTGTTCTTTTCCTTCTTGAGCTTAATGTTTTTGCGATCTTTAAACTCTTCAGTCAAAAGTCCCTCGGCCAATGGATCTTCAATGAAATTGGCAATTAATCGGCGCAAAGGTCTGGCTCCGTTATCAGGGTCGAAGCCTTCGCTAGCCAAAAGATCGTAGACACCACGGCCAACCGAGAGTTTGATTTTTCGTTCATCCTGCAATCTCTCTTGGAGTCTGGCCAGTTCACGTTTGGCGATTTCCTTAATACTTTCAAGAGTAAGTGGTCTGAAGACGATGACTTTATCAACTCGGTTCAAGAATTCTGGTCGCAGTTTACCCTTCAGATCCTTAAGAACCCCATCCTCAACTTCTTTAAAGCGTTCCATGGAGGCTTTTTGCTCTTTGGTTGTCTCGGCGTTAAAGCCAACTTTGGCCTCTTCGTTGAAGAGATGAGAGCCGATATTTGATGTCATGATAATAATTGTATTCTTAAAACTAATCTGACGGCCCTTGGCATCGGTCAAGAAACCGTCTTCTAGAATTTGCAAAAGAATATTCAATGTATCGGGATGAGCTTTTTCAATTTCGTCAAAGAGCACCACTGAGTATGGTTGTCTACGAACGGCCTCAGTCAATTTTCCCCCCTCTTCGAACCCGATGTATCCGGCTGGGGCTCCCACTAATCTTGAGACATTATGTTTCTCCATGAATTCTGACATATCGATACGTACCAAAGCTTTTTTATCATGGAAGACTACTTCGGCTAATTGTTTGGCAAGTTCTGTTTTGCCGACACCAGTCGGGCCAAGGAATATGAAGGAGCCAAAAGGCCGATCAGGACTACCGATGTTGAGCCGCGAACGGCGGATAGAGCTGGCGATAGCCTTAATTGCCTCTTCTTGGCCAACAACTCTTTTGGTAAGTTCGGCTTCGATGTTCATAAGCTCGCTGGCCTCCTTGCCTTTGATGGAGCCAATCGGAACGCCGGTCTGGTCAGAGATAATTTTTACAATATCCTCATGAGTAATTTTTGGCCACTTGCTGCGGTCTGGGGTAACTTGTTCAGATTTGATTTTCTCAATTTTTTCGACCAAACCTTCTTCCTCTTCACGCAATTTGGTGGCTTGGCGGAAATTTTGGTCCAAAACTGCTCGCTCTTTTTGACGGATAATTTCGTCGAGTTTGTTTTGTTCGTCTTTCAGTTTGTCGTTTTGTTCTTTGCCACCACTGGCAATGTTCTTGGCTGAAGCAGCTTCGTCGATGAGGTCAATCGCCTTGTCGGGCAAATAGCGATCTTGAATATAGCGCTTAGAAAGTTTTACCGCTTCTTCAACGGCTTCCTTTGTGATGCTGACTTTGTGATGATCTTCGTACTTACTTTTGATACCGAGTAAGATGCCGATGCTCTCTTCGGCGGAAGGTTCGGCTACAATAATTGGCTGGAAGCGCCTTTCTAAGGCGGCGTCTTTCTCAATATTTTTACGATATTCATCTAGGGTGGTGGCACCAATCATTTGCAAGTCCCCACGAGCCAAAGCGGGCTTTAAAATATTGGCAGCATCAAGGCTGCCCTCGGCGCTACCAGCCCCCATAATGGTGTGCATTTCATCGACAAAGAGCATAATCTCTGGGTCTGCCTTGACCTCAGCAATGATTTGATTGATGCGGTCCTCAAATTCGCCTCGATATTTGGTACCAGCGACCATAGCTGATGGGCTTAAAGCCATAATTTTTTTGCCAATTAATGCATCTGGAACTTCATGATCGATTATGCGCAGAGCGAGCCCTTCAACAATAGCAGTTTTACCAATGCCCGGTTCGCCAATCAGAACAGGATTGTTCTTGGTGCGTCTATTCAAAATTTGAATAACACGGGCGATTTCTTTGTCTCGACCGACAACTGGATCGATCTTGCCGTTTTTCGCCAGGCTGGTGATGTCGACGCTGTATTGTTCCAAAGCAGAGGCTTCCTGTCCGCGGGCAAATGGATTAACCTTACCGGGTTGATTTGTGACGGTCACTTTTGGCTCAGTTGGTCCAGCTGGGGCAGAGAGCAGGCTGATCAATTGTCTGCGGATATTGTTTGGGTCTACTTTAAGAGTGCTAATAATGTGATAAGCAATATTGTTCGGACTTTCCAGAAGTGAAAGGAGCAGGTGTTCTGTGCCAACACGAGTGTGACCTCTTTTGGCAGCCTCAGTAACTGCCCCCTCAATGCTTTTTTGGGCAGCGACGCTTAGGCCCTCTTGGGTGACTTCGTGCTCACCTTGATATTTGGAAAAATTAAGAATTAAATGAACTTTCTCTAATGTAATGCCAAAATTGGCCAGAATATTATAGCCAAGACTTTCTGCTACGCTCAAAATACCGAGCAAAATATGTTCGGTGCCAAGATGGCTGGCTCCCATATAGCGAGCCGCTTTTTGAGCAGAAATCAGAGCATGTTTAGCATTTTCACTGAATTTGCCAAATTGTCTGTTTCCGTTTGCCATAATCTCCTTTAGTTAAGAATTATGATTCTTCTGTGTCGTCGCTTTTTTCCTCTTCTGTCGGAGCTTCCTCCCCGCCCGCCTCATTGTCCGTAGGACTTGTGGGGGGTTCCTTTTCTTCAACAGGAGCTTCTTCTTTGAGCTCTTCCATTTTATCATCAGTGGCCTTTGGTTTCTTGGCTTTTTCCTTCTTTTTTGGTTTTTCGGCAGCTTCCTCTTTCTCTTCGGTCTTCTCCTCTTCAGCTTCTTGATTCTGCTCCGCTTCAACAGGTTCAGAATCTTTGGCTGAGCTTTCTTTCTTGACTTCCTCGGTTGGAGTCTCGGGCTGAGCTTCTTCTGTCTTCTCTTCTTTCTCGACTGTGACTTTTTCACCGCCAGTTTTTTCGATATTTAGAATCCATCCCGTCAATTTGCTGGCAAGGCGAACATTCTGTCCATTGCGACCAATGGCCAAAGAGAGCTGGTCGTCATTGACGGTAACCAAAGCCGTTTTGCTCTTTTCGTCTAGCTTAATGTCTCTAATCTCAGCAGGCGAGAGAGCGTTGATGATGTATTGTTTCTCATCAGAGTCCCAGAGGATGATGTCAATTTTCTCTTCGTTAATCTCGTTCATAACGGCTTGGACACGTACACCGTGACGGCCAACCAAAGAGCCAACGGGATCGATATTATCTTCATCAGAATGAACAGCAATCTTGGTACGAATACCAGCTTCACGGGCAACACCTTTGATCTCGACTGTGCCAGCCCCGATTTCCGGTACCTCAACTTCAAAAAGTTCTTTAATCATGTCTGGATGGGCACGGGAAACAGTTACGTGTGGTTCCCGTCCGCTGTCTTCAACTTTAAGAATATAGACTTTAAGGCGAACACCCGGTCGATAATTGTCAGTCGCTGATTTTTCTTGAGGAAAAAGCAGCCCATAGGTTTTGCCGATATCAATCATGACAACATTGCCTTCAATGCGCTGGACCACGCCATTCATGATCTCGCCTTCCTTGTCCTTGTAAGCTTCGACAATCATCTCACGCTCCGCTTCACGGATACGTTGCATGATGACTTGCTTAGCGGTCTGAGCGGCGACACGGCCGTATTCTTTGGGTGGCTGGACCTCTTCACGGATTTCATCACCGATCTTATATTTTTTGTCGATTTTCTTTGCTTCTTTAAGGATTATTTCGGCTTCCGGATTCTCAATCTCGATATCGTTGTCGACAATTGTTTGTACTTTAAAAATACGGACTTTCTCCGTCTTGGGGTCAATCATGGCAGCAATGTTCTGATCGCGAGTACCAAAATCTTTGCGATAAGCTGCCGCAAAAGCAGACTCAAGAGCCTTGAGAACCGCTTCTTTTGAGAGATTTTTCTCTTCGGCAATCTGCTCAACAATTTTCATAAATTTTTCTTGCATAAGAGTGTAAAAAAACTGCCCATAGGAGCAGAATCCTTTTATTTAATTTCTATGCTTTACTTCGTGATTTTCTCATAAAATGTGCTAAAAGTCAATCAGATCATCGAAGTGTTTGATATTGGCATGATCGCGTGGACTATTGATATTAACAGCGATAACGTCGATACGCACAGGGCCATTGTGGCTATTTTTGCTTAGATAATCGTTGGTCAGGTTTTTTAGCTTCACCTGTTTGGTAGGGGTCACCATCTCTTCTGGTCGACCAAAGAAATTGCTAGTTTTGGTCTTAACTTCGACAAAGACAAGAATCCCGCCACGCTTGGCGATAATGTCGATTTCGCCCAGAGCAGATTTGTGATTGCGAGCAATAATCTCATATCCAGTTGATACTAAATGTTCAGTAGCCAAGTCCTCTCCGAGGACTCCGAGGGTGAGATTGTCTTTAGGCATTTATAGAAATTATTCTCTTGATTGGCTCAAAGCTTAATCGGTGGATAGGTGAGTGACCGTGTCTCTCCAGAGCTTCTTGGTGGAGTTTAGTTCCGTAGCCTTTGTGTTTGGCAAATCCGTATTCTGGGTATTCTTGATCATATTTTTCCATCATCCTATCTCTAGTTACTTTGGCGATGATGGAAGCAGCAGCGATGGAAAGAGAGACGTCTTCGCCTTTGGTGATGGCTTCGGCAGGCAAATTTTTTAATCTTGGGTCAAAGCCATCAACCAGAATGAAGTCTGGAGACGTTTTTAGATTATCGATAGCTCTTTGCATGGCCAGACGAGTCGCCTCTAAAATATTCAGTTTATCGATCTCCTGATGGGTGGCTTCACCAACAGCATAATCGGGTAAATTGTTGATTAAAATTTCGTAGATTTCCTGTCTTTTTTTCGGGGTTAATTTTTTAGAATCGCGAACGAATTCTAAGTTCTTTAATAAAAAACCACTCGGTTCGAGTGGGAAGCGCACAACAGCAGCGACAACAGGACCAGCCCAAGGGCCACGACCGGCTTCATCAAGACCGGCTACAAATTTGTAGTTATTTTTTGTCAGCCTCTTTTCCAGTATCAGGTTTGGTTTCTTCTTTTTTAGCTTCTTTTTTGTCATCTTCTGAAATTTTACCATCTTTGGCTTCCTCCTTGCCCGCAGCCGAAGGCTCCCCTTCGGGGCTGATTGGCTTTCCGTCTTTTTCTGGCTCTTCTTTTTTCTCTTCTGCCTTCGATACTTCTTTTTTTACTGGCTTGTCTTCTTCGGTTCCCTGCCCCGCATCGGACTCGTCCTGGTGCGCGGGTTCCTTAGCTATCAATTCCCAAACGTCTTTGTCGAGCTTCTTTTCTTTCATACGCAAGGATTTGCCGCTAAGGTTACGCAAGTAGTAAAGCTTGGCACGGCGTACCTTGGAACCTTTTTTGAATTCAATCTTCACAATGTTCGGTGCGTGAATCATAAAAGATTTTTCCACACCAACACCAGAAGCAATCTTGCGTACGGTGAAAGTTCCATTGATGCCACCGCCACCATGACGAGCGATAACAATACCTTCAAAAACCTGAATACGTTCTTTTTGTCCTTCTTTAATTTTCTGGTGGACACGAACAACATCGCCAGGATGAATCTCTGGTATGTCTTTCTTTAGGAATTTTTGGGTAATTAATTTTGCCGCTTCTGTTGGCATAATTTTGAATTTAGATACAAAGAGATTCTACATTTTTTAAACCCCTCTGGCAAGAGTCTTGAGCAAAGTCGAAAGGCGAGAGTCTTGGGGCAAAAAAGAGGACGCTGTGCGCGTCCTCATTGGGGGTTAGAGATTGGGGAGATGGTATTTCTCCCTTTCTCTCGGGGTTACCCCCTCGTTTCCTCTGCCTACGTACCCATAGGCCGAGTCGGGAAGGCTGTGACAGGCGGTGACCTCTGGTGGCACCTGACTTCCCTTGCTCTTGCCACGATGGCGCATGCATTGCGCCGCCTTTCCAGGTCCTTCCTTGCCATTCTTCTTGGGCATAGCTCTCTCCTCTCTCGAGTTTGGGGGTTAGCCCCCCTTGTTAAAAAATGGGGAGAGGCCAATCCCAATCCGCAAGAAATACGAGGTCAGCGTACACCCAAGGTGCGTTTTTGTCAAGACGCCCGAAATTGGAATTTAGAATGTGGAATTTAGAATTTAGCGCAAAAATAAACGGCTTCCAACGTCGCCAAGGCTATGCTGGACTTCGCATCAATCTCGCCGTTTATTTTTACGCTAAAGTGTCATCCCAGACTCCGATCTGGGATCCAGGATTATTTTTTAGTGAATGAGATTCTGGACGTAGCCAGAATGACGGTAGGAGGATTAATTTAAGTACCGAGCTTTGTTGAGATTATGCTCGTCGAGAGTCTTGGCATAATAAGTCATACCATCATTACCCGTCAGATAGTAGAAGTAGTCTGAATCTGTTGGGTTGATGGCTGCTTCCAAGCTTTCCGTGCCAGCATTGGCAATCGGCGTTGGTGGCAGGCCACGATATTTGCGCGTATTGTATGGCGAATCAATATCTAAGTCTTGTTTGGTAATCGGGCCAGTCCAGTTGTTGGTTAAATAACGAATAGTGGCATCTACACCGAGTCCAATGCCATTATTTAGGCGGTTGTAAAGTACGCCGGCAATCATCTTGCGTTCTTCAGCATTACGGCCTTCTTCTTCCACCAACGAAGCCATAATCACCAGTTGATAATTGTTCAGACCGTTATATTTTCTGCCGTCGGATAATTCTGCCGGAGATTTCTTGGCAAAATTATCCAACATGGTTATAACAATTTTCTCGGCCGATTGATTCGCGCCGAAGTTATAAGTATCGGGGAAAAGAAAACCTTCCAGATTCTTGCCCTTTGGTCGATTGGCCAAAAATGAATAATCGTAAATCTCATTTGTAGCGGTGATAAAGTCATCTTTGGTTACAATATTCCGAGCGGCTAAACGATCAGCAATTTGCTCGATCGTCCAGCCCTCCGGAATGGTGACGTTGATGCTACCGGCCTGTCCAGCGGTGAGTGTATAAAAAACTTCCCCAACGGTCATGTCAGGGCTGAGTGTGTGAGAGCCGGCTTGCAGATACGAATTTGGCACAAGGCGAGCATAAAATTTGAAAGCAAATTCAGACTTGATCAAATCAGCTTCTTTAAGATTTTTGGCGATCTGGGCGACAGATTCACCTTTTTCAATCTCGAAGAGATGGTCTTCGCCACTATAGCTGACAGGCCCCATGAGGGTGACAAAGGAGCCGAAAAGCGCAAAAACAATTAAGATTCCGGCGAAGCCGATCAGCGGTTTCCATGAAAAGAGATTTTTAATCATAGACATAAGTATATCATTTGTCATAACAAAAATGAGCCCTGAAAAAAACTTCCGAGCTCATTTTTTGTCTAAATTTAGAAAGGAATGATACCTTAGAGAATGACCTTCAGTCCCCAGAGAATTAAGATGACCGGCCACCAGTTCAAGAATTCTACTGGTAGGAAGCCAAGATTGGTTCCCAGGAAAACAACACCGAAGAGCAAGACAACAACACCGAAGAAAAGTTTGTCCAGACCCCAGCAGTATTTTTCTTCCATCATGCCGTGATCCATCTTCATGCCTCCACCGCGGCGCATCATTTTTTTGCGAGGTGCCATGTGATCCTCCTTTTTAATTTTATATATCTATTTTTAAGAAAGTTTTTTAAGGGCTTCGCGAATTCGTTCTTCCGGTCTTTCGAGATCTCCCGAAACATTGTCCAAAGCTTCGCGTGCTTCCCTTACATTATAACCGAGATTAACAAGCGCCAAAATGGCGTCATTGTCTGGGCTGGATGCAGATTCTTCGGGACTAAATTTATTTTTTAGTTCAATAATGATTTTCTCAGCTGTTTTGGCACCGATGCCGGAGATGGTGGAAAAAAAGTTTTTATCGGCGCTGGTGATGGCATTCTGTAGATCGTTCACGGGGGCTCTATTAAGAATATTCAAAGCGCCCTTGGGACCAATGCCCGGTACAGTAATTAATTTCTGGAAAAAACGTAAATCACTTTTGGCGGCAAAGCCGAAGAGCGTAATGTCGTTTTCGCGGACAGCAGTGTGGACATGCAGCGTTGCTTCCTCGTCTGGTAAAAGCTTGAGGCTGAGGCTGATTGGCACATTGATGCGATAGCCAACGCCGTTAACATCAAGGATGATTTCGTCAGCTGATTTGTCTGCTACTTTTCCGACCAGTCGACCGATCATAAATTTAAACTTTATTTATTTCTTCAATGCGGAGTGAATGTCCACAACAGATGGCGGCAGCCAGCCCGTCAGCGGCATCATCAGGACGCGGCGTCTCTTCTAATTTTAACAGGAGTTTGACCATTCTTTGGACATCTTTTTTGGGGCTTGCGCCACTGCCGGTAACCGCCTGTTTGATTTGCAGAGGTGTGTATTCATGGACGGGTACATTCATGCTGGCCAAAGTATTGAGCAGGACACCGCGAGCTTCGGAAACTTTCATAGCCGTGGTGATGTTGCGATTAAAAAACAATTTTTCGATACTCGCAACACCTGGTTGATATTCTTGGATGATTTTTTTTAATTCTCGTTCAATGATATTAAGCCGTTCGCCAGCTTCTAAATCTTTTGAAGTCTCGATGACGCCAAAATCAACGAGAGTACAATCACCATTAATTTTCTCGACCAAGCCATAACCAGTCGTGGCAGTACCGGGGTCTAACCCTAGAATAATCATTCTTCTGAGAGTTTGTTCAATATCTCATCCGGAATATCGAAATTGGTGAAAAGCTCACTAACCTCATCGCTGTCTTCCAAGGCTTCAATAAAGTTAAGCACTTGCTTGGCCATGCTCAAATCTTCAATCTTCATCTCTTGTTTTGGCAGGAAAGAGAGCTCGGCGGATTCGGTCTTGAAGCCGGTCTTCTCCAGCTTGTCTCTGACCTGCGCCAGCTCTTTTGGGTCGGTATGGATTTCGATGCTGTCACCTTCAATTTTGTAATCAACTGCACCAGCATCAATAATTTTTAGCTCATTCTCATTGCTGGCTTTGGCGGGAGTGTTGATAACGCCTTTGAGCTCAAACATCCAAGCTACCGCACCACTTTCGGCCATGTTGCCACCATTCTTATTCATCAAATTGCGAATGTCAGAGACGGTGCGGTTACGGTTATCGGTAATCGATTTGATGAGCACAGCAATGCCGGCTGGACCGTAGCCTTCATAAACCACTTCTTCCAGGGCCGCACCACTTTTGTCCTCACCGGTACCTTTTTTGATGGCTCTCTCAATATTGTCTTTGGGCATGTTGGCGGCCTTGGCTTTGTCCACGATCAGTCGCAGGGAAAAATTACTTTCCGGATCGCCTCCGCCACGAGCAGCGACCGTAATCAATTTCGCCAACTTGCTGAAAAGCGCCCCACGTTTTTTATCCGCGGCGCCTTTTTTGTGTTTGATTGTCGACCACTTCGAATGACCGGACATAGAAGTTAATGAATAATAATTAATGAAGAATGCCGAATGAGAAATATTATGAAGGAAGAATGAGTACGCTTTCCGTCATTCTGGGGAGTGATTAACGACTCCAGAACCCCCGTCATTGCGAGGAGTGGAGCAACAAAGCAATCTCAGACTCGTCAGTATTATAACAAGTTAAAGAAAAAATCCCGCTATTCGTCATTCTGGCAACGTCCAGAATCCGCCTTGTCATCCCAGGCTTGCCTGCCCGCCGGACGTGTCCGTCGGGACGCGGCCAGGGATCTGGGATCCAGTCTTAAAAACCGTCTGGATTCTGGGCACGCTTCATTTGCCAGGATGACGCTAAAAATAAACGGCTCATTTTTTGAGCCGTTTATTTTTTTGATGAAGTGTCATCGCGAGTCCGTTACTCCGACGGACTCGGCGGTCTCGAGATTGCTTCGTTTCACTCGCAATGACATTTGATTGGTGAGATTAATTTAATATTGTTACAATACTTCAGATGAAGATTCTTGAAGGTTTGAACGAATCGCAGAAAGAAGCGGTCCTTTCCACTGAAGGGCCGAATTTGATTATTGCCGGTGCGGGCTCTGGTAAAACAAAGACTTTGACGCACAAAGTCGCTTATCTGATTGGTGAGAAAAAAGTAAAGCCGGGCCATATTTTGGCAGTCACTTTTACGAATAAGGCGGCGGAAGAAGTGCGGATTCGTTCGGCCCAAATTTTGGGCCGCAACGTGCCGAGGGGTTACGAAGCTCTTTTCTTCCGTGATGAGATGCCCTTTGTCGGGACTTTTCATTCTTTCTGTGTACGGATTTTACGTCAAGAAGCGCAACATCTCGGCTTTGATACCAATTTTGTTATCTTTGACGAAACGGATAAAAAGGCCGCTCTAAAAAAGATTCTAAATTCGTTGGACATTGATACCGACAAATACCATCCGGCTGCTATTGGCGCTTATATCTCTGGTGCCAAAAATGAGCTGATGGACGAGAAGCAGTATGCCGAGGTGGCTTCTGATCATTTTCAGAATATCGTTAGCGATGTCTATGTTCGCTATCAGAAATATTTGAAGGAGCACAACGCCTTTGATTTTGATGACTTGATTATGAAAACGGTCCAGCTTTTTAATGATGAACCAAAGATTTTGGAAAAGTATCAGAAAAGATTTCAATATGTTTTGGTGGATGAATATCAAGATACAAACGAAGCGCAGTATCAGTTGGTGAAACTGCTGGCTGGCAAAAAGCAAAATCTGACGGTGGTGGGGGACGACTGGCAAAGTATTTATGCTTGGCGCGGAGCGAATTATCACAATATTCTGAATTTTGAAAAAGATTATTCTGGCACCAAAGTTTTTAAACTGGAACAGAATTATCGTTCCAGTCAAAACATTTTGGATTTGGCGGATCACATCATCAAACAAAACGAGAACCGAACCGAGAAAAAACTTTGGACAGAACAAGGCGCGGGTGAAAAAGCTTTGATTTATCAGGCATCAAACGAAAAAGATGAGGCTCGTTTCGTGATTGATGAGATTGATTTAACCGCCGAGAAAACCGGCGCCAAGCTGGATGATTTTGTGGTGTTGTATCGCACCAATGTTCAAAGTCGCGCTCTGGAAGAGGCGATGCTAAAGCGCGCTATTCCGTATCGCGTTATCGGCGGTGTCCGTTTCTACGCTCGTCAGGAAATCAAAGATATGTTGGCATATTTGCGCTTGATTCATAATGAAAAAGATCTCTCCAGTTTTGAGCGGATTATCAATGTGCCGACGCGGGGTGTCGGGAACAAAACCTTTGGTTTGTTGGCCGAATACGCCAAAGAACGGGAGATCACGATGGTGGAAGCCGTGCGTCAGGCCGATGAGAATGAAAAATTGAACGGCAAGATTTTGCAAAGTTTGTTGAAGTTTGGCCGATTTTACGAAGATGCCTTGAAAAATCTGAAGAAAGTACCACTCAGCCGTTTTATCAAATTTGTTTTTGAGGGCTCCGGTTATGCCAGCTTTTTGGATGACAAAACGGAGGAGGGCGAGGTGAGAGCTGAAAACGTTAAAGAACTTTTGACGGTGGCGGGGAAGTATGATTATTTGAAAACCGCTGAGGAAGCTTTGCCTCTTTTCCTCGAAGAGGTGGCGCTCCTTTCCGACATTGATGAATACAAGGATAAGTCTGGCAAACTGACCTTGATGACTTTGCATGCTGCCAAGGGTTTGGAATTCCCGTACGTTTTCATCGTTGGCATCGAAGAAGGCTTGCTCCCACATTCACGCAGTATGTTAAGCCCTGACGAGCTGGAGGAAGAGAGACGCTTAATGTATGTCGGCATCACGCGGGCGAAGAAACGTGTCCATCTTTCTTATGCTTACGTGCGCAATATTTATGGCAGTTTGCAATCATATCCGCCGTCTCGTTTCCTAAACGATTTGCCGGAAGAACTAATCGAAAAAGCGACCGATGATTTAGAATTGAGCGATGACGAAGTCTCGCAAGCTTTGGAATATCAGGAGCTCTGGCCGGGGGACAAAATCCGCCATCCGAAATTTGGGGAGGGGATTGTGACAAATGCCGAAGATGACTACGCCGAAATCGCCTTTGCTGGCAAAGGTGTTAAAAGGATTGCGTTGGCTTTTAGTCAGTTGGAGAAAATTGGGTAGATAGAAGGTGAAAATCATTAAAAATAAATGGCTCACGCATCTGAGCCATTTATTTTTATACAAATTGTCATCCCAGACTTGCCTGCCCGCAGTTGCTACAGCGTTGCAGGCGGGCGGCCCATTTTTTGGGCCGATAGAAAATTAATAATTTCGGGTAAGAAAAAACCTGACTGGGTCAGGTTTTTGATGAAGGTGTAAAATTAGCTAGCCCGTCGGATCGTTGATTAATCGGCGGACTGTGCTCCCATGCTTACGGAAGAATGACCCCCTGGGGTCCTCGTCATACTCGAAAGAGTTTCTGGCTTCTGCGGCTATGCCGTGGTGTTCGTCGGTCAGGGTTTTGAGAATTCTTCCGAAGGGACAGCCCTTACTTCTTCCCCAGAAAGCTGCCAAGAGGTTCTCATCAGGGGAGATGAGCACATCTGGTAGGCCATGCTTTCTATCCTCGATCACAAGTGCCCGAACGATTTCGCCAGCCAGATTTCTGCGATCAATGACACGAGCTATCATTCTTTGCCTCCTTTGCTCATTTTTTCAGGAGCGATTTAGTAGTCATAGACTACGCTTGATTGTCAGAACTTGCAAGAAAATTGATAAAAATCATTAAAAAATAAATGGCTCCCTGGCTACGTCCCGCTGTCTTACGCGGGCAAGCAAAAAATGAGCCGTTTATTTTTTTGCTATAAATTGTCATCCTGAACTTGATTCAGGATCTGTTTTTTTGTGACCAACCCCAGATTCCAAATCCCTGGCCGCGTCCCGACGGACACGTCCGGCGGGCAGGCAAGTTTGGAATGACAGGTGAGATTCTGGACCATCCTTCGCTTAAAGCTTCGGAATGGCAAGCGCCCGACTTCGCTCTTCGAGCTACGACAGGGCTGGCGCAAGCCAGAATGACGCTTTTGGGTTTTTCTTATTTACATAAATCCTGATAATTCGTATAATGCCGAGGTAAATGGCGAAACAAAAGAAGTCTAATTATAGTGACGATTTAGTCTGGTTGGCGAAAGTGGTCGTCTTCGTAGTGCTGGCAGTGATTGTCGGTAATTTTTTTATTTTAGGGCAGAGTGGCGGCTCTACCTCGCCGGTCAGCAAGGTCTGGGTGCCGAACGATGATGGCACATTGACTCCTCAGAAAGGCGTCGTTGAAAGTATCCAAGCTGCGCCTCTGGGCGAGAGTTTGTTGGAAGTTTTCGAAAATCTGATTGAGTCAGAATACGATGCACCGAGCTATACCTATCTTGGCGAAGGTACTGCCAGCTGGTATCCGTTTCACCCAACGATGCTTTCGGCCGCTTCGCGCGATGTGCCACGCGGGACCTGGGTGCGGGTGACAAATACGGACAATGGCAAGTCAGTGATTGTTCAGGTTAATGATTATGGGCCAAAGGCTTATACCAAGCGAGTCATTGATCTAAACACGCCAGCATTCGATGAAATCGCAGATCTCAGCCGTGGGCTTATTCATGTTACTTACGAATTGGTCGAATATGGATAATCTCAAGGGCGAAGCCCCTCACCCAGAAAATTCCTGGGTGAGGGACGAAGTCCGACAACTACTCACGAAATATGGCTTGGGGGCTCAGAAGAATCTGGGCCAACATTTTTTAATTGACGCGGATGCTTTGCGTAAAATTTTGATTGCGGCAGATTTGAAAGATGGCGATACGGTGGTCGAGGTTGGCCCGGGGCTTGGGGTTCTGACGCGGGGCCTGGTTGAGAATGTCAAAAAAG
>Ga0210057_1002700_pt1 | contig 25156 bp, 23 predicted proteins | sample CryGeyCG2114_010_2_FD_183968 | JGI IMG/M metagenome (GOLD analysis project Ga0210057, IMG submission 183968) | Groundwater microbial communities from aquifer - Crystal Geyser CG10_big_fil_rev_8/21/14_0.10 (SPAdes) (version 2) | ecosystem: Environmental > Aquatic > Deep subsurface > Groundwater ...
TTTATGAACGATTTACGCAATTCAATTTTTGCCACAATTCTTTATTATGATGTTTTTAATTTTCCGCTTACTTTGGCGGAGGTTTATAAGTATCTTGTAAATCCGAAAAGATTGAGGTTAAACCTCATAATAAGGTCAGACCTCAATGAAAAAAGGAGGTCTGACCTTGAATTTAGAGCGTTAGATATTGCCACCGAGCTGGAAAACATGGTAAGAGCGGGACTTATTGGGCATAATAACGGATTTTATTTTCTAGCGGAAAGGGACGACCTGTACGAAAAACGAATAGAAAAAGACAAGCTGGCCAATAGGAAATGGAAAAAGTTTCTGGCCATAGCGAAATATCTTCAGCTTGCGCCTTATTTGAGGGCTGTTTTTGCGAGCGGTTCTCTCGCAGTCAATAATCCCGAACCGAAAAGCGATTTCGATGTTTTTGTTGTTATCAGATCCGGGCGCCTCTATACCGGCCGATTGTTCTTGTGGTTGATATCGTCAATCCTTGGAGCCAGACGCGGCCGGTTTGATGTCGTTGCTCCCGACAAGCTTTGCTTCAATCATTATTTAACCGACGACAACTTGGAACTTTCTCACCGCGGTCTCTATATTGCCCAATCGCTTGCAAATTTAAGGCCGGTGATTGACAGGGGGTCAGGTACCCTCCAAAAAAGGTACCTGACCCCTTTAACCGATAAATTCATTGCTTCAAACAGGTGGGCCAATTCTTATTGCTATAATTTCAGGCAATCAAACTCATACAGAGATATTAAGCCGAACAGGTTCATGCTTGGAGTGGCTGGGACCGGAGAAGCATTGCTGAATAATTTTTTCGGCGATCTTTTGGAAAAGATACTAAAGATGTTTCAGCAGAAAAGGATAAAGGATAACCCCGCTACTTACGAATCCGGAGGACGAATAATTTTTAGCGACAAGGAACTCGAATTTCACCCCCGCTCTTTCGAAGGGGTTGTTATTGATAGCTATAATAAGGGACTGAAGAGGTTCGGCATATTAGGAATTGAAGAAAAGGATTCTGGGCTACAGGATTGACCTGTGGATAACCGACATTCAATGTCGGTTATCCACAGGTTGGTTTTTAGCGTTGTCGCATCGCGTTGATTTTCTTTTTGGTTATGATAGCGTTTAAGAAAGTTCATTAACTAAAAGGCAAAATGATGACGAGGATGATTCGTCTGGCTTTTTTGATGATGCTGTTTATGTTTGCGCTTGGGTCTCCTGTTTTCGCACAAACGCCTAAGATTCTGAAATTGTCTGAAGTTAAATTTGACACCAAGGCCGTTGGGTTCTCTGTTTTCAGAGGAGTTGAGCCGGAAAAATTCGACGTTCAGCTTAGAGAAGTACACAATACCGGGGGTTTTCTTATGATACTTTCTCGTATTTCTGGCGGTCCGATGGAAACGCCATTAGAAAAAATAGGCGCCATTGCTGCAATGAGCGGCAGCCCTATTTTTGTTGGTAATTGTCAGAGTATTGAAGAATGTGCAAGAAAAGTGGTTCTTCCCGATAACGATGTGTTTCTTGTCGGGGCTTTGAGCCACGCTCTCGGATATTTCACAGAAGGTGGCCCAAACGCGGGACTGACTTCGTCAGAGTATATGCTCGGAACTCGTTTCGGTGGATATATGGCCATAGGCCAGTTTTCGACTCGTCCGCCAAACAAGATAACTGTTGATGGCAGGGAATTCAAAAACCTCATGCTTTTTTCCGGAGTTGACGGTTCCCAGATGCAAGGAGCTATGCCTAACAGTAGTTGTGGCGAGTCTGTTCAAAGCGACATCAAGCCAGGTTCAATGGTGACAGTTTTTATAGCTAAGGGTTCTCGGGATGTTGGCAGTTCGGGGACGGTATTCTGGAGAGACGGCGATATAATTTACATTTTTGGCCACTCGTTTTTTGGAACCGGAGCAGTAAGTTATCCATTTTCTCATGTTTCCGTAGCGGACACTCTCCAGACACCATATCAAGCCCATAAGATTATTGGCTGTCGTCTTGAAACAGAAGGCGCGATATTCATGGACGGGGCGTACGAAATGGGCGGCGTTATTGGCTGGGTTGCCAAAACCTTGCCGTATAAAGTTGAACTGCATTTGGGCGATAACCTTGTTGTTTTTGATGAGGAAGTCGCGGAAAGTCCTTGGACCCCGGCTATTATAAACCGACTTCCTATCATGTGGGCCGAACAAATGTTTGGTAATATGAGAAATGTGTCTGTGATTTATCAGAGCAGAATAAGGGTGACTGACCAGCCGGAAATCTTTCTTAACAGCTTGATTCCGACGCAAGGAAAAGAATATCCCTTTGTGGAGGCGCTTACCAGAATCAGCGCTACGTTGAAAAAACTGGCGGAAAACGGCTCCGATTATAATCTGGAGAGCATAACGGTTCATGTTGATTTTACCAAAGACGTGAGTGTATGGACGGCGAAGAGGTCATTTCTTTCACAAAAGACGGCGAAGCCGGGAGAGACGGTTTATGTGAATGTTGCGCTTGAAGAACGGTCAAGCGGAGCAGTAAGACAGGTCAGTATTCCGGTCAAAGTACCTGACGATTTTAAGGACAGGTTAACTTCTAAGACACCTCCCCAATTTTCGGTAGTTGTACAAAGCGCCGATAAATTTGTTGATAAAAGTGCTCCCAAAGAGATTTCGTCTTTGAGCGATGTGATTAGAATAATTAACGAATCAACCACTCGACAGCAGAATGTTCTTTATGTCCAGCAAATAATGCCATTGACAAAGGCGGAACACGAAGCCACGGAAGAAAGCGCTAAATCACTAGTTCAGCCAGCTTGGAGTTGGATAGAGATGGATCAAGGCGCCATGCGCCGGCTTCCTGGAGATAGTGACCAAGAGGTTACATTGGCCATGACGCCGGAACTCGGCCGCTTCATTAGTTTTGACGCTACGTTTACAATCTTAGTAAATTCTTCAGATACGGCATCAGACGAATCTGTAGAAAAAAATAAAAGGCGTAGGTGGTATCTCCTATATCTGTTCTAATCCCCATCAGGGGATTTTTACGTCCTTGACAGGTTGGCACTCGTTGATATACACTGCTAATTAAAATAGCCGACGCCGACAGACGCAGACAGTACGCCGACAGTGGCAGACAAATTCCGCAACTGTCCGCGTAAAGTCCGCAATAAGTCCGCGTTTCATAATGATTAAACCATTATCCGATCACATATTGGTCGAACCAATGAAAGAAGAAAAGAAGAAGGGAGGCATTATCCTGCCCGATACCGTTGAAAAAGAGCGGTCCGAGAAGGGCAAGGTTGTCGCCGTCGGTCCCGGCAAACTGGATAAGGACGGAAAGCGTGTTCCCATAGACGTCAAAAAAGGCGACGTGGTGCTTTTCACTAAATACAGCCCCAACGAAGTTAAGGTCGACGGGAAAGAGTATCTGATAATCAAAGAGGATGATGTGTTAGCGATTATTGACCGCCGATAGGTCGCTGATCCCTAGGCCCTTTGGGCCGGGATGGCGGCCCCGCTAAAGCGGGGACCTAGCCATAAGTACGCCGATACAACGCTGAAAATTCAGCGACAAATCAGCGTAGTAATCAGCGCTAAATCAGCGGTATAAACATATGGCTAAACAAATAAAATACAAAGAAGAGGCCAGAGAATCACTCAAGCGTGGAGTTGATAAAATCGCCAATGCGGTTAAGGTAACTCTTGGTCCGAAGGGGAGGAATGTTGTGCTTGATAAGGGCTTTGGTTCTCCGACCATCACCAAAGACGGCGTAACGGTTGCTAAAGAAATTGAACTCAAAAATAAATTTGAGAACATTGGCGCTGAACTTATTAAAGAAGTTGCTTCTAAAACCAACGATGTTGCCGGAGACGGCACCACCTCCGCCACCATACTGGCTCAAGCAGTAGTTGCTGAAGGGTTCAGCGCGGTTAATTCCGGCGCCAACCCGCTTGTGCTGAAAAAGGGAATGGACAAAGCCGTTGACTGGGTTATTGATTTTTTAAACAAAAGAAAACAGAAAGTAACCGGCGAAAAAGTAAGGGAAGTTGCTTCAATTTCCGCCAACGATCCTGAAATTGGCAAACTCATCGCCGATGTTTTCAAGCAAGTCGGCAGAGAAGGCGTGGTGACGGTTGAAGAGTCCCAGTCGTCCGAAATGTCTAAAGAAGTGGTTGAAGGAATGAAATTTGACAAGGGTTTCGTCTCTCCTTATATGGTTACCAACACCGAAAGGATGGAAGCGGTTTTTGAAGACGCTTTAATGCTTATTACAGACAAGAAAATATCATCCATTCAAGATATTGTGCCCTTGCTGGAGCAATTATCAAAGTCAGGCAAAAGGGAGCTTATTATTATTGCCGAAGATGTTGACGGCGACGCGCTCGCGACACTTGTGGTTAATAAATTAAGAGGTACTTTTGTAAGCTTAGCGATAAAAGCCCCCGGATTTGGCGACAGGAAAAAAGAAATGCTCGAAGACATTGCTACTATTACCGGCGGTCAAGTCGTCTCCGAGGAAAAGGGGATGAAAATTGAAAATGTGGAATTATCCATGCTTGGTCGGGCTCATAAAGTTGTTGCCACCAAAGAAGATACAATAATTATAGGAGGGAAAGGCAAAAAGGCCGAGATAGACAAGAGAGTTGCTCATCTTAAAGCTCAATTAGTCAAATCAACTTCTGATTTTGATAAAGAAAAACTTCAGGAAAGAATCGCCAAACTTTCCGGCGGTGTGGCGGTCATTCGCGTTGGCGCTACCACCGAAACGGAATTGAAAGAAAAGAAGTTCAGAATAGAGGACGCGGTCAATGCTACTCGCGCCGCGCTTGAGGAGGGAATTGTGGCCGGCGGAGGTGTGGCTTTGTTTGAAGCCGCCAAAGCGTTGGATGTTAAATCTATCAAAGGCGTTTCCGAATTCGGAGACGAGGCCAAAGGGGTGGCTGTTATCAGGGCTGTGCTTGAAAAACCCTTGCGAGTCATTGCCGAGAATGCCGGCAAAGATCCAAACGATGTTGTCCAGCAGGTCTTGAGAATGGAGTCAGGTATGGGCTTTAACGCTGCTACTGGCGAGTATATAAATATGATAGACGAGGGCATCATTGACCCGTTGAAAGTCGTAAAAGCGGCTTTGACCAATGCCGTATCGGTGGCATCGCTTATTCTGACGACCGAGGCAATTATCACCGACGAGGAAGAAAAAGATAACAAAGGTTCAATGCCTCCGATGGGCGGGATGGGAGAATATTAAATCAAAAGAGCGGTTATCCACCGCTCTTTTGATTTGTAGTTTATGATAAGATCAAGTTATAGATGGAAACTAAATTTATATTCGTAACCGGCGGAGTAATGTCAGGAATCGGTAAAGGTGTCACCGTTTCTTCAACCGCAAGGATACTTAAGGATTATGGTTTTCGTGTTACTGCGGTCAAGATAGATCCGTATTTGAACGTTGACGCCGGCACTATGAACCCCACCGAACACGGCGAGGTCTTCGTAACGGATGACGGACTTGAGTGCGATCAGGATGTCGGCAACTACGAAAGGTTTCTGGACGAGAATATTTACCGCGACAACTATATGACCTCCGGTCTGGTGTACAAGTCAGTAATAGACCGGGAGAGGAATCTTGGTTACGGGGGCAAGTGCGTTCAAATTATTCCGCATATAACCGACGAAGTAGAGCGTAGGTTGTTGAATGTGGCAAGAAAAAATAAGGCAGACTTTGTTTTAGTGGAAATAGGCGGGACAGTGGGCGAATACGAGAACTTGTTATTCCTTGAAACCGGCAGAATAATGAAACTAAAAATGCCGGGCCGTGTTTTGTTTATGCTTGTCAGTTATTTCCCCATACCGGATATGATAGGCGAAATGAAAACGAAGCCGACCCAACACGCGGTCCGCGCTCTCAATTATGCCGGCATTCAGCCGGATATCATAATTGCCCGTTCAAGCCGGCCGTTGGACAAGGTCAGAAAAGAAAAGGTCTCAATTTTTTGTAACGTGGATATCAGAGACGTGATATCGGCGCCCGACTTCAAGGGCTCAATTTATGAAATTCCCACTAACTTCGAAAAAGACAATCTGGGAAAAAGAGTTTTGGAAAAGCTGAACATCAGGCCCCGCTCCAAAAGATCAAACAAGTGGAATTTGATGGTAAAAAGTATCAAGAGCTCGGCTAAACCTGTTCGCATTGGTATCATAGGCAAGTATTTCGGAACAGGTGATTTCACTCTCGCTGATTCGTACATATCAGTAATTGAAGCGGTTAAACACGCCGCCTGGTCTTTGAAGAGAAAACCGGAAATAACTTGGTTGAGTTCCGAAAGTTATGAAAATAACCCGGCGTCCCTTGAAGAACTAAAAAACTTTGACGGGATTATCATTCCCGGCGGATTCGGCAAAAGGGGAGTTGAAGGCAAAATCGCCGCCATTAAATACGCACGCGAGAACAATATACCGTTTCTGGGTTTGTGCTATGGTCTTCAACTTGCGGTCGTGGAATTTGCCCGTAATGTTTGCGGCCTGAAAGACGCCCATACGACTGAAGTGAATCCCAATACATCAAGGCCGGTGATATGCACGATGCCGGATCAATTGGTGAATATGCAAGAGAAAAAAATGGGCGGTTCAATGCGCCTAGGAGCATATGGTTGTAAATTACATCCAAAATCTATGAGTTATAAACTTTATTCTAGCAAACTAACTCCTAATTTCCTAATCCCTAACTTCCTAATTAGTGAACGCCACCGTCATCGCTACGAGATAAATAACCACTATCGTTTGAAGCTAGAAAAAGGGGGAATGCTGGTGGCTGGCGTCAACCCCGCAAAATCTCGTAAACGAGATCGCGGGGCAAGTCCACACGAAAATCTAATTGAGATAATAGAATTGCCTAACCACAAATTCTTTGTTGCCACTCAATTCCATCCCGAGTTCAAATCTCGGCCGTTGTCGCCGCACCCGTTATTTGTGGGCTTTACAAAGGCGGCATCAGAGGTTAAACTTTAGAGCATGAATATAATATTGGTTTTAGTCATCGTTTTGGTCGTTGTCGGTCTTTGGTTGGCGGGCGCTTTCAATATGCTCGTTCGTACGAGAAACAGGATGAAAGAATCTTGGTCGGATATTGATGTGCAGTTAAAGAGGCGTTATGACCTTATTCCCAATCTTGTAGAGTCGGTGAAGGGTTACGCCGCGCACGAGAGTCAAGTTCTTGAAAATGTTACCAAGGCCCGTTCGGCGGCAATGAACGCCGAGCAAGGCGGAGATGTGAAAGCAATGGCTCAAGCCGAAAATATGCTTTCCGGAACGCTGAAGAGTTTGTTTGCTTTATCGGAGAACTACCCCCAGTTAAGGGCGGTAGAGAGTTTTACAAAACTTCAGGATGAACTGGCCGATACCGAAAACAAGATTCAAGCCGCTCGCAGATTCTACAATACCAACGTAATGACTCTTAATACTCAAGTTGAACAATTCCCGACAAACATAGTTGCCAATATGTTCGGATTCAAAAAATCCGACTTCTTTGAACTCAACGAAGAAGCAGCGAGAGAACCGGTCAAGGTAAGCTTTTAATCTCTAATCTCTAATCTCTAAACAATATCAAAATTCAAAATTATGTCCCTCCGGGACATCTCCCAAGGGGAGAAAGTTTTAAAAGTTTTGAGATTTGATATTTGGGTTTGTTTAGAATTTAGAATTTAGAGATTGAAATTTGCTATGGCAAATTTGTATTCTCACAAAGACTCAAACATCCGTAAAACATGGTTGTTGATGACTGTGTTTTTGGTTTTGGTAATTCTTATCGGTTGGCTTTTCGGTTATGTGTATAATTCGCCCGGCATATTTTATTTTGCCGTGTTCTTGGCGGTATTTATGAATTTTTTTGCCTATTGGTATTCTGATAAAATTGCTCTTAAAATGTCCGGCGCCAAGCCGGCATCTCGCGAAAGCCACATTGAACTTTTTAGAGTTATAGAAAATTTATCCATCACTGCCGGTTTGCCGATGCCGAGAGTGTATATAATGCACAGTCCGCAAATCAATGCTTTCGCTACTGGCAGAGATCCTAAACATGCTGCGATTGCCGTGACGGAAGGAGCGCTAGCAAAATTAAATAAAAACGAGCTTGAGGGAGTAATGGCTCATGAGTTGTCTCACATCGGCAATAGAGACATTCTTATCTCAACTGTCGTGGTTGTTCTGGCGGGTCTTATCGCCATTTTGGCCGACTGGTTTTTGAGGATGACTATTTGGGGGAATTTAGGTCGCAGTAACGACAATAGACAGGGCGGAGTGATAATTTTACTGCTGGGAATTGCCGTGGCGATACTGATGCCGTTGGTTGCGACAGTTATTCGTCTGGCGGTTTCCCGAAAAAGGGAATTTCTTGCCGATGCGTCCGGCGCTTTACTCACGCGTTATCCCGAAGGCCTTGCCGGCGCGCTTGAAAAAATAGCACAGGATGAAATGCCAATGCGCCACGCTCATAGCGGAACGGCGCATTTATTCATCTCGAATCCTTTTAAGGGCAAACAAAAAAGTAATTGGTTCGCAAAATTATTTATGACCCATCCGCCGGTGGAAGAAAGAATCAGGGCATTGCGCGGAAGAAGGTTTTGATATATATTTCTTTTAGTACTCAAAGATAGGGGCGATTATTTTGCTAAATGAAGTGTTTGGATTCTCAATTTCCGACCAGGATATTGAAGACATAATTCAACTTTTAAAACAGCTGACAAGTCAAGAAAAAGAATTTGAATCACTGCTGGAAGTGAGAATCGTTATTGGTCATCCGGACTTACGTTTATATGCTTTCAGGGACCAAGAATCAGGACGGATTGTGGGCATGGCCTCTCTTAAGATAGATAAAATTCAGATGCTTACTCAGAATTATATCAAGGGATTTATTGGAGACGTGATTGTTAAGGCTGATTATCGTGGTCGGGGAATAGGGGAAAGATTGATTAAGAAATATATAGAGACAGCTCGAAAAGTTGGCGTCAAGCAAGTCAACCTGACCAGCAATCCGAATAATCCCAATCGGACGGCAGCGATAAAACTTTACGAAAAACTTGGCTTCCAGAAGATTGGGGAGCTTAATAAAAGCAACTATTATCGGCTGGAATTGTAGGGTCTTGAACAGGCCCTTTTTGTTTGAAAAAATGTATTAAAAAAGCTATAGTGTGTTAGATTTGGAAGGGTCGGATAGCGGTTCATTCCACCGCCTTGGAAAGGCGGCGCCCGTAAGGGCTCGTGGGTTCGAATCCCACCCCTTCCGCCAAAATTCGGAATTCAAAACTATAGGAGTCGATGAAACTTTATTTAACCTCTCCGATCTGTTGACGGATTAAGCTTATTTTTGTTAATTTATTCTCGGTTGTTTTTTTATTTTGGGAAAGTATTAAATATAACAAACTTGTTCGCGACAAAATACCCGATATTATCCGAAGAAGCGGCGGCAATCCCATTACCCACGTTGCCAATCCAGATGAGTTAAGAGCACGATTGATAGATAAATTATACGAGGAAGTCGGTGAATTTGTGAAAGATTGGAATTTGAAAGAGTTGGCTGATATCAACGAGGTCGTTTATAGATTATCTGAAATTATCGGCTCAAATCCCGAACAGCTTGAAATTGAAAGACAGAAAAAGGCCGAACAAAACGGCGGATTTTCAGATAACATAGTTCTTGACGAGGCATAAGGCCTCGTTCTTCTTTACCTGTGGATGACCGACATTCAATGTCGGTCATGGCAGTTGTCCACAGGTGGCGTTGTGGGTTTGACACCTGCGGTAAAGAGATATACTTTAACCATAATTAGTTCGTTGATAAACAGGGAAAAGACATGATAATCAGATACTTGGTGGCAAGATTGGCAATAGCGTTGGCGATTTTTGGAGTATTGATTGGTTTGGCAAGCGCTCAATCTCCTCCGATTTATTTCGGGAAAAATTCCGTAAACTGGCAGAACGAAAAACCTAAGTGGTATCAGTCGGAGCATTTTGACGTCTATTATTTTGGTTTTGACCTGGCTGACTTTGAACAAGAGCGACATTTTAGAAATTTTATCGGAAATATTGAAAGCGGTTACAGACAGTTGAGGGTTACTCTAAAGCATAATATCGAGCGCAGAATTCCGGTGGTGGTTTTCAGTACTCACAGTAAGTTTGAGGCCGGAGCGGCTTATGTTGTCGGCGAGTTTCTATCCGAAGGTATTGGCGCGTTTGTGGAATCAGTCCACAGGAGAATGTACACCAAAGAAGACCTTCTGCCTGTTGTAAGGAGAGAAGCGAATATCCACGAACTGGTTCACGAGTTCCAGTTCGATATGTTGAAGATAGGTATTTTCCAAAGAGTGGTGAGGCAGATGCAGCTCCCCAGCGGATTTTTTGAAGGTGGCGCGGAATTTATTGCCAGCCTCTATGATCCCGTACCGTTGGATAATATAAGAAAAGTTCATCAAAGGATGGCTGCCTTAAATCGTAGAACAATTCCTACCTGGACAGAGCTCATTAACGATCGGGTCAATGGCTATACAATGTGGATGATGGTTTTTCAGATGTTAGAGGATAAGTATGACGCGGGAGTTAAGCTACATGTGGAGGGGCTTCAGTCAGGCGGCGCGGAAGGATTGGGGTTGTTGATCTACGATCTTTCTAAAGGCGAGCTTGGTAATCCGGCCGTTAATCCGGAGAAGTTTGATCAGCAGGCCAGGGATTATTGGTATGGTATTTATGGTGTGGATGGAAATAAAAAACCGAGACCATATCAAGAAACCGATAGTGTCAGGAGCCGTTCTGTCACGCCGTATGAAAATCCTTATCCGATGTTTCTTGCTTGTCAGTTTCTTGACGGAAAGCGACTAGCCGCGTTCAATATTCAAAAGAGGATGCCGGCGCTCGTTTCATATCCAGTTCCGGAAGAGTATCTTTACTCCAAAAAAATAGAGCTTAATGATTTTGAAACTGATAGCAAAAATGTTGTTGAAAAGAATGACAACAAGCCGAAAAAGACGATTAAAAATCTTACGCCTCAGTTTCCTCCTGTTCCTTGGGAGTACCTGATCGTTCAAGGGTTTGAGACATGGCCGTTCAACGGTTCTGACGCCGGATGTTCAAGTGATGGTAAGCGGATCACCTTCTTTGCTAGAACCAATCGTGATCATGCTCTGTATATCATTGACGCGGAAACGGGCGACATCTTTAGAAAGGTTGAATTTGAAAAACCTCTTCCGCAATTAGACCAGGCATTTTCGCCAGTATTCAGTCCCGATAGCAAGTCGATTTATTTTACAGCCGCTTACCACATCACCCGTGACCTTTATCGGATAGAACTTGAGAGTGGAATTGTAACTAATCTGACTAACGATTCCAGGTTTGATACTGCTCCGGCTGTTTCGCCGGACGGTACGCGAATCGCCTATATCGGTCAAGACGGGGACTTCCAGCATTTGTTCATTCTTGATTTAAGTGTTGGGGATAAACAGCAGCTTACGTTTGGTCCCTTCAATGACAGTTCTCCGAGTTGGTCGGAAGATGGCGCCAGACTTGTATATGTTTCTGACGTAGAAAATAATATCTGGAATTTGTGGACACTTGACCTTGAGACAATGATTTCCAGTCAATGGACGGAGTTTTCCGGCCAGGTTCTGGTTCCGATGTTCGTTAAGGGTCGTCCTGAAAAGGTTTACTATACCGTTTATTGGGATGAGGATGAATATGAATCAAATATTTATCCAAACTTTGAAATTTATGAGTCAACATTAAAACAGCCAATCATTCAACGAGCCTTTACTGATAAGGGCGAGTCAACGGAGTATTCGTTCCGACCATTTCGTAATTTATTTAACTACGAGTTAGACAAGAACCAACTTGCTAATAAGCTTAAGCCAAAAGAACAGTGGCAATTATCGGGCGGAGATCTTTATATTGGTACCAGCACTTTTCAGGGTTACGGACTGTTTGGCACGAGTCTTGTCGAGGTGAACAATATGCTTCAGACAAAACGCCATCTTTTCCAATTTGCCTCTTACGGTAGCTTCCTTAAATTAGCCAACTACTCGTATGTAAATTTAGAAAACCGTTGGGCAAGAATTTACAACGTTTCCTTTCAAAAAACCCCGATGAGGTATTTTTACTTTGATGTAGTCAAGCGCTATGCCGAACAGGCAGTTCTTAACAATACCCTGATGAATGAGTCGTCTGTTGGGGCTTCGTTTATGTATCCGTCCAATAAATTTAACCGCTGGGAATTATACTCAAAATTGCGCCATCGAAGCTACGACCTCTTGGGTCTTGACGAGAACACTATCAGAGCGATAAACGAAATTAATCCCGGGTTTTTTAACGATACGGAGTTGCAGATGTCCCGATTCCTTGGTAGTTCCGGTGGTATGAGTTTTGTTCTTGGAGGAGCGTATGTAAGAGATACGGTAACGTATTCATATGATACTAAAGGGCCGTATCACGGCAACGCCTTGCGGTTGCAGTTTGAAGTTGCCCCGCCGGCGGGCAATGCTCTTGAGGGATATGCTTCTCTCGGCATTAACGCCAGAACTTATAAGGGTTGGACTCCCGGTATAATGTTTGCCGCTAGAATTGATGTGCTGGAGAATACAAGAGCCAACGGAGAATTTCTATTGATGGGTGGTCCCGACATGCTACGCGGTGTCGAATATGGCAGTATGGTCGGTAACCGGATTGCTTACGCTAGCGCCGAGATTCGCTTCCCTCTTCTTGACGCGCTTGTATTTCCCCGTGGAATTGCCGTTGGCCCGTTTCGCGGACTACTGTTTGCCGATGCCGGCATAGCCAGATTTACCGATGAGAAGTTCCCGTCTCAAAAAGGAACATCAATCGGTACAGGAATTCAATTTTCACCGTTCAGTCTTATCTGGAGAGCCAGAAAAAGCAATGACAAGTGGATTATGGACCCAACTTTTTATATCCGTTTTGATTGGTAGTATTTGAACAAGCTATCCCTGCATTTAAGCAGGGTTTTGTTTTGGATTTTATTTGCTATTGTTTTTCTGTTTAAATAAGTCTAAAGTTCGATTAAGCACATTGACAAAAAAGGGCAGTTTATGACGAAAGGAGCGTTTGCTTTTCTGTTGCTTTTTGCCATTTTTTATCCTTCTTTAGCCAGAGCAGATTCGGCAAGTTCACTGCAGACCGATACATCTGATCCGCCCGATGTTAGCGACTGGAAAGTTGAAGCGACTTATCTTATTGATGTTAGATTGTCCGATCTGGTCGTTATTTATCTTGGACTTGAAACGCTATACAGCAATCCGGATGGCTCTGGTGAATTCGCACTGATTACCAAAAGACACCGACCATTGATAATGGCCAAGTTTGATCCCAGAGACGACAGAATGTTCAAAAGCGCTATCGTTAACTTTTATAATCAGAAAGAACTGAAAGACATTCTTCAAAAACGTCACGAAGAAGCTGATACTATTGTTGGCCAAAAATGGCGGGAGATTAGAGATGTCAGAACCGGTCAACCCGTAAGAACGGGTGATATTGAGGTATGGTTCCTTGATTCCGCGGGTAACGCTAATGTCGTTCTTAATCAAAAAGTATCAACCGGGTCTGTAAGCGAGCTGAGAAGTCCCGACTTCAAAGACGGTATTCTTGCCGGGGTCAGGTATTCTATCGGGGACAGTTATCAGATCATTAGAGCCGAACATACTTTTCTGATCATGGCTCTGAAAAAGGAGGAAAAGTCATGAAGAAACTAATCGTCGTCTTCGCGCTACTGCTAGTCGGCGGATGCGCCCATAGCGGAGTTAAACTGGCAACGCAACCCGTAAAACCGATTGATCCGGTAATTCAAGCGAAGCAAGATTTTTTTGAGCGTTACCACTTCTTTATTACAAGAATAGGCACGGTCTCCTATTATCAAGAATCACTAGGTGTAACAGATAAAGAAAACAAAATTTTCGAGGGCCTCAAAACCATCGAAGAAGTCAATAAATTTACGGAAGTATTTTGGAAAGCAAGAGACACCGATCCCAATACGCCGGAAAACGAGTTTAAGATGTTGATTGATTCCCGGATAGAAAACATCAAAAAAGAGATTTTTGCTCGTGATTTGAGTACGCCGGGTTTGCGTTTTGAGGGAAATGGCGGTCTGTCAAGCGATTTAGCCCGTGTATATTTACTTCACGGGGAGCCTCATTATAAGGAAGTATTGCTCCAAAACCAGTTTCACGTTGATTTAATGGTTTGGTATTATTTTGATCTTGATGGAAAGCCGTTGTTCAGATTTTTGTTCTACAATAAATACGGCTTGTATAGATTATTTAAGGATTACGGAGTAACTATCGATATCGACTATCTGGTTGACCCTTCGTTCTCTCCTTTGAGAGAAATAAGTATAAATATTTCGCCCACTGCTCAGGACCTCTATGATCTCTGGGAAAGTCTGGCATATCGAGAGCCGTCCCAAGCATTTGTGGCCGCACTGCTGGAGTTTTCTTATTATTCCGATGTTGTTATTGAAGGCGGCGATGGCAATAAAAGATTCGGAGCATTGGATCCGATTGAACCGGCCGTTTTAACGGCTGAAAAATATAAGCCCAGAATTCTCGGCGAGCCGGAGGATCTTTCCGGTAAAGAAATGCTGTTTGGCAAATATCTCTCGTTTATTCCGGCGCATTTCAGGTTGACTAAGGCCGTTGACGGAAACCCGTCTTTGGCGTTGATTGTTCTTTATCAACACCTTGATTGGGAGATAAAAGACGGCAAGGCTGAGAGCAAGCTGGCCCTAAACATAAACGTTTTTAGTAAAGAAACAGCCGAATCACAGCAATTTTCTTCCATCTTAAACATTACACTTGCCAATGCGGACGACGCAAGAGCGTTTAAGAATGTCTTTATTCTTGTCGATAGCTTTAACGGAGCGACTAGCTACGGTTTGACGAAGTTTCGTGATTTTGCCAAGAAACTTTCCCCCGGCGATTATATTATAGACATGGACTTACTTGATTTAAGAACGATGAAATCAGGGATAAATATTAAAGAGTTCACGAAATAATTATTTTTTAACATAAAATTCCCGTCTCCCAGGGAATTTTTTCTGGACATTTTTATGTATTGGTGTATACTTAGATCACATTTGAATACCCCACTTCTTAAGAGGACTAAAAGTCCTTTATAATCATTTATCCAGCAATGCTGGATAAATCGCGGATAAACGCAGAAATTATCTGCGTAAATCTGCGTATCAATCTGCGTAAATCCACGATTTTTAAAATATTATTTTAAAAATGAACGATAATGTCTCAAAAATCAAAGACCGCTTAAGTGTCGTAGATGTTGTTTCCGGATACCTGAAAATTCAAAAAGCCGGGGCGAATTTCAAAGCCCCCTGTCCTTTTCACAACGAAAAAACGCCGTCGTTCTTCATATCTCCCGAACGCCAGATGTGGAAATGTTTTGGTTGTGGGGCCGGTGGTGACATTTTTACTTTCGTGAAGCAAATGGAAGGCGTTGAGTTTCCAGAGGCCTTGAGGATACTTGCTTCAAAGGCCGGCATTGAGCTGGAAGAGTTCGACTCCGCCATCAAGGATTCAAAAGACCGTCTGTACCAGATATGCGAGGTATCCGTCCAGTTTTTCGAGAAGCAATTAAGTCATTCCGGCACAGGTCAGCGAGCCGTTGAATATCTGAAAGGCAGAGGAGTTAAAGAGACAACCATGGCAAAATTTCGGCTCGGGTTCGCACCCGATACTTGGGACGCTTTGAGCGGATATTTGCGCAACTCCGGCTTTGCCGAGAAAGAGATAGTTGATGCGGGAGTTGTAGTAAAGAGACAAGAGACAATAGACAATAGACAAGAGGCAAGAGGAATCTACGACCGGTTCCGTTCGCGTATAATGTTCCCAATTTCAGATGCAAATGGCAGAGTCGTCGGCTTTACCGGTCGGATTTTCCGTCCCGCTGCCGAAGTTGACGGTGCGTTAAGCCGCAGAGACCGGTCTCAAGAGGGACAGGACTCAACGGAAGGCAATGTCGGCACTGGGACAGCAAAATACATCAACACGCCACAGACGCTAATCTATGACAAAAGCCGGATATTATACGGTCTGAATAATTCTCGAAACGATATAAGGAAAAAGGATAAGTGTCTTCTCGTAGAAGGAAATATGGATGCTATTATGTCTTATCAGGCCGGCATAACTAATGTTGTTGCGTCGTCCGGTACGGCTCTTACACCGATGCACCTCGTCATTCTGAAAAGATTTACTAATAATCTGGATTTCTGCTTTGATACGGATTCTGCCGGAGCCATGGCGACCAAAAGAGGCATAGGCATGGCGCTGGGTCAGGATTTCAATGTCAAGGTGGTGGAGTTAAATGACCCTGTAGTAGAGATTTCGAATGCCTCTAAGGATCCGGCTGACTTTATACAGAAATATGGAAGTAAGTGGATGGAAGTAGTAGAGAGAGCGAAGCCAGTTATGGAGTTCTATTTCGATAAGGCCAAAGAAAATTATCACCCTGAATCGGCGGAGAGCAAAAAGAATATTATCTTGGCCGTTGCTCCTTTCATCAAACGTCTTTCAAGTCGTGTAGAAAAGTCGCATTGGGTCAATCAGTTGGCCTATCTGCTTCGCGTCAAAGAGGATGCTGTCGAAGCTGATATAATGTCTGCTTCTGACGATTTGGATGTTTATGCCTCGGCTCAAACCGCGCCTGACAAATCAATATCAAAGCCATCGATAGCGGTTAAGATAGAAGCACCCGATGTCTTAAATGAAGCATTGCTATCGCTGGTAGTTAAAAAACCGGCACTTTTCAGAGAGGAAATATCCACTCTTGACCACCAGTTTTTGAATCCATTAGCATCCCAGGTGACGGCCGAGCTGGCAAAGGAAGACCTGGAACAATTCAACTTTGATAATTTCACAAAAAAATTCGATTCGGATAAGACGCTGGATTTGGAGTTTATTTATTTGAGGGCCCAAGCATTATGGGATGGTTTCGGTGATGAAGAATTGAAAGCAGAGTTCTCTAGTATTTTTAATAAATTAAAACAAAAAACAATTCTTTCTCGTCTTGCTGATATCGGGTACGAAATGAGATCAGCAGAATCGTCAAAGGACACGGTCAAGATAGGCGAGATTGCGACGGTGTTTAATAAGTTGACGCAGGAGTTGGCGGAAATACACAAAATTTAAATTTTGACCATAATCCAAATCCACAAATGATATCCAAATGCCCCAAATAGTATCCGAATAGCGCGCCTTAGGCCTATGGCCTTCGGCAATCCGAACGCGCTCATCCAAATAAATTATTAGGATGAAGCCATTCGTGGTTGGCGATTCGTGGTAACTACATTCGGAGCATTCGGATAAATTCGTCCTTCGATAAACTCAAGACCCTGAGCCTGTCGAATGGGTAGATTGGGATTATGATCAAGCGTAAGCGTGTCAAAAAAGAAAAAAAATTTGGAAAAGAAGAAACCGGCAAAGAAAAAACCATCCCGGCCGAAAAAGATTGCCAAGAAGATCAAAGTAAAGAAAAAGATAATCAAGAAAGTTAAGGCCAAAGGAACCCGTCCCTCGGTAAAGCTACGGAGGGCAAAGAAAAAGCCGGTATCAAAAAAGGCAGGCGCTAAATTAAGCGAGAGCGCCATTTTGGCTTTGATAGAAAAAGGCAAGCACAGAGGGTTTATCACGCAGTCCGAGGTTTTGAATTCGTTTCCCGAAGTCGAGAAGGATATAAAAGGGTTGGAGATGTTATACGAACGGCTTGAGTCATCGAATATTAATATCATAGAATCAGGCCGGGTTTTTGAAGAGGAGAAAAACAAAGAATACGAAGAGAAGAAAAAAATTCAGGACGAATTCGGCGAATCGGCGGCATCTGATTCGGTTCAAATGTACTTGAAAGAGATAGGCCAATATCCTTTACTGACCGGCAACGACGAGATGGAACTCGCCAAAAAAATAGAAAAAGGTGATGAAGCGGCCAGACAGAAACTTGCAGTGTCCAACTTGCGTCTCGTGGTTTCAATAGCGAAAAAATATGTTGGCCGTTCGGCGAATCTTACTTTGCTGGATTTGATACAAGAGGGGAACATAGGACTGTTCAAAGCGGTTGAAAAATTTGACTACAAAAAGGGCTTTAAATTCTCAACTTATGCGACCTGGTGGATACGCCAAGCTATCACCCGCGCTCTTGCCGACCAAGGCAGGACTATCCGCATTCCGGTGCACATGGTGGAAACGATAAATAAATATCAGCAAGTGGTACGCCGTCTTGTTCAGGACTTGGGAAGGGACCCGCTTCCGGAAGAGATTGCTTCAGAAATGGGCGTTGAAGTAGAGAAAATAAGGCATATTCAGAAGATATCGCAGGAGACGGTTTCACTTGAAGCGACAGTAGGAGATGATGATGACAGCGATAGCTCCCTTGAAAGTTTCATTCCTGACGAAGATACCATCTCTCCTTCAACCTCCGCCGCCAGGAAGATACTAAAAAACTATTTAAGTGAAATAATCAGTGACCTTACACCGAGAGAACAAAAAATACTTGATATGCGATTTGGTCTTGGCGACGGCGTGACCCATACTCTTGAAGAGGTAGGAAAAGTATTCGTCGTTACCCGCGAGCGTATCAGACAGATAGAAGCCAAAGCGCTCGAGAAAATCCGCCAGCATGCTAAACTCGGAAAACTCAAGGGGTACGAGTGAGCATAATCCGAATCTACGAATGAGTATCCGAATGCTCCGAATGACGAATAATCTAAACGGGACAGACGGCTGTCCCGTTTAGATTATGGTTTACTAAAGGCAAAAATTAAGGTAAAATTATGCTTAATTTACATGAAAAATAAAGAAAACAAACAGGTGGTGATTTATCAGGCCCCGTCAGGAGCTATTGAGCTTCGGGGTGATTTTGGGCATGAGACAATCTGGGCTACGCAAGCACAAATTGCCGATGTTTTTCAAATAGAACGTTCAGTAGTGACCAAGCACATACGAAATATTTTCAAAGACAAGGAGGTCAATGAGAAAAGCAATGTGCAAAAAATGCACATTGCAAATTCTGATAAACCCGTGGCTTTTTATTCACTTGATATCATTCTGGCTGTTGGATATCGCGCAAACTCTAAAAGAGCTATAGAATTTCGCCAGTGGGCTACAAAAATCCTGCGGGAACACATCACAAAGGGCTACACCATCAACCGCAGACAGATTGCTCAAAACTATGACGTGTTTATGAAAGCGGTGGCTGATATTCAAATGCTTCTGCCCGAACACATCACCCTTGACCCCAAAGCCGTTCTTGAACTCATCAAAGAATTCGCCAGCACATGGGTATCGCTTGACGCTTATGACAAAGAAGCTCTTAAGATTGTCAGTACAACCAAAAAGGCGGTTAAGCTCGTTGGGCAAGAATTAGTCAAAGCGATAGACAATCTGCGAGCCGAGCTTGTCAAAAAAGGCGAGGCGACGGAGTTGTTCGCCCAAGAAAGAAAATCGGGAAGTATTGACGGTATCGCCGGGAACGTTATGCAGTCATTCGGAGGCAAGTCGCTATATCCGAGCGTGGAAGAAAAAGCCGCGCACCTTCTCTACTTTATGGTGAAAAACCATCCTTTCACGGACGGCAACAAACGTTCCGGCGCTTTCGCTTTTGTCTGGTTTCTACGCAAATACCGCGCCAAAAAAAGCCGCAATATAAACCCGGCCAGTTTGACAGCGCTCACGTTGCTGATTGCAGAAAGCAATCCCGCTAAAAAAGAACAAATGGTGGCGTTGGTAACGCAAATGCTCAAGTGACCACGGGGTTTTATAAAATAAATTATGCAAGAAGAAAATAAAAATCTATGCACGCTTTATATTGTTCGGCACGGAGAGACGGAGTGGAATAAAAGCGGAATTGTAATGGGTCAATCGGATTCCCCGCTAACTGAAGCTGGTTTGGAACAAGCTAAAACAACAGCTCAAGAATTAAAAGATATTCATTTTGACGCAATCTTTTCTTCCGATTTACACCGAGCCAAAAGAACCGCCGAAGTTATTAAGCTTGAGAGGCAATTAGCCGTACAGACCTCAAAAGCGTTAAGGGAGCGAGCATATGGAAGCTGGGAAGGTAAAATGGGCGAAGATTACAGAAAGAACTTCCAACATCTTTTTGATAAAGTTAAACAGTTGTCAGAGAAAGAGGCAAAAAGTTTTAAGTTTGCCGACGATATTGAAAACGATGGAGAAGTTATTGGCAGGTTTATTACACAACTAAGAGAAATAGCCGTTGCTTATCCGAACAAAACCGTTCTGGTGGTTACCCATGGCGGCTGTATAAGGACATTTCTAATGCATACCGATTATGTGAAATGGGGAGAATTGCAGGTTGGCTCGTTCTCTAACGCTGGTTATGCTAAAGTTCAATCCGACGGGGTTGATTTCTTTATTCGAGAAGTTAAAGGTATTAAAAAACAATGAAAACAAGGTTTATTTTACATGGCGGTCATTCTGTAATTTTTAGTAAATAATAAATGGGACAAATACTTTTATTTATAATCGCAGTGGTGGTGATTGTGGTCGGTTTTGTTTTGTTGATATCAAGAAGAGCTCGTGAGGAAGCTGCGGGAATATGTGAAATAGCCCTAGGACAGACGGCGAAAAAGAATGCCAACAAAGAAAGGGTGCTTGTTCTTTTGCGGGAAAGGGATCCTTCGACAAGCTCAGGATATAAAGAACTTTCTAACTCTGATATCCGCGAAGCGTTGGGAATTGCCCGCCGTTCAATACGCTAAATGGGCCACCCGGGTGGCCCATTTAGGATTTTACTATCCCAATTATCTGATTACTTAATTACCGTTTTTTGTATGTACCACTCTTTGTGGGAACGGTATTTCTATGTCGTTCTTGTCGAAGGCGAGTTTGAGACGCTTTCTTAATTCGCCGGTAACGTCCCATTGTTTGATGGGTTTGGTTTCGCCGAGTATTTTAATCATTATCGCCGAGTCGGCGAAGTCATCCACCCGCAGGAACTGGGGCGCCTTGGTTATTTGGTCTTTCCATGCCGGATCCTGTGCCAGTTCGTTGCCCACTTCGTTCACAACGCTGATAACTTTTTCCAGATCAGAATCATAAGCGATGCCGACATTTAAATTCACTCTCGACATGTCTTTAGAAAGATTGGCAACGCGGGTTATAGAGCCGTGGGGGACATGATGGACGGTGCCGTCCAAATCGCGCAATGTGGTCATTCGAAGAGAGATATCTTCCACTAATCCGCAAGTGCCGTCAAAGCACGCTACATCATTAATTCTGTATTGATTTTCCATTATTATAAACAATCCGGAGATAATGTCCTTTATCAGATACTGGCCGCCGAATCCGAATGCCAAACCGGCGATAGCGGCGGCGGCGACCAGCGGGCCGGTGTCTATGCCGAGTTCAGACAGAACCATCATCGATGTCAGAATAATTATGAGAATGTGGACAAGGCGTCGGACAATTAGAATCAAAGTGTTTTCTCTTTTTTCTTCCGCCTCCTTTGACAAGAACCCATCCGAGGTTACGGCTTTTCTGATGAATTTTCCTATAAAGACGTGAGAAAACCTGTCTACAATGAAAGCGAGAGCAAGAATTACCAAAACAACAATACCGTGGTCAAAGAACCACGTTTTTAAAATAGGCATTACCGCGCTATCTTGTAGTGTTTGTAGAAATTTATCCACTAAAAATCCTATTAGTTTGTCTTAATAAATCCGTCTTTGGCGAGATTTTCCTCTATGTTGAGAAGCGTGAAGTTATCCAAAGTTCCATCTACGGAGGCAATCACGTATTTTCCCGTCAAGTCGTTGAAATCGCGGGAGGTTCTTATATAGATCGTTGCATTGTTATTAACCAACATTAGGTTGCCTTTTGTTTCATCATCGGACGGCCACAAGACCCCTTCAACGTCCCGATTCCGAACGTCCCCGTCCTGAAGTTGCTTTTCGTTGAGACGAAGGGACTGGTCTCTGCCATTCAGCATACCGTCAATGTCGGAAGCGGGACGGCTAAGCCAAATTAAAGTTATCGCCACAAGACCCGTTATGATTATATAAATGCGATTATTTTTATTCATAATAATAGGATAATAAATTATTTAAATAATGCAACCCCCAGTCTTGTATTGCACAAGACTGTAAATTGTTAAATTCGAAAAATGAGATATAATACAATGCAAGATCTTTTACGAGGAAAATTATAATCATGTCTTTACCTGTAGACGTTATTTTGGTAAGACACGGCCAGTCAGAATTAAACGAAGCTGGCAGAGCCAGTCGAAAAGGGGACAATCATTTCTTCACGCCCGAATTTAGGAATACGCACAGCAGAAATTTCCGTCTGACTGATTTGGGAATTCGGCAAGCCAAGGTTGCGGGCGAGTGGTTAAAGAAAAATGCCCCTATGCCATTGGATAGATTCTATGTGTCTGATTATATTCGGGCCAAAGAGACGGCAGGTTATCTGTATCTGTCTCAAGTCGAATGGAGACCTGAATTTAGCTTGCGCGAGCGCGACCTGGCCCTTATGGATAATTGTCCGGAGGACGAGAAGAAGCGTTTGTTCGAATTAGAGACTCGTCAGTACGAAATAGATCCGTTTCTTTCTTATCCGGCTGGTGGGGGCGAGTCCATAGCGGCTTTATGTCACAGGTTGAAAACTGATTTTGTATCTCATCTAGCCAGAGAGTGTGCTGACAAGATGGTTATTGCTGTCTGCCACGGCCACGTAATGCGAGCCCTACAGCTTATTTTTGAAAACGTGGGGCATGATGACTTTATCCGCCTTGAATCTTCAGAGTATCCCGAAGACAAAATACGCAATTGCCAGATATTTTGGTACACTCGGCGTGATCCAAAAACCGGTATGGTGAGTGACAGATTGATGGCCGTTCGTTCGATTTGCCCGTTGATTTATCCGACTGACGCGGAAGAAGATTGGGGCTGGCGTTCTATCCAGCGCCGTCGTTACTCTAATCAAGACCTGTTTGAAGAAGTGAGTCGCTACCCTCGGCATATTAGTTAATAATTTAAATTCCCGCATCATAAACCGTACCCCGAAAAGTGGACACGATAATGTCCACTTTAGAGGGTACGGTTCAATGAGCCGTTTTTTATTCTTAATTTTTTGGTATAATTTAAGTTATGAAAAATTGGAACAATACCGGAGACAAACTAGAAAAGAAATTCAATCAAAACTCCAGATAACATCAAATGTAATAATTAGGACCAGGATCTTCATCACAATGTTTAAGAAATTATTTCTAATTTTTATAACCGGTTTCCTGTTGAATTTCATTTGGGAAAATCTTCATTCGTATTTATATTTTCATCCCAATGGAGAAATGATGACCCAAGGCATGCTCTTGAAAGCAACTCTTTTTGATAGCATCTTTATAACACTTCTTGCTATATTGTTTATTAAGGCTGCTTACTTTAGAGATAGAAAATGGTATGTACTACCAATTGGTATTATCGTTGCGATTTTGATAGAGTTATCCGCTTTGAAAACCGGTCGGTGGGCGTATAATGAATTCATGCCCATTATCCCACTAATAAATATCGGCTTAACGCCAACCATTCAGCTCGGCATTTTGTCTTATTTGATTTTCAAGTGGCAGATAAAATAAAAACTCTATGAAAACGCGGATTAAATTTAGAATTTTAGAATTTGTAATTTTCGGTCTGATATCCAATTTGGCCGACAACTTGTTGTCTTTATATTTTTTAACCGATCAAATAATAACCCCCCATATTTTATTAGGAGCCATTGTTATCGTTATCCCATTTGCTATACTGGAAGAGTTAATTGTGGACCATCCTGATTTTTGGCACAAGTTCGGCAAAATTTGCAAAATAAAGATAAATACCGAATAAGTTATGTTTGAACAAAAAATAAAAACAGTGGTTTTATTAGGGACGCTTAAGACGGGAGATGAGTCATCTAACACCGATGAGCTTGTTGATGAACTTTTGAATCATTTTGCCGAATATGGAGTAGATGTGGAAAAATTCCGTTTGGCGAATATGAATATTCCGGTTGGTTTGGGGGAAAAGATGTCTGACGATGACGAGTGGCCCCAAATTGCCGATGCTCTGCGAAAAGCGGATATTGTTATTTTCGCCACGCCTATTTGGTGGGGAGGACAATCAAGTTTGATTCAACGAGTTATGGAAAGAATGACTCATTTTGACGAGTCATATATTATGACCGGCCAGTCGGATCTTTACCACAAAATTGCCGGAATTGTCATAACCGGCCACGAAGACGGAGTTCAGCACGTTGTTGGGAATTTGTATAATTTCTTACAATGGCTTGGATTTGTCATACCGCCCGAGAGCGTTGCTTATTGGGTGGGCGAGGTTGGCGGAGGGATGAATGAGGACGCGGAAAAGCGCCGTAAAAATCAAGCCACTAAAGCCATGCTTGATGTAATGGCCCGCAATTTAATCAATTACGCCATGCTGGCTAAAGCGCATAAAGGAGAAATAACCGACTTTGAGGAAAAACATATTGCCAGAGTTGGTACCAGAGGAGGAACCGAATCGATACTGAAAGAGATGCCCGGCGATGAAAAATGAATGTTCCCCGAGAGGGGAGCATTTTTTATCCACATTGACTTTATATTTACCTGATATTATACTTGAATAGTTATTCAACTGATAATATCCGCCTTGTTTTACCAATGGACATAAAAACCAGAAACAAAATAAAAAAAGAACTTACCAACAAAAAAGCCCTCATAAGATGCGCCAGTAATTTTAATATTCTCGGCGATCTAACAAGAATGAAGATTTGTTATTTGCTGTGCAAATATAAAGAACTATCCGTATCAGAAATAACCGAGCTTGTAGACGTTTCTATTTCCGCCGTTTCTCACTCGCTCAAGGCGCTTAGAAGGTGCTGCCTGGTAAAATCAAGAAGGGATTTTAAGACCGTTTATTACCGTATTGACAAAGAGTCGTCTCTTTTTGGTACCGTAAAACAGCAAATAGCACAATAATAATGGCGAACCAATACGATTATCAATTTATTATCATCGGGGGCGGGGCGGCCGGTTTTGCCGCGGCCATCAAGGCAGATTCTTTGAAGATTAAGACCTTAATGATATCGGGCGGTAAGGTGCCTTTGGGTGGCACCTG
>Ga0210057_1002701_pt1 | contig 25156 bp, 26 predicted proteins | sample CryGeyCG2114_010_2_FD_183968 | JGI IMG/M metagenome (GOLD analysis project Ga0210057, IMG submission 183968) | Groundwater microbial communities from aquifer - Crystal Geyser CG10_big_fil_rev_8/21/14_0.10 (SPAdes) (version 2) | ecosystem: Environmental > Aquatic > Deep subsurface > Groundwater ...
TAGTACGTCACGCAACAGTAACCCTGCTGCGGTTGCATACTGCCATGAGATAGTACGAGAAACTTTCGGTATGTGTGCATCTAAACTAAACATGTTCTCCCATACATTGCCGACCTGAACTGGCACCTGCAATACTCCCGCAACCTGTTCGGGCAATCCCTTAAGACCGACCGCCCCTCCGCAGAGAAAAATTTGTTCTATGCCGGCAATACGATTACCCTCCTCGTCACGTCGCGTATCCCAATATCGATAGTGTCTCCTAATTTCATCAATCAGTGTGGTGGTGGTGTCCATAAGTGTTCTGCACAATTTTTGATCTTCGCATTCTGCAATACCTTGTTCGCGCTTAATCGCGTCCGCTTCTTCCTCAGACGTTGCATAATGCTGCATGATTGCCTCCGTCAGCGCATTTCCTCCAACTTTAACTGTAGTACTAAATACTGGTACTTGGCCCAAGGCGATGGTAATTCCTGTTCGTGTACGTCCAAAGTCTATAATCATAGATACGCCTTCCACGTCCACCGGTATAATAGAACGTGCCACCGACTGGGCTTCAAGTTCAAAACTTTTTACATGAAATCCACTCTCCTCAAAAGCTTCCTTGTATCCTTCGATAACATCTTTGGGAAATACGGTGATGCTAATGTCGGTAATGTCTCCCCGCCTTCGCAAAATATCGTAGTTAAACACGGCATTCCCTACAGGAATTGGTACGTGCTCACTCAGTGAGAACTCAACAACCTGCATAACATCTTTGTGACTGTGTGCCGTTGGCACTTCAAGTGTGTATAAGTAAACCAACTCTTCAGGTAGAGAAACGTTTGCAAAATGGCGCTCATTTTGGCCACGTAACTCGCGTAGTGCATCTGCGAGTGCGGGTTTGTTTTCAACAACGCCGTCAAGCACTATCCCGGGAGATAGCCGTTTAGTGTCGAACACTCGAGGCACGAGCCCCCCTGGAGTGTACGTAGCATCAAGATATTTTATTGAAGAATCAGAAATATCGATACCTGCTGCTGGCATCGAAAGGAACTCTGGCGGCGGAAAGAGCGCTGCAATTTTATTTGTGTGCAGACCCTGCATTACCTAAGTATAGCACTCCTGTTTGTAACGCATCCTAAGTGTTGTGCACGCGTTATGTAAAAATTAAAAATAAAACGTACGCTCCGAGTATTGCAACCCCCGCGAAAGTCGCATACAACCAAAATTTCTTCATGATGTGCTCAGCATTTTCTCCGAATACTTTTGCAACATACGCTACAGTCGCATAGCGAGCAGTACGTCCCACTACTGTTGCCACAATAAAAGCAAAGAGATTCGCCTTAGTGAATCCTGCAGCAAGCACTGCCACTTTAAATGGTATGGGCGTAAACGCAGCAGTGAGTGTAAACACGAATACACTTTCATCAATAAGTTTTGCCGCCAAAGCCATCTGCTCCTGTAAATTATAAAAGTCTACAATGCGCGCTCCCACAGTCTCGAAGAGAATCGCTCCAACTATATACCCAAATACTGCCCCGGCAGTTGATGTGATAGCGGTTATTAGTACGTACCGCAGCCACCGTTCTTTGTGCACAAAAACCATCGCTGCCAAAAGTGGATCAGGTGGTATAAAGAAAACACTACTTTCAGTAAACGAAAAAACACCGAGCCAAAGCCGTGCGTGCGTCGTGTCTGCTTTACGAGCAAACCAATCTCGGGCATTACGCAGTCTCTCGTCCATAGTTATTTACCAGATGTCCCAGGAGGAACATTAGTATCTGGGTGTAGTAGTGCAAATGCTTCTCCATCACCTACGGCAAGAAGCATGCCGTTGCTTTCAACTCCTTTTATAGTGCGCGGTGCCAAATTTGCAATGTAGGGAACCTGTTTTCCAACCAAGTCTTCTGGCTCTCGCAAGTGTGCAATACCCGAAACTATTGTTCTCGGCTCTTCCTCCCCAAGGTCTACAGTGCACTTAATAAGTTTATCGGTCTCGGGAACCCGTTCGGCTGCCACTATGGTGCCAATGCGTATATCAATTTTTCCGAAATCATCGATTGTTATTTGTTCTTTCATAGCTGTGTATTCTAAGTTTCGTTCCCCTTTCTATCAAGAAACGACTGCAAAATAAGTGCTGCTGCTGAAGCATCGGCCATAGCATCTCTCGTATTTCGTTTCGCTTGCACCGTGGTAAAAAACTCAGGCTCAAGGTACACCGTGTAGCCATCCCGTTCGAGACCTTCTTTAAATCCATGGGCTTCTTCCATCACCGGATTTTCCTCCCCCCTCATTGAAAGTGAGTGGCCGATAACCACGTGCTGTATACCTTCTGTATCGAGTATCTTTTCGAGCTCATCGCGCAAGCCTTCCTCATTGCGCATCACAGAATGCGGAAACGCTATACTGCCCCCGTCGTCTGAGAGAGCGAGGCCAATTTTTTTTGTTCCGTAGTCAATACCGAGGTACTTCATACCCCAAGCTTAGCACTACATTATGCTAGTGTCGCGAACCTCGCGTGTGTCGTGTCGCTTTGCAATCGCAAAGATGTAGATGATCTCTAGTACCGCAAGTGTATTGAGCACAAGTAATGCAATAAACCACCACTTCTCTTTGCGACGTGCAGCAAGCCACAGCGCCCACCCTTTCCACGGTAATATCCAGAGCGTAATGAGCGATACGGTAAGTAATGTGTTTGCTCCTAAGATGTCCATGGGTGCATTGTAGCATGTCGCGGAGAGGGAGGGATTCGACCACCAGTCACTAACCTCACACTTCGTCTTTCAGAACAAGAAGTTTCAATCTGCGGTGACGATTGGCACAACTTTGAACCGATTCCACGGCCTAGAACAACAGTTTCTTTCAATCGTATAGATAGAATTGTACGGGAATTACGAAGAATTCACAAGGAAAATCCGGCCTATTTTGACGTTCCGGCTTTCGCACAGAAGGTCTACTAGGACCGGATTTCCGCAAGCTTTAGCGATTATTCCTCCCCTCTGGCATCCTCGATCAATCTCTGTTCTTTGAGGTATCGGGTTACCGAATACCACCCAGCATTGATCACCGGGATCAATAATGCCCAACGAGGGTCATTCTCGGCATAGGCAATCAGTATTGGCAGGACAGCTGATACTGCGGAGTAAAAGAACACGATCGCAAGGTGCTTCAGGGCTTCTTTTTGTGGTGTTGTCATAGTGGTTAAAATGCTCGCTTAATAATTGCCAATCCTTCCTCGATTTTCCTCACACCATCCTCGATAGAGGGATTGGTCGTCTGTTGGCCGGCAAGGGCTACTAGTTCGTCGAGAATCTGTTTATTTGTTGCCGGACAGCTTGGTTTCTTTGAGAAGATCTCAAAGTGGCCAACGATGTGATTCCGGTCGATTGGAATCTGCCATCGCTGGCAAATTTCTCGGATCAAGGTTGCACTTGATTGCTTCATAGCGTCAGTCCATACGTCGTTTGGCTTACCCTCGTGTTCGATCCCGATCGTGTACAGGTTCGGGTTCACATTCGGTTTTATAAGCTTCCAGAGAGGTGCGTCGACACGACCGGCGTGCCAGGCGGCATCGTTTTCTTGCACATACTGGTGGACTTCACCGGTTCTCCCGATGCCGTAATGTGCGCTTACTTGTGCTGATGGATTCGCAAACCACGAATCGGTGCCAATGAGCGTTCCATCCATGATGTGAATGACAACGCCCTCTGGCCGGTAACCTTTGCGACCACTCCAGAAGTTAGGAGACTTTTTTTGAATGATGTTCATAATGTTATTTATTAAGGGTTAGTAGTAAGTTGATTAATGCTGTGATCAGACCTCCCACCGATGCGGTGGCAATAATCCAAAAGAAACGCTTGAGCCAATCAACGTCAGTTCCGATCTTACCCATGTCGGTCTTTAGGTGTACAAGATGATTGTCTTTGATTTCATTGACCGTCTTTTCTACACGATCGAGACGCTCATCTTGCATTTTGTTTTGATAGGCTGTTCTTTCCATATGCGTTATTTCGGTACGTACACCGAGTCGAACCGATTGATGAGACCTCTACTTTCCAGCGTTTCCTCGAGGCGATCTTGAATGTCACGATCTCGCCAGAATTTTTCTTTTTCCATATCAACCGATCTCGCTTTTGCACCAGCAATTCCGTATAGGAATTTCACAACACCGGCAGTCTTATCATCGGTAAGTTTGCCGGCCGTGGTGTAGAAGCGTCCAAGAGCAGTGTTTAGGAAATGGAGTTTATAAGCATTAGCTCGATAGCTCACGACTCCGTTTTTATTCGTGTGTTCGTTAACTTCCAGCCAGTCGCGTAGTCCCGGTATTGAGTTGATGAATGGATAGACACGACTGTTTTCTTTTATCGGTTCGCCCATGAAGAGGTTCTGTCCGGTTGCCGCTTCAATCGGGTACTTGAGGATTGGTGATAGTTCGCCCACGAAGCTTGCGAGTGTGCGTTGTGGACTTCCTTTGTAGAGTCGGTTGACATCCTCAACAGGCAGGCCGAGACCGTAGAGGTACTGAGAGAATCCCTCTTTTTCACCAAGTCGGACCGGCAATCCCTCTCGCATGTATGGTGGCAAGTATTGGAATTCCTCTTTGGCTTTCTCCTTATCGACTTGGAGGTTGTCTACAAGTTTGCCAATGGCGGCGTATTTACCCGGCTGTTTGGCCATTTGCTCGAGCTGGAGAGGAATGTTGCCACGAGTCCATCGGTAGAACGGCATGAGTCGCTTCATTACGTTTTGTTCGAATTTCGCAAGACCCTCTGGTGCATAGTCGAAGTGAAATTGGAACACCGCCTTGGCGGCATCCTCCGGTGCATCACCTTTGATAAGGCGATCTACGAAAAGTGGTAGACGCAGACGGTTTTCAGTAATCTCCATCGTGCCTTTCGGTAGATCCATTAGTTTTCCGACAGGGCTTTTTCCTATATCTTTCTCGACCTCACGCATCACATCCAAGTAACCGGGCTGGCCGACGACCCCTAGCTTTTCGGCCGTCTCTTTTATTTGTTTGTAGGTGTACTTGGTTCCTAGTTTTGTTGTGATCGATCCATTAAGACCCCGAGCGATTTGATCTCCCTGTAGGTATCTCGCAGGGTTTTTGACCCCTGCTATCCAGTTATTGAAAATTCCACCGATCGAGTTCCTAACATGGAATGCTGGAAACCATCCGGTAACCGATCCTTTCCAGAAATTGAGTGTTTTGTCGTACAGTTTGAGGAATCCTTTGGTCGCTTCATCATTCGTGAGCACTTTATAAGTTTCCTCAACATGCTTCACGATCTGCTCAGGCAAAAGCACTCCTTTTAATTGCGGTACAGTGCTTTCAACGTACCGGATACCATTTTCGAAGATTGGCTTGACCGTTTCTTTGGTCATCATCTTTCCGGTTACGGGATTCCTTATCTCTTTCGTGATGACTTCGCCTTGCTTACCGAATTGTTTCCCAGCTTCAGTTAAAAAGTCGTAGGTATTTACGGCTCTGATGTGCTCAGCTTTACGAGCACCAAATGCCTTAAATGCATCCTGCTCAAACAATCTCACGCCGTGAGTTCTACGGAAGTATTTATTAATATTGTCGATCGTGTCGTCGAGGGTTCGAGACTTTGCGAACGGTGTGCTTACTCTCATCTTTCCTGTTAGCTCATCTGCGACATCGCTATTCTTTTGCAGGAAATCACGACCCTCCGGTGTCAGGTAGTGACGCAGATAATCTGGAAGCTCGGTGTGAAGTAGTCCTTTTTCTTTTTCAACATTTGCAAATCGTTTGTGCTCACCCTGAATGTGACTGATGATGTTATCGATCGCACTGTTTCCTTTGGCGGCTACTTGTTCGACTCCGGCGGTCGCCTTTGCAGGAATATCGCCCATTCCCTCGATCAGTCGGCCGACTCTGGTACCGGCATCTTTGCCGAGCTCTTTTCTTGCGGTTTTACCGAGCTCAATTGCTTCGTCAGCGGCCTTACCGACTTCGGACCGGGTTGCTTTGGTGAATTGAGAAAACTTGTCGACATATTCCTCGCCGATACGTCCCGGCAAGTCTTTGATACTTTTGAATGGCACAAATGCTTTTCCAGCGAGGTCTTTTGCGCTTTCATACATTTTGCCAACGACTGGTGTTTTTTCTACTAGCCAGTCGGCGGCTTTGAACGGTGCGGTGACAGTCGATCGTGGAAGTACCTGTTTGCCAGCGAATTTCAAGCCTCCCTTGGCGAGATACTTTTCGCCTCCTTCCGCAATAACCTTTTCCGCAAACGCTTTTCGTCCGGCTTGTTCACCGAGTTCGGTGACTGATTTTTTAAGGAGTGATGTTCCGGTCTTATTGAGCACGACCGACCCGGCCTTGGTTGCAAGTTTTGCACCAGCCCCATAGCCGAATGTTAGGTATGTTGTCGGATCAAGGAGAACGTCTGCGATAAAACCACCTACTTTGCTTTTGATTCCGAGTGCTTCAGACGGCTGTATGCGTTCTTGGATTCCGGCTTTGATTCCTTTTCCGCTTATAAGACCACCGACCGCATATCCTCCGGCGTTGAGCACGTGGAGAATTCTCTGCAGAGTTGATTCTTTTGGTTGAATGGAGGATACGTCGAGATTATTTTGCAGTGCAAAGTCTCGCAACCCCTCGACAGTGGTCACGTTTGGTTTACCGGCCGGTTTCTCAACCTCGGTCGTTACATATTTCCCCTCGGCATTCTTTTGATACTGCACGACGTTACCGGGAGCAGGTGCAGACTTTGGGGGTGGAGGAGAGACCGGTGCAGAACCGGTGTTTATGTACTTTCCAGTTTTCGGGTCTTTGATGTAGGCCATAGTGTTTTAATTTCCGATACCGAAGAGACCCTTCAGGAAGCTCTTACCGGTGTTGTATCCGGACTTTGCAAGGTTCGGTATCTGTTGCGTGAATACGTCTTTGACCCCAGCACCGAAGTCTTGAGCGGTTATTCTTGGTTGACCTGATTTCAAAGCTTGAGCGGCGGCCGCATCTGCTTGCTGTTGAGCATTTGCTTCAGCGATGATCTGATCTCGCTTCTGCAGGACTTGAGCACGGATGTTTTGGGGCACGTTACTTGCAGTGAAGTTCGGGTTGTTGAGAAGTTCGAGTGCGTAAGCTTCTATGTCGCTTCCCGAACCTCCTCCATCTGATCCGCTACCTGACTTTGCGCCGACTACTTTTGTGCCAGCAATATCATGCACGGTTCCGGCTGGGGTGCTGTTGGAAAGGTTTGCGAGTTGAATTGCTCGATTGATTACATCTTGAGCATCTTTCTTTTCCTGCTCTTTACCGTACTTGGATGCTTCGACGATGTTTGCAACATCTTTTTCTGAAGCACCGAATACTTGTTTCAAGATGTCCCCGAGAACGCTGTATTGGTCTTTCTGGAATCCAAGTGTTTTTTCTGCGACCGTGAGTGGCAATGTAGAATCCTCGTACTGCATGCCGGCCGCATCTTTAGCGGATGAATCTGCAACCCCGAGCTTATCGGCCAGCCGATTTCTTTCGTTGAGAAGCTTTCGATATTCGTCTATAAGTGGTTGCTTTTCTGAAGCGACAAGTCTTTGGGTTTGACTCTCGGTTACGAGACCGCCACCCTTTACCATTCGATTGCGGATGTCTTTCTCTGAATCATCAATCGCAAGTTCCATTGATGCCAAGCGATCATCTAAACTCAAAAGATTTTTCTGCATCACATCTACACCACGCTTCGCTTTTTCTTGCTCGTAGATGTCTGCTTTTTTAGGCAGATTTTTGAGTGATTCTAGATAGGAAGTCTGGCTGTCCTGCATGCTTTTGAGAGCAGAATCGAGACCGAGTTCGGATCGGTACTTTGTGAGCAAACTGGTCGAAGAAGGCACTTCAGCGCCATACAGGGTGCTTTTCTGGGGTACACCGCTCGCCCCCGGGCTCGAAATTTGGTCAACACGCTGGGTTACGGGCGAAGAAGGTGTCACGGGTGCAGGAGGGGTTGGAACGCTCGCCTTAGGGGCAACAACGGGTGAAGTCGGTGCTCCGGGCAAGTTCAGGCTCGAACCGGCGTATATCAGGTTCGGATTCTTGATACTTGGATTCGCTTTCAGCAGGGCGTCGAGCGTCGTCCCTTGCTGTCTGGCGATTCCCGATAGGGTCTGACCTTTTTGTATTGTCATTGTTGCCATAAGTTTTTAAGTAAGTGTTGCGTACCTCCACGCTCCGTTAAAAAATACGTAGAACCGTCGCGTACCACCGTTCTCGTACAACGCAAAGCTGATCTGGTATCCCGGTGTCTCAGTCGGCACGCTGTTTAAGATTGGAATGTCACGCAGAATCGAAAGCAAATACCCAAGCGATGGATCAAGTTTGTTCTGCTGGTTTTGATTGTTGTCGTGTGGGTTCATAGTGGTTGCTCTCCGATTTCTGATTCGACCACTGGTTCCTCTTTAGGAGGGACCGGCAGTTTATCGAATTCGGAAATGATCTCGCTTATTTCTGTAAGCGATCTTTGTCTAAGTTCGACCTCTTGTTCGAGTTCCTCTTTTTGTTGGCGGAGGATGTCCATGTTGAGAATCGTGACTGACTCGGTGTTGTCTGTTTTCTTTGCAATCTTTTCGTCAACTCTTTCAATTGTGAATTTTGTAGGTTCCATAGTTATGTTGGTTACTTAATAGTTCGATCCGGAATATAGATCGTGGACATGTCACGAAGACCCATGTCCCACTCTCCGACGAATCCGGATGGTGACCAGACCTCGACCTTGATCTGAATCTTTTTCGCTCGTGCGTTGAATCGCAGGAGTTTGTTTACCGCACCTTTGTTGTCACTGCCTTTAATCACACCAGCTTTTTTGAAAGGTGTGACGAGTAGGTATGAAGTGTTGTTGTATTCGTTTCCGTTCTCAGAGTTGTAGAGTGTCTCGTCGACATAGACTCGATTGAGTGCAGTGTCTATGCTTTGAACGTGTCTGATCTGTCCGGCACCGCTTCCTGCGACGACCGTCACTTCATCGCCGACTTCAAAGTTTCCGATACCGAACGAGACTGTGAAGTAGGTACTAGTACCGCCGGTAGCAAAGGCGGTGTACTTTTGATATTTTTCGGTCGTGTTGTACTTCACGACAAATCTGGCAAACGGCGTATCAAGGAGAGGTTTCCAGAAGTTCAATACTTCTTGAATGAATCGCTTACGTCGGTACGGTTCGTCATCGAAGATTGGACTCACAACAATCGCATTCCAGTTGTACGGCCGGTATGATCCGGTGTCATGGTTTACATCCAGCAGGTAGCGGTCGCTTCCACCACCCTTGTCCCAGCCGACGAAGAATTGATCACTGTTCGGAGTAAGCTGGATGCTTCCGAGTTGAACCACGCCTGTACCACTGATGTTCGTAATACCTCCATGCGAGAGTGTGTTTCGGAAATAAAGGGCGTTTGTTACTGGATTGAATACCCAGACGCCACCAGCGTAGTAGCGTTTTTCCATATTGAAGCCGTGGGCTTTGACTCCCATCAGAATCACACCGTTGTGTACTTTCACGGCATTCTGGTTGATCTGGAATGAGATGTCACCGGCCTCGATGTCTGGGAAGCGATTGAGCTTCTGGAGTCCAGACCCGTCGAAGTAATTAATCCATCCGTCGCCGGTTATGAGATATAGTCGGTTCTTGTCTACGACGCCGGCCGGACATGAGACGTTCGGAATGCGAAGCACACGGTTGTACGTTCCGGAGATTCCGTCCCAGAAAAAGAGAGCGGAACCATTGGTTGTCAGGTCATGTGCGCCAATCACGAGCCAGTCGGTAAGCACCGCAAACCAACGGATATCGAAGTTTTGTGGAAGCGTGATCTTGGGCGGGTTTGGGTTGCCGTGCCACGTCAGGTTTACGGTGTCCCATGCACAGAGCATGTTGTTGAATCCTGCAAGAACATACTTTAGGAATTTCGTGAGCGGTACGTTGCCTTGTGAGAACAACACTCCACTTCCGAGTGATTGCCATGCATCATTCCAAGTGTCATCGGAAGCGTTGTACCGTCCGAGCGAGTTGCCGATTGTGAAATAGAGGAATCCTTGTTCCGTTCCGATTACCGGTGTGTTGAAGATGCTGTCACCCATGAGTGAATAAGCACGGCCTCCCGGAAAGTAGTAGCTATGCACATGCACCCAGTTCGGGTATTCATATCTGAAGAATTTTGCTGTGTTACCCCAGCCCTGGGTTATCATCCAGTTGTACATTTGCGTACCTCCAAAGTATTTACCGAAGAGTGCACCGTCGATGGGCATTGAGTTAACCTCTGCATTGATGTTGATGTCGAGATTCTTGAACAGCTTGTGGGACACACGCAGGTACGGAGGCGTTTTCTCAAGATCGAGATTCTGCGACCACCAAAACGTACCCTCGGAGTTAAGGTTTCCGAGTCCTTTATCGAATCTTGATGTTTTCCAAACTTTTTTAGGTAATGCCATAGGTTTTATACGAGACTGCTTCTTGGGATTGATGCCTGATCATCTGCGGCCGCCATGCGTGCAAGTTCTTGGTCACGCCATTTGCCGGCCATGATCCGTTCAAAGTTGCTTTCTGCTTGGCGTTCAAGTTCCGTGTCGCCTTGCTGGTTGTAGTACATCTTTTTGCCCCACTCGACGTACGCTTGGTGATAGAGTTTTTCGACTTCCGGCTCATCACTGTCCGATGCGAAGTCATCCGATATTCGGACAAAGACGAGCATCATTGCATCTCCGTCTGCAGTCGGAGTGGTTACCGGATAGAAGTAACCGCCGAGTGTGTACACGATGTGATCGTTGTACCGATCTCTCGCTCGGTAATCGACGAGCGTGTATGGACGCTTGTCGTCACCGATCTTTAATTCCACAAATGCCCGATAGTTTTCAGGGACCGGATATTTCGGCTGGTTTGCGACCGTCGTGTACGGTTGTTCGGTTTTGAGATAGTCCCAGTAGTCGAACGTCTGGTTTTTATCCTCGGGTGGCCGCCAGCTCTGCACCTTTTCATCGGCACGTTGTACCCACGAGTTTGCAAGTGCGTCATCGATCGTTTGATCGTCGACCTCGTTCTTTATTGCTTTTCGAATGTCGCCTCTGTTCATAAGCGTTTAGATGTCATCACGGATGATGATTGATAATTGTTTGAACCCGGTCTGAATCTTTGCATCAGGGAACGTCACCTCGACCTCACCGAGATACGTTCCGACCGTGTTCGTGTCGGAGGCCGTCCAGTTGTATCGGCACTTTCCTTTGGTTGCGTCAGTTATTGCACACGCCACGCCGTTGATCTTTATCGATCCAGTGGAGGAGTCCTTCATGTAGAACTTCACAGTGCATCCGGTTAAATCCACCGGCGCACCGTCTTGGGTCAGACTGAATTCCAGTGGAGGACGAGTATCGTTTTGTACGATTTTAATGCTCATAGGTTTATGTCTTGCTTATTGCCCGGAAGTGTCACGTCGGCTTTGGCGTTCTGAAGCTGTTGGTCTTGCCGGGCAGTCTTGACCTCAATACTGCTTTTGGATGTTGTAAGGCCGAACGTTTCTCTGGCCGATAGCATCAGCACCGACACCTTTGCGGAGAGGAATTCGATGGCGATCTTTAAGCCGGGAGGAATTTTCAGGATGTCCCACACGTACTTCCACGTCCTCGATACCAGTCCTCGGATGTCGAGCAAATATGTCCATACCTTTCCGACTCCGATCAGGATGTCGAATCGGTACGTCCAGATTTTTGCGATGTGACTTAGAATGTCGAATGCATAAGTCACGGATTTCGCTACGAAGCTTCGGATGTCTAAGAGATAGCTGGTCACTCTCGATGCGAGTGTCCGGATATCCCACTTGTAGGTTTGCAGTTTTGCAATAAGCCCTCGTATATCGTTGAGGTACGTCAATACTTTTGTTGCGAGACTTCTGGTGTCGAAGAGATACGTTGTTTGGCTCACTGCACTGATCAGCACGTCGAACATGTATTGGGTGCTTTTAGTGACAGCACCAGCCATGTCGAAGAGATACTGCGTTGCTTTGGTAGCAAGATTTCTTACGTCCAGCACATACGTCCACGTCTTGCTTATCAAGTTTCGAAGATCGAGCAGATACGTGGTTGCGTGGCTTGCTAGACTTCGCATGTCGAATCTGTACGTCACGATCTTTGCGACCACGTCCCCGATATTGATCAGGTAGGTTGTGATCTTTGTCGCAAGATTTCTTATATCCAGCCGGTACGTTGTCTCTCGCACGGCAGACAGGAATGAGTCGAACACGTAAGTTATCGTCTGTCCGATCGTGAGCAGGATGTCATGCAGGTATGTCGTACTCTTTGTTGCCAGTTGCCGAACATCGAGCTTGTAAGTAATCATCATCACAGCACCGCCGATGATATCGAGCAGGTATGTGATTTGCTTTGCGATGAGTTGAAGTCCGTCCCAGAGGTAAGTGGATGTCTTGTCGATAAGACTTCGCATGTCGAATCTGTACGTCAGAGCTTTTTCGGCAAGAGCGTACACGTCCATGAGATACGTTCCTGCTTTTCCAGCAAGATTTTTGATGTCGTGCAAATACGTTTGTATGGCTTCGACTGTTATCATCTGGTCGAAGACATAGGTGATCGGCTTTGATACCAATCCGAATGCATCGAGCACATAGTTCATCACCTTACTCACGACTGAAGAGCCGGTGTCATTGAGTCTTGCGCTGTTGAATTGATAAGAGTTGAACATAAGCGTTTATCCTGTTGCTGGGATGTTGGTGCCTCGCACGGAGTTGGTTCCTTGCAGTCCAATCTGTCCGGTTACGCCGTCCTTGCAGACATTTGCGATCGCTAAGTTGAAGTCATCGCTCGTGCTGTTCTCACGGATGTGATAGGCGGCCTTATTCGCTTGAGTTGCCTGGCAATTGTTCGAGGAGATGACGTTGTAGGTCGAGTAGACCGAGCCGTTGTTGGAGAGATAGATGCTATGTGACGTGTTGTTGGATGATCGAGAAGCATTGTCTATAGCGTTTCCGGTTACCGTGTTGTAGGAAGATCCATACAGGTAGATTCCATGTCCTCCGCATCCGAATATGCTGTTGCCGGTTACCACATTGTTTATGGTCGTACCTGATCCGTGATAGAGGGCGATGCCTTGGCTCGTCGACCACGCAATTGTGTTTCCGGAGATGACGTTGTACTTGGTGATGTTTGAGCTGTTTCCAATAATCATTCCCCAGCTGTCGCCGTAGAGATGGTTGCCGGTTACAGCATTCCTTTGGCCCCCGACGATGTACACTCCGTAGTTCGTGCTGGTAAAGACGGTATTGCCGGAGATGACTTCTCGCCATGCACTGCTCAGGTAGAACCCATAACCATTGCTTCGGCTCACATTGCCGGACATTGTGTTGTAGTTGCATCCGCTGTCGTATATGCCGTAGCCGTTCGATGCGAGCACGTTTCCGGTGATCGTGTTGTGCTGTGAGCTGGTGAAGAGACCTATTCCGGTTCCGGTGTTGTCGTGGACGAAGCAATTTCTGATGATGCTTTCCTCGGTGCCGATTACTTTCAGGCAGTCGAGACGAGCACCGGTGAGCCAGCAGTTTTCGACAATGATTCTTTTGTGCTTGTTTGAGCTGGTACCCCAGAGCACGAGTGGACTGGAATTTCCGGAAGTCTGATTTGCTTGGTTGCCGTCGATTTTCAGGTTTCGGATGACGATATTCGAGTACGGTGTCGTACCGCCGTCTCCCACACGCACGATGTCGCCGAGATTACTGGCATCGGCCGCTTTTATAAGCGTGGATGCACCCTCGCCCTCGAGCACAACATTGTCTTTGAGAATCTCGACCAATGCGGTGAGTAAGTAGGTGCCTTTCTTGATGCGAATAATACCGCCACCGGCTGGCAAGTTACTGATTGCTTCGTTTATCTCTGCTTGATCGTCCGTTCCGTCGCAGTTGTAATCTCCCGAACCGTCGGTTGCGACTATAATCTCGGTTCGTGTTTGGAAGTCGTCAAAGAGCCTGGCTGTTACCAAGAGTTCTATTTTGGTGTCTTGAGCCCACTCTTGGGCAGTTGTGTTTTCTTTGGCTCGCTCGATTGTGAATGCATCTGTCGATTTGGCAGTTACTTTCACAATTTCTCCCACGCTCGGATCGCTCGTGTAGAGCGTGGCGTGGAATGGAGCCGTTGGAAACTTTGCACCGTCGCCAGTTTGCACGTTCACGGTTGTCGCACCGGAAGTCAGAGGATTGTCCGTGATCGTGCTTTTGGCGTTATTCTTTTTTGTTAAGAAAGTTTTTGCCATAGCTCATCGATCTTTTCGTTTACGCCGCCGTGTCGCCCTCGGACTTCACTTGGGTTGAATTGGCGGTTACTGCACCGGCTCCGGCTGGCCACGACAGGCGATACCAGAGACCGAAGTTTCCAGCGGATGCGATGTCGCCGTGTTCCATGCCGGCCGGTTTGCTTGCCATGTTTCCTCCCTCGGCATCTATAGGAGATCCGCCGGAGTAAACTCGGCCATACCAGATAAAGCTGGCCTTTTTGTTTATTCCGATGGTTCCTCGGGTAGTGCCTCCCGATCCTTGTCGGATCGTCACGAGGCGTGATCCGGAGAGTGATGCCACATACGCACCGTAGAGTTTGGAGAATGTCAGAGCACCTACAACTTCGGTTGTGCCATTAAGTGTCAGGTTTTCCGTCTGTCTGTTTCCTGATGCATCCTCTCCGACAACCGTCACTTGTCTTGTGTCAGCACCGTCGGAGACAACAGCCACGACAGCGTTTGCGGAAAATGCCGACATGTTGCCTTGAGCACCTTCGTCATCATCGGCATGATCGATACCGAATCCGAACGAGAGGGCGGCGTTTGTAGGCTGTGATTGAAGCCACGTCACGACGTTCTGCCACGAAAGCGAGCCGTGAGTGTTTTTGCGGAAGGCCTTCCGGTATTCAGTGCCACCGGCGGCCGCCTCGTCACCGGTTATATCGGTGAAGAGATTGTTATCGACGTTGTCCACGACTTCTACTGCCGTGATCTCACCGCCGTCTGAGTCGACACTGTTCGACTCATATTCTTTTAAGTCTGCTGATACGATTGCCATAAGATTGGTGTGTTATTTAGCGACCTCATCTTGGTCTATTTGCCCTGCAGGAGTTCGATCAGACGGGCTTTGGTTTCCGCTCCGTCGATCGTGACACCTTTCTCACCGGCCAAGGTCTGTAGTTCCAGCTTGGTGAGTTTTTGCAGTTCGCCGTCGACCGTCGGCGGATCAATCGGTGATGATTCCTCGGAGACTTTCCAGAAATCGATGCCGAATGTTGAGAGACCCACTAACTTGGAAACGTGTTCCTCGTTTGCGGTCTCGAATTGTCCGTCTGAGAATTGCGCGTACTCGCCCGGAGTGTCGCCGACTTTGAGGCCTCCCTCGAATATCGGCTGGGCGGGCTTGAGTACGATTCGCAGACTTTTGATGTGTGAATTGAATTTAGCCATAAGTAATTTGGGATGATTAATGTTTGTAATTTCGTCCTCTACCCTTACTTCTGGCCTCCACGTGAGTGAAAGCCAGCGAGTAAGAGCAGAGACGCTTAGTCGATTTAGGCGACGCCCTTGAGCAACGCGTTCTTTTCGAAGTTGACTCTCTGTAGACCTGCTTCGGTTTTGTACTGATCGACTTCCTCGTCAGCATCGTTGTCCTGAATATTCGTTTCGAGACTGGTGTCTCGACCATTCAGCGGACAATGCTTAAGCGTGGAGAGATCGACCACTACACCGATACCGGCGTACTGGTTGTCGAACATCGGGTGACGAACAATGTTCAGCGTTCCGAATGACGACTGGAACTTACGGATTTCGACTCCGTAGGTCTTATCGCTCGGTACGATGTACATCTTGGAAGTTGCAAAGCTTTCCAAGTATCCGAGTATGGTGTTACCGCAGAAGAAATACTTCTCTGCTGATCCATACTTGAACGCATAGTTCTGGAGGAACGATCGGAATTCAGCTTCGGTTAGAGCTGAAGCCGCCTCGTCCTGGACGTTGCCGGCGGCTGTTATCGCTTCCAAGATTCCTCCGGAGAGGCGAAGCGGTTTGCCGTCGGGACCGGTCACTTCTTTCTTTTCACCGAACCAGTACGCACGCTCGATTTTCTTTGCTTGTTCAATACCGTGCTTTGCACGCAGGTACTTCAAGTCCGCACCGGGGTTACCGGACGGATAGAGCTTCGAGGCGTTCTCGGTTGCAGTGACGCCGAATTTGGTCTTGAAGATTTGGGTGTAGTTGGTGACCTTCACGAGTTTAGTCGTGTTGGAATCGCCAGACTTCGACCCTTCCTCAAAGGCCGGACCGATGACCAACAGCCAGTCGTCGTCCAAGATGGCGGCCGCCGCTGTCGCACCGGCTCCACGAGCTACTGTGAGGGTGTTCGTGGAGTAATTGACTGAAGTGACTCGCATGATTTCACCAGTACGGGTGTTTTTCACCAGATCGTACTTTGTGAAAATCGATGCACCTGGGCTGTCTACGACCAACGCCGTGTCACCGGATGCGTATCCGGCACCGTTGTTGATTCGAGCCCAGACTCCGGAATACTGATCCTCATACTCAGTGAATTCCGGGTTGTACACGACTCTCTTTTGAAGAGCCATGCCCTTGAACTTGCCACCGCCGTCACCGATCTTTCCGATTTGGGTCAAGAAAGCTGTGAGCGGCGATTCTCCGGGTTCAAGCAGGAAGATTTTGTCGTCGACATCGGGAATACGCTGTGACTGTTCGATAGTCAACGTATCCCTCGTGCCGATGATGTGTGCAGGTTCTGCCATAGGTTGTGGTTGTTACTGCCGGCAACCGCTCACGAGACCTCAAAATCTTATAAGCGTTACCGGACTTTATTGGGGTTAATACTTTCACCGACAAGATCGTCGAATGGACTCTCTTGATCGGTTTTTCCTTTGGTGGCCGGTTGGCCACCGCCGACTCCTGATGCATTCTCTCGTTCAAGGTTTTTGACTTCCTCTTTTTTGAGAGCTTCGTCGGCCGCTTTCTTTGTTTGCGAATCCTTGGTTACGGAGTCGTAAGCCAGTTGAAGCGTTCGGGCATTGAACGGAAGCTTTTCTTTCTCGATCAAGTCGAGAATCTGGTGACCGATCTCAGGAGTTTTGAAGTCCTCGTGATCGGCAATCCATTTGTCTATCTCGGTCTTGGTCTTTGCTTTCGTTTCCCGTTCCTCGAGCTTCTTGTCGAGGAGAGTGTCGATGTCCAGTTGATCCTCTGGCTCTGCATCGCTGGCTTTCATAGCTTCGGCAATGCTTGCTTTCAGCTGGTCGGCTAGTTGCGGATTCTTGACCAATGCTTTATCGAGTACCGAGAGAAACTGTTGGTTTTTCTCGCTTGCGGTTTTGAGATCGTTGATCTCTTTACCTTGATCGATAATCTTGGTCTGGGCTTCGTCATACGAGCGTTTAGCATCATCCTCGCTCTTGAACTTGCCCCAGAAGGTCTTGTCGCCCTCGGGCTTCTTGTCTTTGTCCTCGGGACTTTCGCTCTTATCGATTGGCGTTTCGCCGGATTGATCCTCGGGTTTCGAGGCGTCCGGTTTCTTGTCAGGTTGTTCCTCTTTCGAGGTGCCCGACGGGATTGAATTGACCGGTTGTTCCTTACCGACTGCATCATCAAATGATGGTGTATTCGGTTCGGCGCCGGATTCGTTTGGTTTTTCCATAGGCGTGTTTATTGCAGATTGATCCTTGGTGTCCGATCACGGTCGGAACGTTGGCGTCTGCTGTTAATAAAACCGAGCCCCTTTTCGGGAGGCTCGGTTGGTCTCTCAAGATGTGGAAATCGCCAGAAATCCCATCTTAAGAGGCCAGCTGAACCCCTCAAAAAGTTTGGCGATTTCCTTTGGTTGTTTGGTTTTATGTTGGTGCTTTCATATGTTCATCGTGAATAGCTTTGATCTGCAGGAGAATGACTCCTAGTCCTTCGGCTCGACCTTGATAAAACCGAATCTCGTCTGCAGTGAGTTGTTTGTTGAGTAGCCACGTCTTTGTGATATCCAGTTCATTCGCAATAAGCTCGGACAACGCATCAAAATACTTGGTTTCGTACAAGTTGCTGATTGTTGCCTCTATGTCTTTGTGAAGTGTTTTGGTCATATGTGTTATTGCCTCATTGCGTTACCGAGAACCGCACCCATTTCGTTACCGGGAAGTCCTTGCTCCGGCACTACGTCAGGTGGTGTATCGATTGGAGGTACATCACCGGTCGGCATTCCGGTGTCTGTTGGATTCATTGGGTCAACCGGAGGTGTGACCGGCTGTTGTTCTATTTCGCTGATGTAGTTGTCTGGTTCCCAGCCGTAATCCTCGAAGAGCTTCATCAGGATTTTGAATTTCTTGACGGAATATATCGTACCGGTTTCCGCATCCACGATCTGGTCTACATCCTTGATTAATCCCCAGAGTTCCAAGTCTTTTGACTTCTTAAGTTCGGAGGAAGAAGCGAGAGCCGAGGTTGATTCGAGTGATATCTCGTACTCATCGTCAAAGAGTCCTTCAATGTTTTCCACTTCAGGGGTTATAAGTCCGTGTCGCATCATGATTGCTACGGCCTTGTCCGGAACAACGCCCTTGGTTGTCCAGAATTGCTTGACCATGCTGATCCAGTGCTCAAAGTGCATGATGTATGAACCTCGAAGCATGATCAGGAAGAGTTTTACTCCCTCGAGCGTTGCCTCACGCATAAACGAGGCAACCGTTGCAGTTTCTTTCGTGTCTTTTCCGGCTGTCGTTGTGTATTCGTCTACGCCCACCGCAATTCGCATGGCTTCTTTGATGTGGCTCGGTTCTATAAACGCAGATGAGTTCACATCTCCAAACTTCAGCTCTTTGACCGAGTTCGGGTCATTCGTCCAGAGTATGCCAAGCGGTCTTACGGTGATGCTTGATTGCTTGTATCCGGGAAGAGCTACCGGTGCGGCGGCAATCATGCTGTGTATTTTCATGGTGATGGCATCCACTCTTTGATTGGTCACGGAGTTCAGGAGTTCTTGCAAATGGTCTACGAGCTTCGGGATACCGAGCCAGTAGAACGAGAACGGTCGGGGGAAGAAGCCAGTTCGGGAGTATGGTTTTTCTTGGTGATCGTATGGGTTATCACCGTTCTTGATCTCTATCGGTGTGCCGTCCATCGGCAGGAATACGCACATATGATCGTCAGTCCATCTCTCTACGACTTCAAAGAGCTTATCGTCTGTCGTTGGCATTTGGACCGGATTGTTCGGGTTGCCTTGGATCGGCGAGGATGCTTTGGTTGTCTCTCGGATATTCTTTCGAAGTTCTAGGAGGACTTCTTTTCTCACGTAGGCATAGTCGGTAGTATCACCACCAGACTTGGTCACATCACCGTTTCGGTCTACAAATTGCGACCATATGTTCTTTGGCACGTCCGGGTACTGTGTTTTCATCTCATCCAGTGTCAGCACGTATCGATGGAATACAGGGAACGGGTCGGCAATCTTTTTCATCCTCGGGTGAGGATAGAAGTTGTAAATGTCTACGGGATCAAAGTCTGGACGGAATGTAATCTTTGACGTTTCGGTCTTGAACACGAGACGCTTTATCTTTTCGACTATGCTTATCTCTTTCTTTCTCTTTTTCTTGGTTTCCTTACGCAGGAAGTCTTTGCCAATGGTAGTTCCGCAGATGAACACTTGCAGGAAGTAATCGATCAGGTCATCACTCATGCCGATCTCCCATAGCCAGACGATCAAGTCTTTCAGGGCTTCACCATTCTTACCCTCGAGCTTGAAGTCCGGTGTAATACCCACGGTCTTTTGCAGGAATGTCTTGATGTATGAAAATACCTGCGGAATGAAAACATTGGACTGCCATATCTCTCCATCATTCGTCCTTTCTAGTTCAGCGGCACGATCGCCGTTGAAAGACGAGAACAGCTTATAACCCCGATCAAATTCGGGTTTGTAGTAGTACATGAAGTTCTTTTTCGCTTCATCGTACTCACTGTTATATTTTTGTAGTTGTTTGGTATTTGCCATATTTAGTAAAGTTTCATTGCTCGACCTTTTCTCCTGTTTGGCATCTCGCTCGGTAGTTCTTTCAGTCCTTGCCATGCGAGCATTGCCGATATAAGGGCATCGTCTTTTTGTCCACTCTCCGCACCCATTCCGTACCGGTTGCTTTCATTCGTGTGTACGAACGTCATCATCTGGCTTACGGTCGTCTGACTTGAGAGTCCGATGTCGTCATCTCTAAGTCCTGCGATGAAGTCGTCTACCATCAGCGGTTTGGTTACTTGGCTTGTTTTCCATCCCAGCTCTTTACGCTTGGTATTCGCTTGTTTATCGAACACCGTGCGTTGGTAGAGATTCGTGTATTCGCCTTTGAGTGCGTTGATTACCGCCAGACCGTGATTGTTTATTTCTACTACTGCCAGTGCATTGTTGAAGAGTTCGGCCGCCTGTTTGATTTTCTTGGCAAACAAGTCCGGCTGTATCTGTCCGATGTACGATCCCACCTCTCGGCCAGTCATCTTGTCGATGATGGTCATCGCAGAGTCGTCTTTTCCGATCCCTTCGCTTGGGTCTGCCCCTAGGCTGTAGAAGTGCTTCAGGTTGGGTTCCTCGTAGATCAGGATGTCGTCGAGCTTTCGTATCGGGCTTCGGGTGAATTTGCCCTGGGCTTCGATGTACTGCTTCGGGATGACTGACTTACTTGAGGCAACGAATGCTTCCTCGATCGTGGCTGGGTACTCCTGCTTGAATTTCTCTATGTCGCCACCGGTCAGGTTCTGGATCGCCCAGCGTCGCCAGTTGAGTTGTTCAAGGGTCAGCTTTGCTGATTCCTTGAGACTCTTTTCGTATTCGTCCAGAGTTTCGGAAAACTTTATATTTTCTTTATCACTGGTGAATGGCGTGCTGTATTCGTCCATCAGGTGCCACGGCAGGAATATGAGCTCGAATTCGTTCTTGCCGGCAAGTGAGTCTTGCACGGCCTTGTAGAAGTATTCGCCATCGCCTCCGAATCCGTTGGCAGTGGACTCTAGGAACACGCTTGTGTTCGGTAGGTTAGGGATTGCTTGGAGTACCGAGAGCATGAGGTCTTTAGCATTTTTCCAGAACGCTACTTCCGATCCGTGAAAATTATGGATGGTCAAACCTCGTCCCACTTTCGCTTTTTCGGCAGTTGCGATAACCATTCGGCTTCGCAGTCCTGGGTCTTTTGCTCTCGACTTCTCCTCTGGATTCTCGAACACCATTTGTTTCTTATTGTCGTACCGGCGCATTGGCTTTGCCCATTTCGGCAGTAAGTCGTAGAAGAGCTTACTCATGGCAAAGATTGCATCTGTTGATTCCGGTTCGTGTGCGACTATAAGCGAGTTTGTGTTCTCGAATCTGGCAGTCCGTTCGAAGATCAGAGCTTCGCAGAGAGTGGAGACCCCCTCCTGTCTCGCTTTCAAGATGATCATTCTTATCGGCTTACCGAGTGCTCGCAGTTTCTTGATCCTGTCGTGGATCATGGTCTGTGCGGTATTCAGGTGTAAAAGAACTGTCTGCTGATTCTTGGTTTTTATTGATAAACAGTGCTCGATGAAGGTTTGCGGATCAGCATCACAAATCCTCATCACTTCGGTGATGTCCTTAACCATCTGGAGGGGGCTTTTCTCTGGCTTTGCGGAGGATTTGTTCATAGCTTATGTCTGTGCCAAACAGTCCGTCACGATCAAACGTCTGCTTCGGACTGCCGTGGACACGGTCGTGCATCTCTTTGACGGCACGAAATTTGACGTTATCGTCAGGACTTCCCATGAGGGCAACGAGCATGTTCGATGCAGTGTGGATGTTTCTCTTGAGGATTTGGTTCGACTCACTGAGCCGAAGCTCGTTCTGCTCGTCAGCATAGGTGTCGTATTCCTCTCGCAGTGGCCCCTCACTCCGAAACCAGCCCTTGATCGTGTTGAGGGGCGTTTTGGTCTTTTTGGAAATTGCTTCATACGATTCACCCTCATATTTGAGTCGTATGGCTTCCTGACACTTCGCACTTTTTATTTCAACAGTTTTTGCCATTTTAGTGTTGTTTAGTGTCATTAAGTGTCAGTAAAAATCGACCACAAATCTCCGATATCGCCTCACTGTCGGTCATCTTTTCGTACTTGGTTAACGCAGAAAGTGCTTCATCTACAGCGTTTTTCTGCGGATTGGTCACATTGAAGCTAACAAGGGCAATGGTTTCTCTCTGCGAATTCACGTCTTTCACCGCCTTGGACACTTTTACACCCTTGGTTTTGGCAAAAGCGGTCACGGCGGCGATAAAGTCATCGGCAGATTTTTTCGGGTCTTTGTCGACGATAAAGTTCAGAACGACAAAGTTCTCACGTTCCGCTTTCTTGAGCTCGATCATTTTCTTTTCGATCTCGTCTTTCACAAGATCGAGTGCATCTTTGACATTCACGTCCTCCTCGCCAAGACTCTGTGCGATATCTTTTATCGAGTGGCCGTTCTGTGTCAGCTCGTAGGCGAGCTTACCGAGTTTGATTTGCTGGTTGGACCCGTGGATGTTGTCGGTCAATCCGTAGAGTTTCGCTTCGTCCTCGTTTTTGAATTCATGGACGTTCGCTTCGATCTCCGCATTGCCGAGTTCGCCAAGCACTTTCCATGTGTGATAACCACCGACAATCACATAGCCACCTTTGACTTTCATGTTCGGCCAGACTCCGACTTGAATCGGTTTTGTCTGTCCGAATTTCGTGACCGCTTTTTTAAGTGAGGCAAATTGGCGTGCGTTCATCTCGTTGGGATTCCACCAGTTCGGAACGCATTCCTTTATTTTCACTGTCTTGATTTGTTCTTTTAGTTTTTTCATACGGTTATGATCATGTACTCGATGTTGTTGCTCTGATTTCGACCTCCGGCGTTTGACACCGACCATTTGTGATCGAGCATGATCACTTCGGCCTTCCGATGCTTCTGCACCATTGCAAGAAGCTTGTCCGGCTTCACTCCCACGTCCTCTTTGTTCTGGCCGAGGGAGATAATCCATTGAGGGATGTGCTTTGCCGACTCGAACATCCGCTCAAGGAATTCGTCAGCATCTTTGTTAGAGAAAGGGCTCGGCTTGTTGTCGAGTTTCTTGCCGGCGAGAACGTTATCTAAAATCCCATACTCAACTTCGTAGGCAGAAGAGCCAGGGTAAGGAGGATCAAAATAAACAACATCACCAGTAACTTTCTTGAGAAAGTCGAACACGTCTTTTTGATGAATTTCATTGTCTTGATGATTATCAAATACGCCATGATTAATTTCGTCTTTTAATTTTTCCAAAGTCATCATCGGGTTTTGGATCATCCGGAGATTTTTCGGTGCGTGAGACTTGGACCGGAGTGGCCACTCCCATTTGCGAGCTTCGAGATCGAGTGTGTCTCTCGTATGCGTGAATTTTCCAAATTGCCGGCAGGACAAAATAAACTTTATGAGAAGGTGTAGGAGGAGATGTCGCTTGGTTTTGTTCTCGACTGCTCGCACATTCACGATCGCCGTGTCGAGGAAGTCGGCGATCTTGCTGGTGAACACTTTCGGGCAGTAATTCTTGCGAATAAAGCTGTCATGTTTTGCTTTGAGAAATAGTCTAGCCAAATCCTCGGACTCTAGCTTCACGCTGTTGTTGGCAATCAGGGCCCGGCCGATGATTACGGATCGGAATGCGATGTCGTTCGCAATAACTTTGTATCCTTTTGCCTTGGCGTAGAGACTTACTGATCCACCGCCAAGAAAAGCATCGATGAAAACACCCTCGGTCTTTTTGATAGGTTTGAAAATGTGCTTTACAAGCTTTCGCTTGCCGCCGAAGTAACTTGGTAATGATTGAAATTTACTAAACATAAAATATTTTTGTTCCAGCTCTCCGACACTCCTACATCCGCTGTGAAGTTTTTTATTTACACGGGACCCGTGAGTCTCCGTGCAGTGTGAGGTCGATCACAGATGGTGGATGTTCGACCCGGAGGAGTATCAGAGAGCTGGAAACAATCGGATAACGAAAAAGAGCTCGCGATCGTTCACCGTTGGGTGATTGATCGCGAGCTCTTAGACTCGGAATACCATTCAGGATGCCCCTTGAGGCATAAGTTATTCGATTGTGAATTTATTATAGCACCGGTCGAAAAAGCTTTGCAAGAAGCTCACCTGTGCATAAACATTAAAGTTGCTCAAGTTCGTATTTCACTCGTGCTTCCAGTTGTGCCGCACGAGTCGAACTTATACCAAATTTCTTACCGGTCTCTTTTTGTGTATGAGGATCACCATCTGCGATACCAGTGCGGTACTCAAAGACTTCTAAATATCTAGGTTGCAAATTGCCAAGCCGGTATTTTTCCGTCTTGTATTTCTCGATCAGTTTTTTCTCATCAGTGACCATCTTGGCCATATTATACCACAAAACCTTGATTTTAGGGGGTATTTGGGTACCCACAGGCCTATTACTGTACAATTACTTGCATTTGCCGCTGTAATCCGTTATAATCCACCATATGTCTTATAGCGTTAAAAGTTAATCTTCATATGAACAACATTCTCCAAAAGTTTGATGCTCGTATAAAAAATCCCGATCCGCATATCGTGGCTATTTTAGCCGAGATTGATGGTATTCGAGGTGAGTTCAAGTCGGGTCTGCGAATGAGCCCACAGGCAATCACAAACCTTAAAAGGTCGACCCTCATCACATCAGCTGGTGCTTCTACCCGTATCGAGGGAGCAAAGCTCAACGATGAAGAGGTTGAGAAGATTATGCACGGTCTTGCGGTCTCTAAGTTTGCGGATCGTGACTCACAAGAGGTGCAAGGTTATCTTGAAGTGCTTCAGAACGTGTTTGATGCTTTCCAAACTCTACCACTTCGAGAGAGTGTGATCACATCACTCCATAATCAGCTTCTCAAATATTCCAACAAGGACGACACGCATCGTGGTGGTTATAAAAAGAAAGAGAATACTGTCGGCGTACTTGGACCGGATGGTCAGGTAGCCAAGATTATGTTCGAGACTACGCCGGCATTTCTTACTGCAAAGGAAATGCAGGAGCTCGTTGATTGGACTTCTGATGCATTTGAGAAGAATCGTTTCCATCCGCTCCTTATTATCGCCAATTTTATTGTCGAGTTTTTGAAAATCCACCCATTTGAAGACGGTAATGGGCGCCTTTCACGTGTGC
>Ga0210057_1002702_pt1 | contig 25153 bp, 24 predicted proteins | sample CryGeyCG2114_010_2_FD_183968 | JGI IMG/M metagenome (GOLD analysis project Ga0210057, IMG submission 183968) | Groundwater microbial communities from aquifer - Crystal Geyser CG10_big_fil_rev_8/21/14_0.10 (SPAdes) (version 2) | ecosystem: Environmental > Aquatic > Deep subsurface > Groundwater ...
TATCCAGGCTACTTTCCCCTGATATTCATTAAAAATTTGCTTCATTACCGGATGAAATTCCTTGGAAGCCGGACATTCCAGATCGACAAACTCAACAATAGTGATTGGCGCGGACAAACTGCCGCGCCGATGGTCGCGATTTGTTATGGGAGTAATAATAATATCGCTTTGACCATGAAATTTAAGTAAAGTTGAACCGTTGCCGCCCTTGGGAGCGGGAATTTTTGTCAATACCAGCGCCATAAAGCTAACCGCCAAGAGCAAAATAACAATCATGCCAAAAATAACGGCGATAATAATTTTAGGATGGCTGGGTTGGCTATTGGTTTTGGTTAGTGATGCCATAAAAAAATTTTAATACTTCGGGATGTTATTTAAAACCGCGTCGCTGACGGGAATATACTTGCCGCCCCGATACTATTAGATAGTATATCATTTATTTTTTAAAATAAAAATTTTTTATTGGCGTTAATCGCCAAAACTAAACAGCTTATCAATAGTTGTTTTTAAAGCCACTGCCACGTCACGCGCCAGTTTTAGCGATGGATTATATTATTCTAACATTGATGCCAAGGCCTGATTTGGGGTTTTGGCGGAGGCATAAGCCGATTAAACGGCAAAATGAAACAAATTGCTATTTTGAAACAAATTGCTATTTTAAAGCGTATTAAATATAAGGGGTAAAATTTATATTTATGAAAAAAATAACTCAACTGATTAAATCGCGGAAGATTATCTGGCCGGCTGTTATTATTATAATAATGCTGGCCGGCGGCGGTTATTTTCTCTACCAAAAGACAACCAGCGGGGAACAGAGCGTTAAATATGTTACCCAAAAGGCCGCTAAGGGGATGCTGATTTCTTTAATTTCCGGCACCGGACAAGTATCCACCTCGAACCAGGTGGATATCAAGCCGAAGGTATCCGGCAATATCACACTGCTTAATGCCAGCAACGGGCAGACTGTCAAGGAAAGCCAGTTGCTCGCCCAGATTGACAGCCGCGCCGCCGCCGTGAAAGTTAAAGAAGCGCAGGACAGTCTGGCGATATCTAAGCTGGAACTCGATGAGCTGCTCGCGCCGGTTGATGAATATACCCTTATCCAGGCGGAGAATACTTTAGCTGACGCGCAAGATTCTTTAACTAAATTAAAAATGACTCAAGCGAATGATTATCAGGATGGTTTAAAAAATAAACAGAGCGCGGAAGATAATTTAAATAAGGCCTATGAAGACGCTTACAACAACATTGCTGAAGCCTTTTTAGATCTGCCCGACATTATGACCGGCAATTATGATATTTTATTCAGTTATGGCATCGGAGAAAGCGAGTTGCCGTTCGGAAATAAGCAGAATAACAGCGCCCTGCTTTCCTCATTTTATATAGTTAATGATTACGATAATGCCGGGGTATTTGAAAAATATTTAAATATCGCTGAAAAAGATTATCAAGCGGCGAAAAAAAGCTATGACGATAATTTTGACGATTATAAAAAAACCGGACGCTCCGCCGATCGGGAAGCGGTTAAAAGTTTGTTAACCGATACTATCGGCACCGTTAAAGCAATGGCTGATTCCATTAAAAGCGCGACCAACCTGATTGATTTTTGGGTGGAGTACCGCTCCGGCAGAAATTTAAAAATTTATAATGTAGTAACAAGCTACCAGGCCGACCTGAACTCTTATATTTCGCAGGTGAACAGCAATTTTTCCACCCTGCTCTCCGCTCAGCGCTCAATTGACGATTATAGGGAAAGCATCGTGCAAACTGACCGCAGTCTGGCGGAAATGGCGCAAAACCATCCCCTGGAATTGGCGGCCGCGGAAAGAAGCCTGCTGGAAAAAGAGAAAAAATTGGCCGATTTAAAAGTGGGGGCGACCGAGCTGGAAATTAAAAGCAAACAATTATCAGTGCGGCAGAAACAAAACAGCTTAACTGACGCTCAGCAGGGTTACGCCGATTATTTTATCCGCGCTCCCTTTAACGGGACGGTGGTTAACGTCGGCGTCGCCAGGGGGGATTCAATCAGTTCGGCCACAGTAATCGCCTCGCTCATAACTAACCAGAAAATCGCGGAGGTTGCCTTAAACGAAATTGACGCCGCGCGGATTAAGACCGGGCAGAAAGCCACCCTGCAATTCGACGCGGTGGGGGATTTGTCCATTACCGGAGAAGTGGTGGAAATAGACGCTATCGGCACGGTCAGCCAGGGAGTAGTCAGCTATAACGTTAAGATAGCCTTCGACGTCCAGGATGAACGGGTCAAGCCGGGCATGAGCGTCAGCGCTTCAATTATTATTGAATCAAAACAGGATGTTCTATTGGCGCCCGTCGGGGCGGTAAAAAGCTCAGGGGCGGGCAGTTACGTGGAAGTTTTAGTTGACGGCCAGCCGCAGCGGAAAACAGTTACTGTGGGATCAGCCAGCGATACCATGATTGAAATTACCGGAGGATTGGAAGAAGGCGGGGAGATTATAACGCAGACGATAAACAACGGCGCGAGCGCCGCGGCCAGCCAGAATACCTCCTCCGGCCAAAATGGGCAGCCGGGCTTTGGCGGAGAGCTGAGGATGTTGCGTTAAAAAATATGATAAAATGCGAAAATATAAGTAAAATATATAAAACCGGAGAAACCGAGTTTGAAGTATTAAAGCAGGTTTCTTTTGAAATTAAAAAAGGCGAGTTTGTGGCGATTATCGGTCCGTCCGGCTCCGGGAAATCAACCTTGATGCATATTCTGGGCGCTTTGGATAACCCCACTGGCGGCAAATATTTTTTTGACAAGCAGGATATTTCGGAATTGTCTGAAAATCAGCTGGCGGAAATCCGTTCCCAAAAAATCGGTTTTGTTTTTCAGTCTTTCAATTTATTGTCGCGCGCCGGCGTTTTGCGCAATGTTCAGCTGCCTTTGATTTATGATTATAAAACACCAAGAGACAAGCGCCGGAAAAAAGCGGAGCAGGCTTTAAACGCCGTCGGGCTGGAAAAAGAACGCTGGCATCACTTGTCAAACCAACTGTCCGGCGGGCAAATGCAGCGGGTGGCGATTGCGAGGGCCCTGGTTAACGAGCCGGATTTAATCCTGGCCGACGAACCGACCGGCAATCTTGACTCGAAAACCGGCGATATTGTTCTGGAGACATTTAAAGAATTGAATAAAAAGAAAGGCCACACCATTATTTTAATCACCCATGAAAAATACGTGGCCGGCCACGCCGATCGGGTTATTGAAATCAAAGACGGGCGCATTATTTCGGATAGTAGAAGTTCAAATCATAATGGATTAAAGGAAAAATAAGCAAAGCTTCTTTTTGGCGCTCGTTCGGAAATGTAAGCCCTTTCGGGCTTTTATCCAGCACCGTGCCCGAATACCCTGCGGTCTCTGCCACAGGGATGAAGGGCTATCATTATTCTTGCCGCAGGGTTTAATACCCTGCGGTCAAGGTGCTGGATTTATTTCTCTCACTCGCTTAAAAATAATTATGTTATTTACGGATTTATTGCAAGAAACATATTTTGCCCTGTCCGCCAATAAGTCGCGGTCGGTTTTAACGATTTTGGGAATCGTGATCGGCATCGCTTCGGTTATTACCATGATTTCAATCGGCCAGGGAGCGGCGAAAAATATTGAATCGAATATCGAGTCCCTGGGGTCGAATCTCCTCGTGGTAATGCCCGGTTCGCAGAAAGGCGTCGGTACGTCGGTGCGGGGCGGAATGGGTTCGGCCACCACTTTAACCCTGGAAGACGCGGAGGCGATTGATAACCAAATTGAATACGCGGCCGAAGTGGCGCCCGCGGTTTCGTCCAGAAAGCAGGTAAAGACGACCCGGGGCACCAATACCAATACCAGCATTTATGGCGTTGACGAGTCTTACGGGCGGGTAAAAAATATTGAGATGGAGCAGGGCAGCTTTATAAACAATATCCAGGCGCAGAAAGCGTCCAAAGTAGCGGTAATCGGCCCCACCGCCAGAGATGATTTGTTCGGGGAGGGGTCAAACCCCGTCGGGCAAAAAATACGGATTGAGAGTTTGGAATTCACCATCGCCGGCGTGACCGCCAGTAAGGGCGGTACCGGCTTCGGCTCAAGCGATGATTTAATTTATATTCCCATCTCCACCGCCCAGCGCTATTTAACCGGCAGCAATTCAGTCAGCAATATCAATATTCAGATCAGCGCGGCGGATTTAATGACACCGGCCCAGGAGCAGATTACCAGCCTGCTTTTGACCAGGCATAAAATTACCGATTCCCTCCAGGCTGACTTCAGCATTATGAATCAGGCTGATATTTTAAGCACAGCGACTTCCATTACGGATACTTTAACTTTGCTTTTGGCCGCTATTGCCGGTATTTCGCTTCTGGTCGGCGGCATCGGCATTATGAATATGATGCTGACCACGGTAACCGAGCGCACGCGCGAAATCGGTCTGCGCAAAGCGCTGGGGGCAAAGAACGGCGATATCAGCCGGCAGTTTTTGGGCGAGTCGGTAGCGCTGACTTTCATCGGCGGCATTATCGGCATCATCATCGGCTGGCTGGCGGCTTGGGCGGTTACAAAGTTCAGCGGCACCACGACCTCCGTCACCAGTTTTTCCGTCCTGCTCGCTTTCGGCGTCTCCGCAGCCATCGGCATCATTTTCGGATATTATCCTGCCCGCAGGGCCTCGTTGCTTAATCCCATAGAGGCTCTTCGGTATGAGTAATATATTATTATCTATTAATAATATAAAAATATGGACAAAAGAAAAACAAAAAAATATTTTTTAGCCGCTTTCTTACTTCTTTTATTGTTCTTGGTTGCTGGCTGCGCTAATAATAGCCAGGGGGTGTCCAGCCGGCAAAAAGACAGTGGAGAGGATGAAACTCAAAGCCAAGGCGACGGCGATCGACAAGACAGGTTCAATGAAAATTTTATTGAGGCGAGTTTGGCTGATTTAGCCATAGGCCAGCGGGTAATGGTAATGGGAACCGCCAATAGCGACAATAGCATTTCCGCCAACCGGGTTATTATAGGCGATAGTTCTATTGATTGGCAGAATTTCAGCCAACCTATGGCGCCTCCAATTCAAGAAGACGATGGCAGCGGTCGACCCGCCACCAGCCAGCCGACTTCCAATTTTTCCGGCCAGCGCCCGGATATGGAAAATTTTCAGAACATGAGCGAAGAGGAGCGGGCGAAATTAAGGGAAGAGATGGCTACCCGGCGGGGAACTGCCGGTGCGGCTCGCCCAAATAGGGGAGGAGCGGGCATGGCGCGGATAAACGGAGAAATTATCAGCCGGGATGAAGCGACTATAACCTTAAAGCTTGCCGAAGGTGGTTCTAAATTAATATTTTTGTCCGAATCTACCGCAGTGATGAAGATTAAAGAATAAAAGTCTATCCAAAGCGGACAAGTATCTGCGAACTTTGCGTGAAGCACAACCACGATCCTCCTAAAGCTAAAGCATTTAAGCGGGCAGACAGGAAATAAAGCATTCTGTTATGAAAGCAGAGTGCTTTTATGTTATAATAAAATTATGAACTTCCACACACTTAAAGCTGAAGAAGTATTAAAAAAATTGAAAACATCAATAAAAGGCCTCTCTAAGCAAGAAGCCAAGTTAAGGCTGGGAAAACACGGATTAAACAGGCTGCCGGAGGCGAAGCGAAAAAGCCGGATTCTCATATTGCTCGAGCAGTTTAAGAGTCCGCTGATTTATATTTTGGCCGTTGCCGGGCTGGTAACTTTATTTTTAAACGATTATACGGACGCGATTGTGATTTGGCTGGCAGTTGGAGTTAATGCTGTCATTGGCTATATCCAAGAAGCTAAAGCCAACAACGCGCTGGCGGAGATAAAAAAAATCATTACTAACAAGGTAATTGTCATCCGGGATGGAAAGGAAAAATTAGTTAACCAGGAGCACATTACGATTGGGGACGTTACAATATTAAGGCCGGGCGACAAGGTTCCGGCGGATGGGCGGATTATTGAAAGCAATGATTTAAAGATAAACGAAGCGGCCTTAACCGGAGAATGGGCGCCGGTGGAAAAAAGGGTGGAGAGCCTGGACAAGGAGACTTTTTTCGCCGACCGGGTGAATATGGCGTTTATGGGAACGGTTATAGAGTCCGGTTTCGGGCAAATGGTAATTACGGCAGTCGCCAGGCATACCGAATTCGGCCGGGTGGCAAAGTTAATTAAGGAAACCGAAGAAAGCGAAACGCCGTACCAAAAGCGGCTGGGAAAATTCAGTAAAGTTTTAGGCGGAGTGTTTGTCGTAATCTGCGTATTTATTTTTATCCAGGGCATAGCCACCCAGCCGGCAATTTCACATCCGGACGGGCCGGCCGGGGGCGAGTTCGTCGAAATGTTCACCACCGCCGTTGCCGTGGCCGTGGCGGCCATTCCCGAGGGGCTGCCGATGGCGATTACCGTGATCCTGGCGATCGGGATGCAGAAAATTTTGAAGCGCAAGGGGCTGGTGCGGAAGCTTGCTAGCGCCGAGACATTAGGCTCAACCTCGGTAATCTGCACGGACAAGACTGGCACGCTGACGCAGGGAAAGATGGAGGTTGGCGACATTATCGCCGATGACAAGGATGAAATACGCAAAATAATTACCTTATTGTCCGAGGCGTTCGTGGAAAAAATAAACGGGAAATTAAGCCCGGAAATTTTTCGCGGGCGGCCGACCGATAAAGCGTTGTTGGCGGCCGGAGAGCTGGCCGGCTACAGCAAGGAAAAATTAAGCAAAAATTATAATGAAATTGACAGGATTCCGTTCAGTTCGGCGCAAAAATTTTCCGCCGCGCTGTTTTCCACCGGGAAATCCTCGCGGGAATTATTGGTAATGGGCGCGCCGGAGGTTATTTTTGAACGGTGCAAAAATATCAGAATATCCGAGTTGAACCGGCAGGTCAATAAAATGACCGGCGAAGGGTTGCGGGTTTTGGCGGTGGCGCATCGTAATTCCGCCGCAGAGACGCGCCGTGGCGCGTCTCTGCATGAGGATGATATTAATGGTTTGCAATTTTTAGGATTTGTGACGTTAAAAGATCCTTTGCGCGCGGGCGCCAAACAAGCGATTAAAATCTGCCAGCAGGCGGGCATGCGGACGGTAATCATAACTGGAGATCATAAGCTGACCGCGAAGGCGATCGCGAACGAACTCGGTCTGCGCGTAAAAGACAGCAATATTTTAGAGGGCAAGGATCTGGAAAAATTAACCGACAAGCAATTGCATAAAACAGCGCGGGATATAATCGTGTACGCCCGGGTAATGCCGGAGCATAAACTGCGCATCATCAACGCCTGGCAAAGCCTGGGCAAGGTGGTGGCGATGACCGGCGACGGGATTAACGACGCGCCGGCGCTGAAAAAAGCCGATGTGGGGGTGGCGCTGGGAAGCGGAACAACCATCGCCAAAGAAGTGTCGGATCTAATTTTGCTTAACGACGACTTCAGCGTGATCGTGGCGGCCATTGAAGAGGGGCGGGGCATTGTTGATAATATCAGAAAAGTGATAACTTACCTTTTGTCCGGCAGCTTTTCAGAAATAATCCTGATTTCCGCCGCCATAATTTTAGGCTGGCCTTTGCCGGTATTGGCGGTCCATATTTTGTGGGTAAATTTAATCGAGGACGGCCTGCCAAATTTCGCGCTGGCTTTTGAGCCGAAGGAGAATGACATTATGAAGCGGCCGCCGATCGCAAGATCCGCGCCGCTCTTAAACGGCGAAATGAAATTTTTAATTTTTGTCATCGGGGTTCTGACTAATTTCATGCTGCTGGGAATGTTTTATTATTTTTACCAGTATTCCGGTTACAGCTTAATCCATACCCGGTCGTTAATGTTCGCCGCTTTGGCGATCGACTCGCGCTTCTTCGTTTATTCCTGCCGGTCATTAAGGAAAAATATTTGGCGCGTCAATTTATTTTCCAACAAGCTATTGCTCTTATCCACTATCATCGGCACCGCCTTGCTCGCGGTTGTGTTTTATCATCCGGCCCTGCAGGCGATTTTTAAGACCGTTCCCTTGACGTTATTCGACTGGAGCCTGCTGGTCGCTCTGGGGCTGGCCAACATCGCTTTTATTGAATTAGGAAAATCATTATATATTAGGCGGAAAGAGGTAAATTAGGTTGTATCGTTAGTTGATGAAGTTAAAAAATTATGGTAGATTATATATAAGTGTTATATTGTTAAATTGCTAAATTGTCGCGCAACGATGTTAAACGATTTTTAGCAATTTAATAATTTAACAATTAATTAAAAATATGAAGAATTTTTTTACCTCGATTGACAAGCAGTTCAACGGCTTTATCGTAAATTTATTAATCGCCGGAAGCTTGCTGCTTGTTTTTTCGGTTTTAATCGTCTGGTCGGATTTTGTTTTGCGGCTGGTTATCGGCCTGGCTTTCCTAATTGCCGCCTGGCTGTCTTTCTATGTGTCTTATAAGTTATACCACTTTAAACAGAAGATAAAAGATTTTTTGCCTAGGATAAAATAAAAAATTTGTAATCCGTAAAAATCCGTAATTAATTCGTGTCTATCTGTGTAAGCGCGACTTAAAACAGCTGAACACAGATTATTTACGGATAAACACAGAACACAGATAACTTTCAATAATGTATGCCTAATCCAAATTTAACCGCCAAGGAGGCGACCGCCTTAATAACCCTGTCTGATTCCGCTAAAGACCTGTTCCGGGCGGTATACCAGAGTCGGCAGAAAAGCGAAAAAGGGGAAGAGGATGAATCAAATTCAAAAATAAGAGTCAATGAAATCATCAGCAAGATGTCTTTTTTTTATGAGAAAATCCGCAACGCCGTGGACTATAAAGAAGAGCATTTGTTGCGCAAAAACGCCATTGAACGCATCCTGCGGCGGCTTTTGATGACCGGGCACGCTCATGAGCCACAGGAGATGGCGAAGACTTTGATAATAGAGTTAATCAGAGCCGGATATTTAGCCAATAATGCGGTTCTGGAAGAAAAGATAGGCGAGGTAGCCGCCGTGATTGATCGCTTTGTAAAATTGCGCCAGCTGATTTTAGCGGCCGGCAAGAAAGAAAAGAAAGAGGTTGAGGGGGTTAAAAAATGGACAATTAATCTGATGGCGACAAATATTGAGGAGATGCTGGGCGACCATAAAATAGACCAGGTTATCGGCACGCACATGTTTGATATTATTAACAGCAACATCCTGGACAAGGGAAATGACAAAGAGTTCAGCCGCGATAAAAAAATTCAAATCTACATCGCTATTTACAGCAAGTTATTCAAGTATGACGACTATATGCTGGAATACATGCTGTTCCGGTATTTTAATTCAAAATGGAATAATGCGACCGACGAGGATATCGCCTTAGCCGCCCAGCATTATAACGAATTCCGCGATGTCGTCCAGCAGCAGCTAAACCATCATTTCCGCAAGCAGATTCAGAAGATCGCCGCCCGCTACACCGTTTATTTTTCCATTCTGGAGGAAGCGATTGCCGAGAACCCGCAGGGGACTTATGATAAACTGAAAAATTCCGCCCCCCAGTTCAAGCGGCTGATAGAAAAAATTTGCGAACGGCGGTATAAAGAGTCGCGCGGAAAATTACGCCGGGGCGCTGTCCGCAGCATCATTTATATTTTTCTTACCAAAATTATTTTGGTGTTTATTCTAGAGGTTCCGGCCATTCTTTTTTTAGGCGATCAGCTGGTTTATTATTCGCTGGCGATTAACGTCCTTTTTCCGCCCTTCCTCCTTTTTCTAATTGTCATGATGACCTCGGTCCCGGGCGATGAGAACACGGCGAAGATCCAGGCCGGCATTGAACAGATTGTTTTTAAAGAAAAGCAGGAGAGCCACCCGGTTAAAATTGAATATCCCCGGAAGCGCAAAGCGGCCACGATGATGGTGTTCCGCTTTTTTTACGCGGTAACTTTCATTTTAACCTTCGGCATAATTATCTGGGGGCTGGCGGAAATAAACTTTAACATAGTCAGCATCATTATCTTTCTCTTTTTCTTGTCTTTAATCAGTTTCTTTGGCATCCGCCTGGGCCGGTTCGCCAAGACTTATTCGGTTACCGAAAACAAAGAGCACTTCCTTTCATTCTTCGCCAATTTTTTCTATGTGCCGGTTGTCGGCGCCGGCAAATGGATGTCGGAAACATTTTCCCAAATCAATGTATTTATCTTCCTGCTGGACTTTATTATTGAATCGCCGTTTAAGATATTCGTGGAAGTTTTTGAACAGTGGACGGCTTATGTTAAAGAGCGCAAAGATCAGGTGGTTGATAAATATTAAAATTTATTTTTAATGTCATTCCCTATTTTTTTCTGTCATCCCCGCGAAAGCGGGGATCTCGTTGATATTTTCACGGGATTCACGTTTTCGCGGGAATGACATTATGGTTAGGATGACACAGATGCCCGCAAGGGCTTTTTTTGTTTTATATTAGCATATTTTACATATATAAATTTGACTTTTTTAAAAATTTATGCTATATTGATATGATGCTTTTTAGCCGAATTTTTGGCGAAAGCAAGCTGTTTTTACATAAAAACACTGATCACTAAAAGGAGATTTCTGGTGAGAAAACAATGGAATGGGATAGTCCGGAATTTTTCGGATTGCGCCAACATGATCGCGAATTGGGACGACGGCCACTATGTAGCCGGCCATCCGTCGCTTGTGGAGCTGGAAGCGAAGATGACCAAAATGCTGAAATGCCCGACGATTCTAACGAACCGTGGCATGACGGCGATTATATCGGTCATTCTCGCCCTTACCGAGAACCGCAGCACCATCGCCTGCTCGGAAGATGTCTATCCGGGCACCCGGGCACATCTGCAGGAACTGGAAGAACAAGGCCGAATCAGTGTGATGTTTTTCGATCCGACCGATGCCAGTCAACTCACCGACATCATTGCCAGGCAAAAAAAGTCTTTTGACAAGGGACAAATGCCGTGTCCTGTAAAGCTAGTTTTCACCGAGACTTTCGGCAACGCTCGGCAGATGCGGGTTGCCGATGTCGGGAAGCTGGCCGGAATTTGTGCCGACAACAGAATCCCGCTGGTCGTGGACACGACGTTCACTCCGCTCTGGTTTCCGTCCACGGAAGTTATGGAAAGCGGGAATGTGATTATTGTGGGCTCGATGACGAAGTATCATCAAGACGGTGATTTCGCCATGGGAGGCTACATTTGCTCTCCCGAGAACCATCTGGAATCGATCCGCGCGACCCGCTTCTTCGGTAACTGCACTATGTTGCCAACGACGGCCGATTACTATCTTAAGGTGGTCGGCGGCACGCGCCAGCGTTATCAGATTCATTGCGATAACGCGCTAGCGTTGATCTATGCCTGTCGAAAACATCCCGCAGTCTCCGCTGTTTTTTATCCGGATTTACAGGAACATCCGCAGCATGCAATCGTCCGGCGGGACTTCGGCGGCCAGGGTGGGGGCGTTCTTTACCTCCAGTTAGCCGGCGGAGAAGCAGCGGCAATTGAGCTCGCGAATACGCTGGCGGCAGGGAGAAACGGCTGGAATATTGCTGTAAGCTTCGGCTCTCGCGATTGGCGCGTTTTTCCATGGATAGGAGAAGATCTGCGCCAGCACGCCGGCTGCGAAGGGCTTGTTCGCATTTCCTCCGGACGAGGGAATGTGTTGGATAACATTGAAGCTTTTCGCGGAGCATTGAATTCGCTTTAAAAGAACAGGAGGTTCTTTGTAAATAATAATAAGGGGTTATGGCAAGGATTGTCAAAACCCCTTTTTTCTTTGACAAATAGCCAAAAAGGTAGTAATTTTAAAGTAAATATGATTAAAATTACGCAAAAATATTTATTACGCTCAGTACGCGGATAAATTAAAAAAGACCGCCGCTTTATTTAAAGAGTGGTACAAAGGAAAACGGCTTGATAAGCGCGGTTTTGACGGACTAATGCTGTATAAAAACAGCAAGAAAGTAGCAACCCTTTTTTCTGAAAAATGGTTTGAAGCCAGGCTAAATAAGCATTTTAAAATAATTAAAACTGATGCTGGCGATCAGGTTTTGAGCAAGTTTTATATTGCAAAAAGATATGGATAAAGATTTTTCTCAGTATAAAATCAAGGAATGGGATGATAAAAATTCGGTTCGGAATATGGCGAGGCGGAAAGGAACGGTGGCGCCGTCTAAGGCCGAGCTGAATTTTTATAAAAAGCATTGTGCGGCAATCGCCAGGCGGGTAAAAAGTCCCCGGATGCTGGTTTTAGGTCCGACACCGGAAATTCGGGACATCGGCCTGCGGCTGGGGTTTAAAGTTACCGCGGTTGATATGAATAAAAGAATATTGGATTTAATGAAGCCGTTTTTGCGGGTGAAAGACAGGAGCGGGGAAACAGTGATGCTTGATAACTGGCTGGCCGTTCCGTTGCTTAAAAATAATTTTGACGTTGTTATTGGTGATGTGTCTTTTAATAACCTGGCGGCCAAGGATATCCCATTTATGTTTAAACGCGTCCACGGCTGGATGAAATCGGGCGGATTTTTTATTCTGCGCAATATAGTTTTGCCGGACCGGCGGGCTGACTTCGGCGATTTTAACAGAAGCATTGAACTTTGGCGGCGGCGCAGGATTAAAACCCGCGAATTCTATTTCCGCTGGCGGTTTTTACATTCTTATCCCGGTTGCTTTAACAAAAAATTAAAAATTTTTGAGGCCGCTAGAGAATTCAAATGGCTGGATGAGATGCACTGGGAGGGCGTGTTTAATAAAAAAGAGTATGGTGAATTAAATAAAGCCCGCAACGTAATATTGCATATTGTCCTGCCGCTAAAACAGTTTTTAAAACTGTTTAATAAATACTTTGCCACTGTGGAAATAAGCGCCGAGGTGCCGGAAAAATTCGGATTTTATCCGGTTAAATTATTTTGCGGAATAAAAAATTGATTCTATGGTAAAATCAAAAGGGTTTACTAAAGCAGAATATTATTTATCAACTGCGGAAAAAGCGATATGTCCAATGAAAAAAGCTGGAGTTATCTGGCGAAAAATTATGATAAACTGGTTAAACCTCCGTCCCGGCCATGCAAGGAGCAGCTGAAAATTTGGGATAAGATTATCAGGCAGAAAATGGGAAGGCCAGCCGGCAATGCTTTAATCGGCAATGCTTTAATTCTAGGCGCCACTCCGGAATTGCGGGATTTAGCGTTGAAAAATAAACTGTACACCTGGTCGGTTGATATTAATGAAGCTATGATGGAAGCGATGACGAAGCTGATGAAACGGGCTAATATCAGGCATGAGGCCAGAATTATAAAAGACTGGCAAAAAGTTTTTTTGCCGGAAAAATATTTTGACATTATTATGATGGATGCCGCGCTTAATAATCTTTTAACCGACGCGGGCAACAAGGCTGTAATTAAGCGGATGGCAAACTGGCTGGCGCCGGACGGCATCGTGCTGATGCGCAACTTAGTTATTAAAAGTTTAAAGAATAAAAAAACAGTCAAATATTGGTTTAATAGAATTCAGAAGAAGGAAGCGATTAATTTTGGAGATTTAAGTTTGCTGTTTCGCGTTGACAGCGGCGCCTCAACTTTAACTAAATCGCCCAGCATAGTTGATTCAGCGGTTAATTATCAAAAAGTGATGAAACAGTTTGACGGCCAAAACAAAAAAGTAAAGATATTTTTAGAAAAGTATTATCAGTTAGTCGGCAAAGACCATAAAAAATTTTTCGCTTACGAAAAAAGCGATTTTGAGAAAATGCTAAAAAAATATTTTAAAATTTTGCCGGTTAAGAAATGCGGCGAGCACTTTAGCTGCCGCGCTATTTTTCCCGCTTATTATTTAAAGAAAAAGCATCATGCCTAAGAAAGATCAGTTCCCCTGGGACACGAAAAAATTAGCTTTCTCCCGCGCCAGGCGGGAAGGGGCTTCGGCGCCGCGGGAGCGGGACTTAAAGATATACGAGAAATTTTTCAGGCAGTCTATTAAAAATAAAAAGAATCCCCGCGTGTTAATTTTAGGAATGACGCCGGAACTAAATGAGTATAGATTCAATAAGCTTAATAGCCGTTTAGAAAAATTTTTGCGAGACGGGAAAGTGCAACTCAACAAAAATGATAAATGGAAAGTTGAAAATGTAATTAAACATACGGGATTAGTTATTCATTCTGCTTTACCTGAGCAGGTGTTTGAGAAAATGATTTCCAGATATTTTAAAATTATAGACAGGAAAGCAAGCACAAAAATTCCCGGAGTAGAGTGGCCGCTGATTTATTATTTTAAAAATAAATGAGAGAAAAAAAATTACAATTTATCGTAACCAACTCACAGGTCAGCATCTGGCCGCTCGTGATGCTCGGCGAAATGCTGTGGTATTATTTTCCCAAATATTATGGAGTAAAATATTCTGGTGAAAAAATGGGGGAGTGGGGAAACCGGACTAACCGCTTTGCCGTTGAGAAAGAAAAGCACAACTTAGTGTCGGAGAAGATTTTTAATAAAGCGATGAAAGATCCTGATTGGGCCTGGGAGCGGGCAAAAAAAATTATTCCGGCATCTGACCGGCTAACCATTTTTACTTATAATAAAATTTTTAAGGCAGACTTAACTAAAAAGACGAATAGGGAATTGTGCCGGTTGTATGAACAGTACCGGAAAGAATATATAGAAATGTACGCCTATGCCTGGCTGCCGAATGTTTTAGAGGGGCAGGAGAGTTATCTTACTAAAGCATTAGAGAAATATTTAAATAAAATGTTACCTGTGGATAAGTTAAAAAGCAAGGTGGGGGAGTACTTAAGCGTTTTAATTACGCCATTAAAAGAGTCTAACCGGATTAAAGAAGAAATCAGCCTGCTTAAAATAGTTGGCGAGGCACAGAAAAATAAACAGGCAAAAGAATTATTTAAGAAGAAACCGGAAATTATTTTAGCGCGACTTCCCCGCCGCTTCCCTGCTCTTTATAAAAAAATTTTGGCGCACCGAAAGAATTACTGCTGGATTACTTTTGATTATGACGGGCCAGCGCAAAGTTTGGAATCATATCTTGACCAGATTCGCGGTTTGATCAAGCAAAATTTTTTCATTGCCAAACGCCTGCGGGAGATTTCACAGGAGAAAGAGCGCGTTAAAAAACTGCAGGGGAAGTATGTTAAAGAGATCGGGCTGGGGCAGGATAAACAATACGCCTTTCTTTTTAAATTGGCGCGCGAGCTGATGCACTTAAAAGATTACCGCAAGGACGCTTTATATAAATCTTATTACCACGCGGATAAATTGATTCGGGAGATAGGAAAACGGCTGTTACTCTCCCCTATCCAAGTCAAACATATTTTGCCTGCTGAAATGAAAGCGGTTTTAGTCCGAGGAAAGTGTCAGGAGCGCGAACTGAACGAGCGGATAAAATATTCCGTCTTGCTCTTCCCCGCTTCCGGCGTAAAAATTTACACCGGCGCTGAAGCGAAAAAGATTGTTAAAGCCAAAGCGCGGGCAACTAAGAAAATTGAAGCAGAGGAAATCAGCGGGCAAGTCGCTTATCCGGGCAAAGCGCGCGGCATAGCTAAATTAATTTTTACCGCCGCTGACATGAGTAAGATGGAGCAGGGAAACATTTTAGTCTCCCCCGCCACTAATCCCAACTTGATTCCGGCGATGAAAAAAGCCTCGGCTATCGTAACTGACAAGGGCGGCATTACCGCCCACGCGGCAGTTATCTCCCGCGAGTTTAAAATTCCCTGCATAATCGGCACTGACATTGCCACCCAGGTTCTGCGCGACGGGGATAAGGTTGAGGTAGATGCGGAGATGGGAATTGTGAGAAAGTTGTAAATTGGCAGATAATTTAGCTTGTGATATAATTTTAGCATATGGGAATTACTCAAGAACAATTTAATAATTTGGCTACTAAGGACGATTTAAAGAATTTTGCCACCAAGGATGATTTAAAAAACTACGCCACCAAAGACGACATCAAAGCGATTCGCGAGGAAATGGCTACCAAAGTAGAATTAAAGCAATTGGATAATCAAGTTAATAAAGTTATTATTAGTTTGTTGAAGACACAGGAGGATGTTAAGGAAATAAAGGAAACGATGGCTACTAAAGAAGATATTGATAAAATATTGACTGCGGTGGATAAAGTAACCAAAGAATACCAAGAAATTAAAACAGAACAAACCTCTAATCTGGCAGCGCACGACCGTTTTGAAACGCGTATTACCCACATTGAAAAACACTTGGATTTAAAACCGGTTGTTTAATTTTATTGACAAATATTAGTAAAAAAAGTAAAGTTAAAGCATAAAAAGCTTTAATTTTTTTGTTTTATGGATAAAGAATTTGAATATTTTCAAATAGGTCAAAAAGGGATTTTAATCAGAGATAATAAAGTTTTAATCGTTAAATTAGCCGACCAAATAGATATTTGGGATTTGCCAGGCGGCAGATTGGATAAAGGCGAAATGGCGGAAAAAGCTTTTAAGCGGGAAATAAAAGAAGAAATTGGTTTTAACGATTTTGCCATTTTAGGCATTGTGGATCACGAGATTTGGCGCACACAAAACGGTACGCCATTTTGTGGCATTGCCAATTTAATCAAAAACGAAAAAGATGATATAAAATTAAGCTTTGAACACACAGAATTTAAGTGGATATGTGAAGATGAAATTTATAATTATAAATATATTTGGCAAAATATGGAGCGCATGATCAAGAACGGATTTAGATATAATAAATTATTCAAACAAAATGAAAAATAAATTTTATATTACCACTCCAATATATTACGTCAACGCTCAGCCGCACATCGGCCATACTTATACTACCATCGCGGCGGACGTGCTGGCGCGCTACCATCGCGATATTTTGGGCGAGCCGACTTTCTTTTTGACCGGTACCGATGAGCACGGCGCGAAAATAGCGGAGAAAGCAAAGGAAGAAAAAAAGGAGCTGCAGGTTTTTGTTGATGAAGTGGCGGAAGAATTTGTAAAAGCTTGGCGGGCGCTTAATATTTCTAATGACAATTTTATTCGCACCACTGATGAAAAGCATATGGCGGCGGTGCAGAAAGCCCTGCGGTATATGTATGATAAAGGGGACATTTATAAAGGCAGTTATAAAGGGCTTTATTGCCGCGGATGCGAGCAGTTTAAAAACGAAAAAGACCTGATAGACGGCAAGTGCCCGGACCATAAAACCGAACCGGAGCAGATGAGCGAGGAAACTTATTTATTCAAGATGTCAAAGTATCAGGATAAACTTTTAGCTAAAGTAAAAAGCGATGAATTAAAAATTAGGCCCGAGGGGAAAAAGAATGAAATGGTTAGCTTTATTGAAAAGGAGGGATTACAGGATGTTTCTTTCTCCCGCAAGAATTTGGCCTGGGGAGTTCCCCTGCCTTGGGACGCCAGTCATACTTCTTATGTCTGGGCGGACGCATTTTTAAATTATTTAACCGGCTTGGGCTGGAAGGGCCCGAAGGATAAATGCCCTAAAATGTGGCCGGCCGAAACGCAGTTAATGAGCAAGGATATTCTACGCGTGCACGCCACTATTTGGCAAGCAATGCTTTTATCTTTGGATTTGCCGACCTCTAAAGAATTATTCATTCACGGCTTCTTTCTAGCGGACGGGCAGAAAATGAGCAAGTCTCTCGGCAACGTAATAGCGCCGCAGGATTTGGTTAAAAAATACGGCATAGACGCATCCCGCTACTTGCTAATGAGCGCCACTGTTTTTGGCAGCGACGGCGATATTGGCTGGCAGAAATTTGATGAGAAATATAATGCCGACTTAGCAAATGGGCTGGGGAACTTAATCGCTCGTGTCAGTAATATATTAGAGAAGGATAGCATTAAAGTTAACATTAAAAGCGGAAATGATCAGGCGTTAAAAAAAGAATTTGGCAAAGCAATGCAGAATTTGAGAATTGACGAGGCTTTAAAAATTTTGTGGGGCAAACTGCGCCAGAACGACGAGAAGTTAAGCAGCGCAAAACCGTGGGAAATAAAGGAAATTGATGCCAAGAAAAAAATATTAGAGCCGATCGCGCAGGATATTTTAAACGTAGCCGAGTTGCTGCAGCCATTTATGCCGGAAACAGCGGAAAAAATCATTAAGCAATTCAGCGCCAAACAGATTAAGAAAGGCGAATCGTTGTTTCCGAGAATATAGTTTTCGTGGTAAAATTCATACATATATGAATATAGGAGGAATTTTTTCAACAATCGGGAGTATCGGCCTGCTGGACGCGATTTTGGCAGTGCTTATTTTATCGGCCGCGGTTTATGGCTTTATGAAGGGTATTATCAGGATGGCCGGTGATTTTTTCGGCGTCTTAATTGGCATTTGGGTAGCGGGATATTATTTTATTACTTTTTACGAATGGACGCAGTCGCTGTATTTAGGTTATGAAAATATCGGCCGCGCCATCAGCTTCCTGTTAATCTTGGCTGTCACTAAAAAATTGGTGTCGCTTGTTGTCGTTGTTATCGACCGCTTTATCGGCTTTATAAATATTATTCCCTTTTTCAGCTTGATTAACCGCTTGGCCGGAGCTTTCCTTGGCTTTTTAAGCGCCGGCGTATTTTTAGGCATCGCCGTTTATTTCTTCAGCCGCTACTCCCTTGGCTTTGCCTTTGATAAAATGTTGGTAGAATCAAGTATGGCCAAATTTCTCTTCTATTTCGGGGAATTCGTTTCTCCGCTGTTGCCGGAAGTTTTGCGGCAATTGCACTCATTGATCTAGTTCCAAAATTATTATAAGATGACGCGATATCATTTTATAGTTGTTATTCCCGCCAATACATTATCATTCCCGCGAAAGCGGGAATCTCTAATTTTTATCGCCGAGATTCCCGCTTTCGCGGGAATGACATAAATAGCAGAAATGACAATCAACGCAAGTATGAAAATAAACACACAAAAGAACATGTATTTAGGAGCCATCGCTATTATGCTGGCGGCTTTTTTATGGAGTTTGGACGGGACGTTTATCCGGCCAAGCTTATACGCCCTGCCGGCCGCGCTGGTAGTTTTTATCGAGCATGCCTTAGGATTTTTAATATTATCACCGTTTATTTTTTTTGGCTGGCAACGGATTAAAAATTTAACCCGCAAAGACTGGGCGGCTGTTTTTTGGGTTTCCATATTCGGCGGTCTTCTGGGAACATTAATGATAACCAAGGCATTCTTCGCCGCTTTCGGCGGAGAAACAACTTTTGCCACCGTAGTTATTTTGCAGAAATTACAACCGGTTTTCGCTTTATCAATGGCCGCGTTACTGCTGAAAGAAAAGTTATCGCTTAAATTTTATAGCTGGGCAGGGCTAGCTATTACTGCCGCCTATGTATTGGCTTTTGGCAATCAGGGCGTCTCTTTTAACATAATTTTAAACAACCAAGCCGCCTTGTTTGCTTTTATCGCCGCTTTTGCTTTCGGCTCTTCTACGGTTTTCGGCAAGCGACTGGTTAATCATATTGATTTTAAATCGGCCGCGGCCCTGCGGTTTGGTATTACTTCAATATTGGCGTTCATCCTGATTTTATTTACCAAAGATATATTGCAGATTAATGAGATTACTGCAAAGCAATGGAATTTGTTCGCTTTAATTGTATTTTCCTCCGGCGCGGTCGCCTTATTCATTTATTATTTCGGTTTAAAGCGCGTTTCCGCTTCAACCGCCACTATCTGCGAATTATTTTGGCCATTTTCCGCCGTGATTATGGATTATTTTATTAATAAAAATGTTTTGACGCCTCTGCAAATTATTGCCAGCATTATTCTTCTGTTGGCGATTTATTTTGTGACCAAAGAGGGCAACAACGGAGGAATAAAAAATTTTCAGGCGGCGGTAATTTCGGGGCGGGGAATAGGCAACCGTTTAGGTTTTGCCACTATTAATTTGGAAAAGAATGATTTAGATATTGAACATGGGGTTTATTTGGCGAGAGCCATTTTTAACGGAAGCAGTTATAAAGGATTATTGCATTTCGGCTATCGGGAGACGTTTGATTCTAAGCCCTCGCTGGAGTTGTACGTCAAGGATTTTTTGGGAGATTTGTCCGGCAGCTCGATTGAAGTGGAAATTATGAAAAAAATAAGGAATGTAAAAAAATTCAAAGACGGGGAGGAATTAAAAAAGCAGATCAGAGAAGACATAAAGAGCATGAAATAATATGTGCAATCTTAGGGGAAAGTCGGCGGAGCAAAAAAAAATATACGGTTTGGCGGCAATAATCGCGGCCTCTTTTTTAGCCAGTTTGGATGGAATATTATTTCGGCCGGCATTAACCGGAGTGCCGATAGTTTTAGTGGTTTTTTTAGAGCATCTTATTGGATTCGTATTTTTAGCGCCTTTTATATATATTGGATGGAAAAGAATAAAGAATTTAACGGCTAAAGACTGGACGTCGCTCGTTATTATATGCGTTTTTGGCGGATTGCTGGGAAATTTCGTGTTGACCAAAGCTTATTTCCTGGCGGTTGAAGAAAACTCCGCTTTGGCGGCGGTTATAGTCCTGCAGAAGCTGCAGCCTTTCTTTGTCATTGTTCTGGCGAATATTTTTCTCAAAGAAAGAATGCCGAAGAAATTTTATCCTTGGGCCGTAGTGGCGACAATCGCCGCTTATTTCCTGTCCTTCGGCGAGGAAGGAATTAGTTTCCGCGATTTAATCAGCATGAACATTGTTAATAAGGCGGCTTTTTTCGCGGTTATCGCGGCCCTGGCCTACGCTTCTTCAACCGTTTTCGGCAAGCGGCTCTTAAACCACCTTGATTATAAGTCAACCGCCGCCCTGCGCTACGGCGGAACATTTTTATTTGCTATTCCATTAGTGTGCGCTGGCGGATATTTCCATGAAATAGGCAACATTTCTTTTTTGCATTGGCAAGCGCTATCGGCGATCGGCCTGCTTTCCGGGGGAGCGATTTTTTTTCTTATTTATTATTGGGGTTTGCGATTTGTTTCCGCGTCTTTAACTACCATCGGAGAATTATTCTGGCCTCTCTCCGGAGTCGCATTGGATTATTTTATCAACGGCAACGTATTAAGCGGCATTCAAATTATGGCGGTAGTTGTTTTGTTAGTCGCTTTTTATTTTGTGACTAAGGAAGGGGATTTACAGCTGCCGACGTTTTCCGCTCTGACTGCCGCGGGAAGCAACACCGGGAGATTTATCGGTTTTAATACCGCTGACTTAAATAATGTTAACTTAGACATAGATCATGGAGTTTATATGGTTCGCGCCGCGTTAGGCGGAAAAAAATACAAAGGGCTGCTCAGCTTCGGCTTCAGGGAAACATTCGGCGAAGGCCAGTATTTAGAGCTGTATCTGCCTGATTTCGTCGGCAATTATTACGGCATTATGATAAAGATTGAAATGCTCAAAAAAATTCGCGACATTAAAAAATTTAAAAGCGCGGAAGAGCTAAGGGAAGCGATAAAAAATGACCTTAAAGATTTGGAGAATATAAAATAATTATGAACCAGTTGAATTATTTTTCAAAAGACGGCATAGTTAAAATCGCCGGGAATTTAAAAAGAAGAAAAGTCGGCGTTTTCCCCGCCGACACGGTTTACGGGCTGGGCGGCCGGGCGGACAAGTCAAGCGTAATAAAAAAGGTTTATCGGCTTAAAAAGCGGGACAAGAAAAAGCCGTTTTTAATTTTAGTTTCCAGCATGTCAATGGCTAAAAAATATGTTGAAATAAATGAAAAGCAGGAAAAATTTTTGCGATCCAAATGGCCGGGAAAATTAACCGCTGTTTTGGAAAGCAAGGGAATATTGCCTAAAGAGCTAAGCGGCACAGGCAAAATCGGTGTACGCTTTCCGAATAATAAATGGCTGCGAAAAATTATTCGCCGATTGGGCGCGCCTTTAATTGCAACTAGTGCAAACCTCTCGGGGCAACCGAGTGTAATAGACAGCAAAGACATTAAAATTAGGCCGGATTTTATTGTTGACAGCGGGAAATTGCCGAAGAGCAGAGAATCTACAATAGTGGATTTGACCGGCGATAAGATTATGGTTTTACGGCAAGGAGACCTTAAAATAAAATGACGAACTTAGGGATTGGGATTTGGATATTGTTTAGAGTAATTAGAATAATTAGGTCAATTAGAATTTATGTTTATAGACACTCACGCCCATCTTAATTTTCAAGCCTACGCGAAAGACGTGGATAATGTCATCCGCCGTTCTTTGGACGAACAAATAGAAATAATAATCCCTTCCACTGAACAAAAGACATCCAAGCGCGCTGTTGAAATCGCGGAAAAATATGACTGCGGAGTTTATGCCGCTATTGGCCTGCATCCAGTGCATCTGCAGGACCAGGAGTTTGAAGAAGAGGGCAGAAAAGTAAAAATGAAAGGGGAAAGATTTGATTATGGTTTTTACAAAAAATTAGCTGAATCTAAAAAAGTGGTTGCCATTGGCGAAGTCGGCCTTGATTATTATTACCTCCCCGAGGAAAGATTGCGGGAGAATAAGCAATTGCAGCAGTTTACGCTGCTGCAGCAACTGGAACTGGCTTATGAGTCCAACAAACCGGCCATAATCCATTGGCGCGAAGCACACCGCGATTTACTGCCGTTGCTGGATAAATTTTATAAGAATAAAAAAAAGCGCCCGGAGGGGCGGGGAGTAATCCATGATTTTTTCGGCGATTGGGACCTTGCTTGGCAGTATTTTAATTTTGGTTTTTTAATTTCATTTACCGGGAACATAACTTTTTCTCCTAAAAAGAGCATATCGCGGACCGCTTATCTTGACCGGGATGAGTTAATCCGCAAATGCCCGCTGAATAAATTTATGGTCGAAACCGACAGCCCGTTTATGTCGCCCGTGCCTTATCGCGGCCAAAGAAACGAGCCGGTGCGCGTGATTGAAACCGCCCGCAAAATAGCCGACTTAAAACACATCAGTTTAGAAAGTGTTGCCCAAGCGACCACGGAGAACGCGCAAACCTTATTTAATTTAAAATAAAAAAAGCATGCCGCGTTTTTGTTTTGCGATATGCCCGGGGAAAGTTTTAAAATTGGAGGCGAGGAGAATTGAACTCCCGACATCCTATGTGCAAAGCAGGAACTCTAACCATCTGAGTTACGCCTCCGATAATGAACGAGAGAAAACAGGAGACGGGATTCGAACCCATGACAAACTGGCTATATGCCAGCTACTCTTCCAAACTGAGCTACTCCTGTATGGAACTTTTATCATTTTAGCTGAAATAAAAAAAGTGTCAATAGTATATTTTACTATGCTTATTTTGTTTTATTCTGTCAATTGACCCGCTCTAATTTTTGCCTTATAATTTAAGCGAAAGTTAATTGTGGATAAAATTTCCCGCTTGTTTACGGGGTATTTATTTTTTTATAAATGGCAGAGCAAAAAAATAAAGCAGAAGAGGAAAATAAAACGGATGTGTCATGGTGGCAACCTTCGTTATTAATGTTTTCCCGGATGTCCGGCTGGATTGTCGGACCGGTAGTACTAGGAATTTTTTTAGGCAAGTGGCTTGACCGGCGATACGATACCGAGCCGTGGCTGTTTTTAGGATGCGTGGGGTTGGCGTTTGCTATATCCATAGTTGGATTGGTGAAGGATACTTTTGTTGAAATGGAGAAATTGGATAGGGATGAAAAAAACAAGAAATAAAATTTTCAATTTACAATAATCAATTTTCATTTAATTTTCAATTACTAAATGTTCAATTTTCAGACATTGGTAATTGAAAATTGGTCATTGATTGAAAATTGTGAATTGAAAATTGAAAATTAAAATGGTAAACAGTGAACAAAATTTACATGATGTAGAAGAGGTTGTGACAGCACAGACAGAAATCCACGAAATAGTTCATGAGCAGACTTTATTCGCCGAGCCATTATGGCAGATTGGAGATTTTCCCATTACTAATTCTTTGTTAGTGAGTTGGGCGGTGGTAATTTTGGTAATTTTATTTTCCATCAGTTTGCGGCTATCGGTAAAAAGAATTCCGGGGAAAATTCAGGGCGCGATGGAGATGGTATTTGAGTGGTTTTTGGAAACTTTTGATTCCATTACCGGCAGCCGCCAAAAGTCATTACAGTTTTTTCCCCTTATTTTCGCCTTTTTTATTTTTATTTTATTAAATAATTGGTTTGGGCTTTTGCCGGGCGTGGGTACTATCGGACAGGTGGTTAATGAATACGGCGAATTAGTTTTTGTGCCGTATTTGCGCGGCGGCACGGCGGATTTGAATACGACTTTGGCGCTCGCTTTAATCGCTATTATCGCCTCGCATTTATTTGGAATTTTTAAAATCGGTTTTTGGCATCATTTTAATAAATTTATCAATATCAACGCATTTTTAGAGATTCCGAAGAAAATAATGAAAGAGCCGACTATTATTTTAGTTAATCCCATAAAAGCGTTTGTTGGCATCGTGGAGGTAGTCGGTGAAGTCGCCAAAGTCGCTTCCCTGTCATTTCGTCTTTTTGGCAATATATTTGCCGGCGAAGTCTTGCTGGCTTCCATGGCCGCCATGGTTGCCTGGCTGGTGCCAATTCCGTTTATGTTTTTAGAGTTAATTGTCGGCGTAATTCAGGCATTGATTTTTGCGATGTTGACCTTGGCATTTTTGACGATAAATACATCAGAGGAACACTAGTATAAATTTCTAATTGATCTGATTTCTAATGAATGTCCAATGATAAAATTTCCAATGTCACATTAGGCATTAAATAATTAAGGCATTGGGATTTGATTAGAAATTAGATATTAGAAATTAGTAATTTATTAAGTTGGTAGTCCAACCGACGTTAAATAAATAAACCCCGTCGAAAGTAATGGACTATCACATAGGAGAAATTGTATGGATTTAACAATGCTTGCCAAAGCGATTGCGATCGGCATCGGCGCTATCGCGCCAGCCTTAGCTATCGGTAAAATCGGCGCGAAAGCGATGGAGTCAATCGGCCGCAATCCGGAAGCCGCGGGAAAAATTTTAGTCCCGATGTTGCTTGCCGCCGCGTTCGCGGAAGCCATCGCCATTTACGCGCTCGTCGTCGCGTTTTCTATCAAATAGTAGTTTTACAGTCGGGAGCTCATTTGGGCTCTCGGAGTAAGATTATTAAAAATTTTCAATTTACAATAATCAATTTTCAATCAATGACCAATTTTCAATTACCAAT
>Ga0210057_1002703_pt1 | contig 25150 bp, 23 predicted proteins | sample CryGeyCG2114_010_2_FD_183968 | JGI IMG/M metagenome (GOLD analysis project Ga0210057, IMG submission 183968) | Groundwater microbial communities from aquifer - Crystal Geyser CG10_big_fil_rev_8/21/14_0.10 (SPAdes) (version 2) | ecosystem: Environmental > Aquatic > Deep subsurface > Groundwater ...
CGGTAATGATGTCTATTTGATTTGGAATGGCCAAAAGAAATTTGTGCCAAATGAAGCCACTTTTCTTAAATATGGCAATCAATGGCATGAAATTATCACTATTTCCCAAGCTGAATTAGACGAATACGCTGATGGGCCAATGTATCAATAACCCGCAGTTAATCCCAAGCCCCGATTTATCGGGGCGATGGATCTCATGGATACACATTTATTTCTTCATATTCCCTTTATTGTTTATTGTCATCCTGACGCAAGTCAGGATCCAAACAATAAGAGGTAATGAGTAAATAATTGGATAGCAAATTTCACAATGTTAGTAAATTAAAAGGAGGTGCAATTATGGCACGGTGGATTTTTTTTCTTGCAACGTTTTTTTTCTCTGGCAATGTTTTTGCAGAAATGGAGGGCGAGCAGGTTTTTAAATCTCGCCTAAATGAAGTACAAATGATGCCAGACACTTCCTGTTATTCTGCTGGCACGCATGTTATATTGCGCGTCTACGCCAGCGGTGGAAGCGAGACAGGTATTCACGGACGGGACGGCGACCTATGGCGCGCCCGTTGCCGAGTGGCTTTGGATTGGATCAAAAAGCACCAACTGGTGCTTGATGATACAAAAATAATTTATGTCCATGGTTATGAAGGCGACAGGGGCGTGGCTATTTCTCGCGATGAGGAATATTATTCTCGGGTTGAATTTCAAAAAGAAACTCAAGAGGATATTCAAGGATTGCGAGAAAACGATGAAGTTCTGGATCGCCGACTGAACGGGCACGATGACCAAATCAAAAAACTTTGGGACAAAGTTTTTAATAAACCAGAGTTTTCAACTGATTGGTCATTGCTTTTAGGCAGCCAAATAGTTTCCTTTGGCGTTCCAAGGGATTTATGTGCGCCGATTAGCGCTGGACTTGAATTTCGCTATAAAAAATTCTTTGTCCAAGCATTAGGCGGATTGAATCCTTGGTCGTCCGAGGGATATCGCGGATATTATTATCGCGATGCTGTTGGCAGTGCCAATCTCGGGTTTATTTTCTGGCAGCCAGGCAAATTTAAATTTTCGTTAACAGGTGGCGGAATTATTGGTTGGGAGTATACAACTTCTAACAATCAATATACTCTGCAAGTTAACGGAATAAATTCTGGACTTGGTTTTGAATATAAAATTAATAAAGGTGTATCTTTTGTTTCTAATGTAAGTTTTGTTCATGCGGAAATAGAAGATATCACGCCAAGATCTGGAATAATGCGCAATGGGGGAATCGTTAATTTTGGAATTAAATTGTTTTAACCTTAACTAATGGAGGTGCTCTATGGCACACAGTAAGATTTTCTCTCTCGTTTTGGTGGTGGTTTTGGTTTTAACTGCCATGTTCGTGGGTTGTTCCAAAATTGGAAAGGACAACCCAATGGGCCCACAAAATGTGGAGCCGACTAATCCTGGCGGCGGTGAATTCACCCCGTCTGCTGGCTGGACAATAGTTTTCACCGGTGTTGATTATGTCATCACCGGCAAAAATGCTGGTACTCACTTTGAGTACGAGCATTGGGTGAAAGTTTCGTCTGTGCCAGCTAACTGGCAGGATTGCTACTTATTCGGCTCGGCCGATGCGTGGCAAGTTCAGCCCATGAGCTCAGACGGCATCTGGTACCGCATTCGCAAGTCATACACTGGCTTGCAAAAATTTAATTTCTGCGGTGGCACTCAAGGCGGAAAATGGCCAGGCGATCTTATGAAGCACTGGGCAAATGCTCTTTACTTCTGGGACGCTAAAGCACAGCAAACCGCTCAGGGCTATTATGGTGATCTGATTGCGGTTTTCGACGGCTACAATGTCCGACCGGCTACCCAAGCTGATTTGAATGCTTGGTATGGCAGCAATACCAGTGGCACATTGACCATCGGCGTGCAGGTCATCCAAGATGGTCTTGGAAAAATTAGTGGCAACGATTTGTATATTGACACTAATTTATCCGGCGAACAAAAAAGTTACAAGATCGGTGAAACTTTTATCGGTCTTGTGATGAACGGCGCCAACATCGCGGTTGGAAACGGTGATCGTCGTGTGCGTTTTCAGGTGGTGGTCAATGGCGTTGTTCAACCCGAAAGGGCATATGATGTAACCGTGCCGGAGCGCTCAGTCGCTCAATACATCAATCTGCGAACCAAAGGCACTGTTGATCAGGACAACTCGCCGAGTGGTGAGCAGTCTCTCCTTCAGTTTACTGTTTCTGGTTTATCAAAAATACAGGACAGTGAGATTGGATGGGACGTCAAACGGAGGTTATATTCCGACCCAGTCGGAAGCGAATGGATGTCAGTCGGAACTTCGCGGATTTTAAACGTTCCGCGAGTAACAACCGACGGAAAGCACCAGTATGTTCTTGGTGTTTTCCGAAGCGAACTCCAAACCGCGACCATTCAAAGTCCAACGGGACAAATTATTGGTTTAAATCTATTAACCGTACTGGACTGGTATGCACCTGAAGTTGCCCGGGTTTTATTTGAATTTGATCCGGCTACTGGTGCCATAAACGCCCCCGAGACCATTTCAAAAACCGTCCGCGTTTATGAGGATGTCAACCATTCTTATTTAATGCAGGGCTGGTTTAATAATTGGTCTGGGCCAGAGCAAGGATGGACTCGTTACCAAACTGGCCAGTATCAGGAAGCCACATTAACCGTCTCTGTGTGCGGGGACACTTCCTGGTATAAATTCGGCGTCCTAAATGACGCTGGACTCCAAAAAGTCTACGCTGAATGCGGCGTGCAAAAACTGCACATCCAGCGTTTTGACGAGTGGCCTGGCTACAAGGACGGTTCCTGGGCATGGATTGGTTTGGCTCCGACAGGCAACATCGTGACTCGCGGAAAATACCCCGTAAGTTACATCATCGTAGGAAACCCCTAGACATTGGAGGGTGTTTAGGGTAAAATAAAATCGTTAACAACGACCGAGTCAAGTTGGTTCTAACCCAACCTCGGTCGTTTTTTTATTTTTGATTAAAGATTAAAAAATGCTATAATAAAATAGATGAAACCAATCTTAAATAACAAGCTATTTTTTATAACTGTGGCTGTTTTGATAGCCCTATTTGTTGCTATATTTTCTCCCTTTCTTGGCATAGCCATTTTATTTGGCTTTTTAGTTTTATATTTCTCCTTAAAAAACCCTCTCAATGGCATTCTGTTTTTAGCTTTTTATCTGCCTTTTGAACCGCTCATATTAAAATTTATTTCAGGTCCAGTTGCATCTTATGCCAAAATAGCCAGCGACGCTTTGATTGTCTTTTTATTTTTATACACCATAATTATTTATTTGGTTGGCCATAAAAAATTTATTTGGCAAAGAAACACGCTTAATTGGTTAATAATATTTTTTGTTATAATCTGGCTAGTTTCTACTATCTATAATCAAGTTGATTTGGTAAGCGCTTTTTCTTCTCTGCGCCAGCTGTTCCGTTATGCCTTAATTTTTTATGTTCTATTTTATCTTGGCGCAGATGAAAAATTTGTTAAAAAATTTATTTATGTTTGTTTTTCTGTTTTAATCCTGGAATCCTTTATTGGTTTGAGCCAGTTGATATTGCCAGCCAGTTTTAGTTATTTTTTAACGCCAGCTACTACTCAAACAGCTTATGGCAGCGCGGTGATAGAAACAGGCAACTTTGGCTGGAATATCACGGAAAGAATTGCCGGCACTTTTGGCCGCTATGATAGATTTGGTATTTTCTTGTCATTTTTTTTAGTGATTGGGCTTGGTCTTTATTATATTTTGAAAAAACAAAATAAAACAAATTTACTGCCTCCGATTTTGGCTTTCGGATCTTTGGCTTTAATTTTTACCTTTTCCCGTCTTTCATGGAGCGGTGTTTTATTGGGTTTAATTCTAATTGGCTGGTTATGGCAAAAAGATAAAAGAATTAAATTTGGTATTCTTGCAGGCCTTTCAATACTAATTATTTATCTATCTATATTTCTGGCATTGACTGGTTTTAAAATTTCTTCTTATGAAGAAAATCCTGCCAAGATAAATTTTGCCACAAGAGTCCTGCAGACATTTTCATATTATGAATGGGAAAATAGTTACTATGGTTTTGGTCGTATTTTCTTTTGGATCAATACGCCTAAAATTGTGGTGGCTTCAAGCCCTTTAATTGGCGTTGGCCCCGGTCTTTATGGCAGTGGCACTGCTTCTGCTCTTCAAAATCGTGAGGTTTATAATAGGCTTGGCCTGCCATTTGGCATTCAAGATCAAATGGGGCAAATTGATAATAATTGGTTTTCGATTTGGGGCGAGTATGGTACTTTGGGCTTCTTAATTTTTTTAGCATTTTTTATTTCTTTATTTTTTCAAACCAAAAAAAAATATTTAAATAATAACACTAATTTACTTGTCAAAGGTTTGGCTCTGGGTTTTATGGCTTTATGCATTATTTATCCATTGCAGTCATTTTTTGGTCCATACTTTGAAATCAGAACCATTTCTTTTTATTTCTGGGCCGTGGCTGGTATAATTATTAGTTATAAAAAATAATTTTATGAATAATTGTCATCTCCCAACCGATTGTGTTATTGCTATCACTTATCATTGCAATGCCAAATGCAAAATGTGCAATATTTGGCAAATTAAAGAACACTCTGATATAAATTCAGCAGAATATTTAAAATTACCAAGTTCGCTAAAAGACATTAATATCTCTGGTGGCGAACCGTTTTTGCGAGAAGACATAGAAGATATTATAAAAAAAATTAAAACAGCTTACCCGCGAGCAAAATTAGTTATTTCTTCCAACGGCTTGACTCCTAATTTAATTCAACAAAAAATTACTGAAATTCTAAAAATTGAGCCAAATATCGGAGTGGCTATTTCGCTTGATGGCCTTGGTAAAATTCATGACCAGATTCGGGGTATTGAAAACGCTTATGAAAAAACTCTAGAAACCGTAAAAATATTACAAAAAGCTGGCGTTAAACATATAAAACTGGCTTACACTTTAACTAATAATAATCTTAAGGAAATGGCTAAAGTTTTTGATTTAAGTCGAGCATTAAAAGTTGATTTTACTATGGCTGCCATGCAAAATTCTGATGTTTATTTTGGCAATAAAGAAAATAAATTACAACAAGATCCACAAAAATTAGAGCAAGCCTTTTATTATGTGATTAAAAAACAATTAAAAAGCTGGTACCCCAAACAGTGGGGTAGAGCTTTTTTTACTTTTGGTCTTTATAAATTTATAACTGACCAAGATAGAAAATTGCCTTCAGAAGCTGGCAATGAACATTTTTTCCTCGATCCCAATGGTGATGTATATCCCTCAGTGGTTGATAGCCAAAATATGGGCAATATCACCACAGTAGAAAATTTTTCCAATCTTTGGTGTTCGGCAAAAAATCAAACCCTACGGCAAGATCTAAAAAATGGTTTGGCCAAACCATCTTGGATGATTTGCACGGCCAGAACCGCTATTAAAAAACACCCACTCTCTGTTGGCTGGTGGGTTATTAAAAATAAAATTAAATATTTATTTTAATCATGAAAATTCTCCTAGTCAACAAATTTCACTTTATCAAAGGCGGTTCTGAACGCTATTATTTTGATTTGGCAGAAAATCTCAAAGCTCACGGCCATGAGGTTATATTTTTTGCTATGAAACATGAAAAAAACATACCTTGTGAACAAGAAAAATATTTTACTGATTTTGTGCAAACTGAAAAAATAACTTTTAATCTAGCTGGTCTTAAATCTGTTTTTAAATTATGGTGGAATTTTGAGGCCGCTAAAAAAATAAATCAACTCATACAAGATGAAAAACCAAACTTAGTTCATCTGCATAATATCAGCCATCAAATTTCCCCAAGCATTTTAAGAGTTATTAAAAAATATAAACTACCCACGGTCATGACTATGCATGATTATAAATTAGTTTGTCCTAATGGTAAAATGTTTACTCATGGCAAAGTTTGTGAAAAATGCCAAGGTCAGAATTATTTTAATTGTCTTAAAAATAAATGTGTAAAAAATTCTTTCTTGGCTAGTCTAGCGACTTTTAAAGAAATGTTTCTGCATCATAAAATTCTAAAAATTTATGAAAAAAATATTGATCTTTTTATGGCGCCAAGCGAATTTTTAAAAAATAAAATGATTAGCTGGGGCTGGCCAAAAGAAAAAATTATTCATTTGCCATATTTTATAAATTCTATTTTGTCATCCCGAGTGGAGGCCGATGTAAAATCGGCCGAAACCGAGGGATCTAAAGATTCCTCCACTCCATTCGCTCCGCTCATTCCGGTCGGAATGACAAAAGAAAAAAAGAATTACATTCTATATTTCGGCCGATTGTCAAAAGAAAAAGGAATTGATACACTAATTGAAGCTATGAGAGATTTGCCAGGCATAAAATTAAAAATTGTTGGTACTGGACCGGAAAAAGAGAATTATGAATTAAGAATTATGAATTATGGTTTAAAAAATATAGAAACATTAGGTTATAAATCAGGCCAGGAATTAAACGAAATTATCGCCAATGCAAAATTTATTGTGGTGCCGTCAGTTTGGTATGAAAATTATCCAATGTCAGTTTTAGAAAGTTATGCTTTGGGCGTGCCAGCTCTTGTTGCCAATATTGGCGGTCTGCCAGAAATGATCCCGAATCAGGATAAAAATTTTATTTTTGAATCAGGCAATATTAAAGAATTGGGAGAAAAAATAAATTTCCTCTGGCAAAACAATAGTATTGTTTCCGAAGCAGGGGAGAGGGTTAAAAATTTTGTTAAAGAAAATAATAATCCAGAAAAACATTATCAAAAAATGACAACATTTATGTTGTCATCCTCGCGAAAGCGAGGATCCCAGCATTTACAGTTATCCACAGAATCCTGACTGGAATTTACCCCGTCACTTGATGCGGGGTCAGGATGACAATAAAAAAGTGAATAAAAATCTATGAAAAATATTCTCACCATCGGCACGGCGCTTCAGGATATTACTTTCTCAACAAATGAAGGCCGGATTTTAAATACGCCACAAAATCTAACGGCACAAAAAATGCTCGCTTTTGAATTAGGCGCGAAATTTAATATAAAAACAGCTGACTTTACTTTTGGTGGCGGCGGAGCTAATATTGCGGTAGGATTGGCTAAATTAGGCCAAAAAACCGCGATTCTCACTTGTTTAGGCAATGATTTTTTAGCTGATGAAATTATTAAAAATTTAAAAAAATATAAAGTCGCAACCAACTTTATTGAACGCTCCAATCAAAACAGCGCCTTGGCTTTTATTTTAAGCGCGGAAAATTATAAAAACGAACACACTATTTTTATCCAGCGCGGGGCGAGCGAAGATTTAAAAATAAATTTTTCCGAACTAAGCCAGCCGAAAAGTAAAAACAGCCAATTTGACTTAATTTATCTTTCTTCCTTATCCGGCCGTTATGCTAAAAATAATTTAGCCAATATTTTTCAATATAAAACAAATTTTTCAGGGGTCAAGATGGTTTGGAATCCTGGTTATGAGCAAATTAAAATGGGGCTAAAAAATTTGGCGCCTTATTTAAAAAATACATCTGCTTTTATTATTAATAAAGATGAGGCCTTGGAACTTTGCGTGGATTCAAAATCACGAAAAAATATCAATAATCCAAGAATTTTATTAAAAATTCTGTCTGCTTATATTCAAAACACAATCATAATTACTGACGGCGCTAATGGCGCTTATGCATTTGACAATAACAAAATTTATTATGCGCCAAGCAAAAAAATTATTGCCAAAAACACGACTGGGGTAGGGGATGCGTTTGGCGCTGGTTTTACCTGGGCATATTTAATTATGGGCTTTAATCTGGAAAAATCATTAAATTTAGGCATTAAAAATTCTTTGTCAGTCTTAACCAAAGTTGGCGCGCAAGAGGGATTATTAAATCAGGCAGAAATCTTACAATAAAGTAGTTGTCATTCCTGCGAAAGCAGGAATCCCAGCCCAGCGCACCATTAATTCCATGGGATCACCGCTGGAGTTTACCCCGCACTACGATGCGGGGCTGGGATGACAAAATAATAACATGTTTTCTTGGAACTTGATCGGCCATGAGGCCATTACAACTCATTTGGAAGCGGCCATAAAAAATCATAAGCTTGCTCATGCTTATCTTTTTTGCGGCGCCAAACAATTAGGCAAAAAAACCTTGGTAAAAAAATTTATTCAAACAATTTTGTGCTATGAACAAAACTATGGGGCCGAACAAATTCCCTGCGGGGTTTGCGAGCATTGTTTGGAAACAGCTAAAAATACTCACACGGATATTTTCTGGCTTAAAAAAGAAACTGATAAAAAAGATATTACGGTGGAGCAAATCCGCGAATTGCAGAACAATCTTTCGCTCCATTCTTTTTTCAAGTCTTATAAAATCGGAGTAATTGAAGAAGCAGAAAATCTTAATCTGGCTTCAGCCAATGCTCTTTTAAAAACTTTAGAAGAGCCGAGCGCTAAAGTAATTTTAATTTTAATCACTAATAAAGCTAATCAATTGCCGGCAACAATAATATCACGCGTGCAAAAAATTAAATTACTGCCGATCGCCCATAAAAAAATTTATGATTATCTTATGGCAACAGGTAAAACGCGCGAAGAAGCAAAAATTTTAGCGCATCTATCAACCGGCCGGCCAGGACGAGCCTTATCTTTTTTAAAAATTCCAGAATTTTGGAATTCTTATCAATCTCAAACAAAACTTTTCTTCTCGCTTCTGAATAATTCAAAAACCAATAAAATCAAATTTGCAGCCAATGTTCTGGCTAATAAAGATATCACTGATAAATCAAAAGTTATCCTGCCCCTGCTTAATATCTGGCAGATTTTAAGCCGCGATTTGCTCTTGTCCAAAATGAATCAAAATGATAAAATTATAAATATTGCCGAACAGGAAAAAATCTCTTTAATCAGCCAAAGATATCCTTTAAGTAAAATCCTTGCCCAACAAAAACAAATTGAACAAACCAAAATAATGCTCGCGATGAATGTCAACCCCCGTTTAGCTTTGGAAAATCTGCTATTTAAGTTTTAAGCTATGAAAAAAACATTATTCATTTTATTACTTTTATCTCCGATTATACTTTCTGGCTGTTCTTTAAGTTTAACAGGCAGCAGCGCGAGCAACAAAAACAGCGCTGGTGTTTTTAAAAGCTATGATTTTGGCGAACGTTGGCAAGCTTCTAACCACGTCAAAGACACTGCCAAAAGCAATCTTAACAATTTAAATATTAAAAAAATAGCTTTTGACAATAATGACCACACAAAAGTTTATTTGGCCGCGGAAAATGAAGGTATTTGGTATTCAGAAGACGCTGGAAATAATTGGCAAAATATTTTAGCCCGGGGCACGGCCTATGATCTGGCCTTAGATCCAAAAAATAGCGGCATTGTTTTTGCTTCATTTGGCAACCAAGTTAATAAAACTATTGACTTGGGGAAAAATTGGCAACAGCTTTATCTGGAAACTAGGACAAATGTTTTAATCACGAGTATTGCTATTGATCCAAATGACAATTTAATTTTATACTTAGGCAGTTCTAATAGCGAGATTTACAAAACATCTGACGGCGGAAAATCATGGCAACTGATTCAAAAAAATGAAAACAATAAAGACATTATCAAAAAAATTATTATTAATCCGCAGAACAGTAAAATTATTTACGCGGCGACTGCCGCCAGCGGGATTTACAAAACAACTGACGCGGGCAAAACTTGGCAGAATCTAAAAGATAATTATTACAATTTAAGAGACAAAAATAATCAGAGACTTTTCCCTAAAAGCGAAGTATTTTATGATCTGGCCCCGGATCTCACTCAACCAGACGCTTTGCTTTATGCTTCGCAGTATGGCTTATTAAAATCAGCTGACGGCGGCAAAACTTGGCAGGAAATTAAACTCCTCACGCCGCCAAATAGCACAAACGCGCGCATTAATACTTTAACTATCAATCCCAAAGATAACCAGCAAATTTATTACGCCACCAATTCAGTGCTTTATCGTTCATTTGATGGCGGTAAAACCTGGCTTTCCAATTCTATACCCTCAATTAGATTCGCCAGTTTTCTTGCTGTTGATCCTATCACTCCAAATGTGCTATATTTTGGTCTCATTGACAAACCGCGGGGTAAATAAAAACAATGATATAAATTAAAGCAACTTATATGCTTATCCAAGACAAAAAAAATGATTTTGAAAAAACAATTGCCCGCTTGCAAGAGGATTTAAATTCTGTGAGAACTAATCGCGCCGCGCCCTCGCTTATTGAAAACATTAAAGCTGAAGTTTATGGCGCTAAAATGCCCTTAAGCCAATTAGCGAGCATTACTTGTCCTGAACCCAAACAATTAGTAGTAGAACCATGGGATAAAAATATTCTCAAAGATGTGGAAAAAGCAATTGAAACTATGAGCCTGGGATTATCAGTTAAAAACGAAGGCAACCTTTTAAGACTGATGGTTTCACCCATGACAGAAGAAACCCGCAAACTAATTATCAAAAATCTGCATGAAAAAATTGAAACTGGCCGGATGGCTCTGCGCGGCTTGCGTGATAAAATTAAAGAAGAAATAATTAAGCAGGAACGAAATAAAGAAATATCAGAAGATGAAAAATATAATTTAATAAAAGAGTTAGATGAAATGACTAAGGAATACACGGAAAAAATTAGTGAAATGGGCAAGAAAAAAGAAGAGGAAATAATGATATAAAAATATGTTTCTAACCATACTCGCTTTCATTATAATTTTGGGTGTCCTGGTTCTGTTTCATGAACTTGGCCATTTCTTTTCTGCCAGAATTTTTGGCATTAAAGCTGAGGAATTCGGTTTTGGTTTGCCACCCAGACTAATTGGCATTTACAAAACAGAATCTGGCAAACAAAAAATAATCTTTGGTAAAAAATTCAAATCAGCGGACGCGCCTCATACAATTTATTCTCTAAACCTTATACCTGTCGGCGGTTTTGTCAAAATTAAAGGCGAAAACGGCGACAACAAAAATGAATCAGACAGTTTTGGCTCTAAAAAAATCTGGCAAAGAATGATTGTGATGATTTCAGGCGTATCTTTGAACGCAATTTTATGCGTCCTGCTTTTAGCTCTCGGCTTTATGTTTGGCATTCCGTCAATCTTGGATGAGAGTGCGCTTAAAGACGCAAAATCAATCCAAAATGAAAAAATTCAAATTATTTCAATAAATAAAAATTCGCCAGCCGAAAAAGCCGGCTTAATACAGGGCGATGAAATTTTAACCATCAACGAATTGCCTATTAAATCCGTGGAGTTCTTGCAGAAATTTACCAATGACAATAATGGCCGTATTTTAGATTTAGAAATTTTAAGAAACGACCAAACAATTGTCTATAAAATTATACCGGAAATCCTGCCAACTTCTGCTGGACGGGCAGTATTCGGAGTGGGTCTGGCCAAAACAGGCATTGTTTCCTATCCTTGGCACACTGCGCTTTGGCAAGGCATTAAAACAACTGGTTATTTATTTTTGGCCATGATTAACGCGCTTATTGATTTAATGAAAAACATAATTACTAAAGGCCAAATTACAGCTGAATTAGCTGGCCCAATCGGCATTGCTGTTTTAACTGGCCAAGTAGTCAATTTGGGTTTTTCTTATGTCTTGCAATTTGCCGCTCTCTTGTCATTAAATTTAGCTTTAATCAATATCTTGCCTTTGCCAGCCCTTGATGGCGGACGGCTATTATTTTTAATCATTGAAAAAATCAGACGCAAAGAAATGAATCAAAAAATTGAGGCTTTGATCCATAATTTAGGTTTTGCCTTGCTTATGATTTTAATTGCTCTAATTACCTACCATGATCTTGCCCGCTGGGGCGGACGAATAATTGAAAAAATATTTTAACTATCAAGATAATTAAAAAAATGGCTAAAATTATGAATAAAAAAAATCTCCAAAAACCAATTACTTTAACAGATTTAGGCAACTTTACTGAAGAAGTTTTATTGCCTGGAGTTGAAAAAATACTTGATGAGAAATTAGAAAAATTTGTGACTAACACTAATTTAGAAGAAGCTTTTAAGAATTTTGAAAACGGTTTAGCGACTAGATTTGCTGATAAAGATTACTTGGACCAAAAATTTTTTGCTTCTGAAGAAAAAATTATTAGCCGCGTTATAAAAGAAAAAAGGAATCTTAAAGATACCCTAATTTTATTAATTAATATTATTAGAAAAAACAGAAAACCAACTAAAAAAGAAAAGGAAACTTTGGTGTTTTTAGAACAAGAATTATTAACTACCTAAATTTATGTCAACCCTTACTCCTCAATCAAAAGATTTTTCTGCCTGGTATAACGAAGTGGTTATTGCTGCTGGTTTGGCTGATTATTCTGATGTCAAAGGCTGCATGATTATTAAACCATACGGCTATGCGCTTTGGGAAAATATCCAAAAAATAATGGATGAAAAAATTAAAGAATTAGGCGTGGAAAATGTTTATCTGCCTCTTTTTATTCCAGAAAGCTATTTAAAAAAAGAAGCTGAACATGTAAAAGGTTTTGCTCCTGAAGTTGTCTGGGTCACAGAAGCCGGGGACAAAAAATTAGAGGAAAAATTAGCCATTCGTCCGACTTCAGAAACTGTGATGTATCGCACTTTTGCCAAATGGATTTCTTCTTACCGCGATCTGCCTTTAAAAGTTAATCAATGGTGCAATGTGGTGCGCTGGGAAATGCGCACGCGGCTATTTTTGCGCACCACTGAATTTTTATGGCAAGAAGGACATACTTTGCATGCGACAAAAGAAGAAGCGGATGAAATGGTTGAAGCGGCTTTAACTATGTATCAAAAATTTGTTAATGATTATTTAGCTGTTGATGTTTTAAAAGGCATAAAATCAGAATCAGAAAAATTTGCCGGGGCCTCTTACACTAAATCAATTGAAGGCATAATGAAAGATGGCAAAGCTTTGCAGATGGGCACTTCGCATTCGCTCGGCCAAAATTTTGCCAAGACTTTTGACATAAAATTTTTAGACAAAAACGGTTCAGAGCAGACTCCCTGGCCCACGAGCTGGGGCATTTCCACACGCCTGATTGGCGGCCTGATTATGGCTCATGGCGATGATAAGGGTTTGATTTTACCGCCAGCGATCGCGCCGATTCAAATTGTCATTATTCCAATCTGGAAAAATGAACAAGAAAAAGAAAAAATTAAAAAATATGCGGAACGAATAATTAAAGAGCTTAAAAAATTTAAAATAAAAATTGACTGGGATGAGACAAAATCTCCTGGCTGGAAATTTAATGAGTATGAATTAAAAGGCGTGCCTTTGCGTTTGGAAGTCGGGCCAAAAGACGAAATTGAACAAAAAGTTATTTTGGTCAGACGCGATAATGGTGGAAAAACAGCAATTGATTTTAATGAACTGAAAAATAAAAGCAAAGCAGTATTGAAAAAAATTCAAAAAAATTTATTAAAAATAAATAAAGAATTTGTCAGAAACAGCGAGAGAAAATTTAATAACTATAATGATTATAAAAAAGAAATAGGGGAGAGCAATTTTTTAGCTCTTATTCATTGGTGCGGAAGTATAAAATGCGAAGAGCAGATTAAAAACGACACTAAAGCCACGATCAGAATTTACGCTAAAAATAAAAGACCGGGCAAATGCCTGGTCTGCAGCCAAAAAACTAATGATTTAGTTTATTTAGCTAAAACTTACTAAGTTAATACAAAAATAAAATTTATATGAAAGAATTGGAATTAAATAAAATTTATAACCAAGATTGTTTAGAAGGTTTGAAAGAAATGCCAGATAATTCAGTGGATGTAGTAATAACAGATCCACCTTATTGGCTTGGTTCATATTTATCAATTGACAAAAATGGACAATATGTAGGAGATACAAAAGATATTGTAAATTCTTGGAATGTTGGGGATGGTTATTGGATAGAAAAAGTTTTAACAGAAATTCATAGGGTTCTTAAATTTGGCGGTTATTGTTTATTATTTTCAATAGATCGTTTTGTTGATTTACCAGCCTACAACGCAAGAAAAGTTGGATTTGATGTCTGCCAAAGCATTTATTGGAAATTTGAACAAGGCATGCCGAAAGGCATTGATACAAAAAAAAGGGTTGAAGCGCTAATTTTTCACGGAAACGCATCAACCAGTTCTTTGCGCAAACAAGAATATGAAAATCCTACTGGCGAGGAAATTTCCGTGCGTGCTGGTAATAATGGTTTTATAAATGATGTCCAGATTAGAAAAAGAAAAAACGGCACTAAACCGCTAACAGAAATAGGAAATTATTTTGAAGGCACAAAATATGGATTAGCCACGCTTGCTCCGCAAATAGAAATTATTTGTGTGTTTCGTAAAAAGAAAAAAACGGAAAATTATGCAAAAGATATTTTAGAATCTCAAAAAGACACATCAATTCATCCGTCTGTAATAAATACACGGCAAATTCAAGAAGAAGATGGAATTTTCCCGTCGCAACTTATTATAGAAGCACCAAAACCAAGAGGCGAAGAAAAACAGGACAATGAACATCCAACAGTCAAACCATTGTCTCTAATCTTAAAACTAATTAAACTCTTTACAATGCCAGATCAAATTGTTTTAGACCCTTTTTTAGGATCTGGTACAACAGCAGTAGCTTGTGTTGAATTAAATCGCAAATATATTGGTTTTGAAATTGACAAAAAATATTACAATATCGCTGAAAGGCGGCTACAAAAAATTTATGATAAACCAAAATTACTTTAAGCAAGATGTTTCTGAAATTAAACCAATACTTTCTAAAATGCAGACGGTTTGGGATGGAAAAAATGCCATATTGGAAATGAAAGAAAAAAATTATTCCCACTGGAAACAAATGGAATGGATGGGTTTTTACTTTCAATTTTTATGCGAGAATAATTTGCAAGATGTCCTTACAATACCGGGACCGGCTTATAATAACGTTTCTTTTGACGGTGTTAAAAATATTCCGTGGGATTTTAAAGCACACGCCATCAATACAAGCAGCCATCAAATTATAGTTAATGATAGTGAAGCTACCGCTCAAGCAATTAAAGATTACTGCGAGGTTGGTTTGATTTTAGCATTAGGTGAAGTTATTTATAATGATGTTAAAAGAACATTTCAAAAATGGCATGAGAAATTAAAAGGCGGAAAATCAAAATTTGAAATGGCAAGAATTGAAAGAGGAGCTTGGTCGCGATTACGAAAAGTTTCCTTTAAGCTCAAACAAATCTCTTTTATTAAAATAACGGACGAAACACTTATAAAATGTGGTTCATTCCAGACAGATTTTAGAAATTCCGATGGTAGCCCAAGAAAAGCAAAGGTTTTAATTGACCTTGAAAAATTAGATAAAGAAATAATTGATGTGATAGAATTTTAAATAACAATAACTTATGTTCTTAAAAATATTATTGACCATTTTATTTGCCAGCCAACTAAGTCCTGCTTTAAATACAGGTGGTCAGATTTTGGGTTGGCAAACTGCTATTCAAGAACAACGAGCAGGGGATAGCTTAATCAGTCAAACACCGCAAAGAATTAATAAAAATAATCTGGGCTTAAAAATTAGCGCCAAATCAGCCCTAATCATTGATAAAAACAGCGGCCAAATTTTATGGTCTAAAAATCCTGATGAAAAACGTTCCATAGCGAGCATCACCAAACTCATGACAGTTTTAGTTTTTTTAAGCACCACTCCTGATTTAAAAAAAGAAATTGCTTTAACAGCTGATGACATCACTAGCGGCAGCAAGCTTAATGTTTTCTTGGGTGAAAAAATTCATCTGGAAAATTTATTAAATTTAGCTCTGGTGAATTCTGACAATAACGCCACCCTGGCTCTCGTGCGCGCGACAGGTTTTTCAGAACAAGAATTTGTCAAAAAAATGAATGATGCAGCTAAAAAAAATAATCTTAACCAGACATTTTTTTCAGATCCAATCGGACTGGCAAACGGCAATGTTTCTACAGCCATTGAAACCGCCCGTCTATTAGCTCTTGCTTCCAATAACGAATTGATTAAAAAAATATTAGCGCAAAAAAATTATAGTTTTACCAGTCTTTCTGGCCGCGCACACAGTGTCAAAAGCACGAACTCTCTTTTAAATTCTTATCTTGATGTCATCATGGGCAAAACAGGCTATACAGAAGACGCTCTTTATTGTTTCACCAGTTTAATTAAATTAAAAAATAACGCGGAAGTTATTACAGTGGTTCTCGGTGCTTCAAGCAACGAAGCCAGATTTCAGGACACCAAGGTCATGGCCGAATGGGTACAAAATAATTATCAATGGTAAAAAATAAAAAAAATAATATGACTCAAAAAACACACATCATTGCCAATTGGAAAATGCAACTCTCTAATCAAGAAGCGACTGACTTAGCTGTTGCCTTAAGTCGTGAAACCAAATCGTCTGTCCAAAAACAAATTGAAATAATTCTATGCCCAAGTTTTACTGCTTTAGTCCAAGTCAGCGCTATAATAGGAGGGGATTCTTCTCCCGACTTTCGTCGGGGTCAGAATGACATTCGTTTGCAACTCGGCGCCCAAAATATTTTTTATCATGATAAAGGCGCCTATACTGGCGAAATATCTCCTTTACAATTAAAAGAATTAAAAGTAAAATATGCCATAATTGGCCATTCAGAAAGAAGGCAGTTTTTAAACGAAAACGATCATGATGTTAATTTAAAAATCAAAGCCTGCCTGTTAAACAGCTTGACGCCAATTATGTGTATCGGAGAAACATTTGAAGAAAGAAGATTGGGCAAAACAGCTGTTGCTTTAATTCGGCAGCTCACGCGCGGATTAGAAGATGTTAAATTAGAAAATGACCAAAAACTAATTATTGCCTATGAGCCAGTCTGGGTCATTGGCCGGGGCCAGGCAGTAGACCCGGAAGAGGCGCTCCAAGCCGCTCAAATTATCAAGCGCGTACTTTTGGACTTTTTTACGCCCGAGATTATTGCTAATAACATTACAATCATTTATGGAGGTAGTGTGGACGCTGGCAATGTCAAAAATTTTGTCGTGCCGGGATTATTAGAAGGGGTATTAGTTGGCAGCGCAAGTTTAATTTTTGAAAAATTTTCCAAAATTATTGATGTACTTAAATAATCAATTTCTAATTTCTTTTTTTAGTCATTAGAAATTTTCTTAATATGCTTACTCATTTAAAACCAATTTTAGAAAAAGCCCAGCAAGATAACTACGGCCTAGGCGCTTTTAATATTGTCAACATGGAAACAGCCTTGGCCATAGTCAAGGCTGCTAAAGATCTTAAAGCGCCGGTCATTATCCAGGTTTCTGAAACAACTATTGAATATGCCGGTCTTAACACGATTGTCGCTATTGTCAAAACTTTAGCCGAAGATGAAGCGAATAAAATTCCAATTGCCCTGCATCTAGATCATGGCAAAAGTTTTGAATCAGTTAAAAAATGCATTGATGCGGGCTTCTCTTCTATCCATATTGATGTTTCTCTTTTGCCGTTTAAAGATAATATTGAACTGACAAAACAAGCAGTGGCTTACGCCCACGAACATAATGTTCTTGTTCAAGGCGAGCTTGGCATTTTAAAAGGCGTGGAAGATAAAGTCCAGACGCCGACAGAGATGGCTCCGTTTTTAACAGATCCTGATGAAGCAAAAGAATTTGTTGAGGCTACTGGTGTAGATACTTTGGCGGTTTCCATTGGCAACATGCATGGCATTGAAAAAATCCGCCAAGGCAATGTGCCAGATTTGGATTTAGCACGACTGGAAAAAATTCATGAAAAAATCCCAGCCACACCCATTGTGCTTCACGGCGCTTCGGGCGTTAATCAGGAACAAATCAGCGCAGCCATTCAAAGGGGCGTCCGCATTATTAATATTGACACTGAACTTCGTCTGGCTTTTACTGAAGCCATTAAAAATATTTTTAACCAAGACGCGCTTGTGTATGATCCAAGAAAAGTCCTCTCTCCAGCCATTGCGGCTGTCCAAAAAATAGTGGCTGAAAAAATAAAAATGTTTGGCAGTAAAAATAAAGCATAAATTTTACCTATGTTATTAACTATTGTTTTAATTTCAATTATTCTGATCTGCTTACTCATCATTATCCGCACTCTTTGGCCAAAGATCCCTTTATTAGCCAATATCAATATCAATGAATTGCGTTCAGAAAAACAAGCCGAAATTAAAGCGGCTCTGTTGGAAAAAAGACTGAAAAGAAATTTTGGCGCTTTAGTCAATGTTTTTAAATCAAAAAAATGGAAAAATATTCTGTATTTTTTTCATCGCCTTTATCAAAAAATTATTGCTTTGGAACGCAAATACCGCGAAGAAAGAAAAACAAAAAAAATTATTCAGATGGATTTTTTGGCTCGGGAAGAAAAAATCAAGGAAAAAATTAATCTGGCTGAAGAAGCACTTAAAAATGAGAATCTTACTGAGGCGGAAAAAATATATTTAGAAATTATTGCCATTGAGCCAAAAAATATTTCCGGCTATCTTGGGCTGGCTAAAATTTATTATCTCCAAAAAGACTTTGAGCATGCCAAAGAAATTTATCATTTTATTTTAAGAATTGACGACCAAAGCGATAGCGCTTTTAGCGGACTCGGAGCAATTTCCATGGAACTCGGCGATTTGGAAGCGGCCAAAAACAATTATCAAAAATCCACTGAATTATCAACTAAAAATCCGGAATATTTTCTGGATCTGGCAGCGGTGGAATATAAACTTAGCAATCCTGGCCGGGCCCTGACTGCCATCAGGCATGCGTCAGATATTGAACAAAATAATCCAAAGTATCTTGATTTTTTGATTGAAGCTGCTATTATAAACAAAAACAAAATCCTGGCTTTAGACGCTTTTAATAAGCTTAAAGTCATCAACCCAGAGAATCAAAAATTAAGCGAGTTTAAAAAGAAAATTCAGGAAATATAAAATCAATTTTTTATTGCCATTCCCCCGATGGACATCGGGGAAATCCAGAAATTATTAAGATTAGATAAATTTATATGCCGACATAGCTCATTTGGTAGAGCAACTCCATGGTAAGGAGTAGGTGCTCGGTTCAAATCCGAGTGTCGGCTAATTTAAAAACTTTTTTATTTAGATAGTCCAGAGCAGTCCGATGGTCATCGGACAGATCTCGAGTTCAAGCCTCGACAACGGCTAATGATAAAAATAAAATAATAGATAATCATGCTCGTCAAAATAAAAAAAATAAATTTTAAAATAATTGTTAATTGTTTAATAATTATTTTTTGCTTTTTAATTATTCATGTCAATGTCTTGGCCGAAGCAGGGGAGAGTGCAACCGCGCAGATAGCAGGTGTCCATGATGCCAATATAAGCGAATCGCTTAAACAAAAAAAAGAACGCATCAATCAATTGCAAGAACAAATCAATGAATATCAAAAAAATATCAATTATCAGCGCCAGCAATCGCTTTCTTTATCCAATCAGGTTAATATTTTAACCAATGAAGTCAGTAAATTAGAAACTGAAATAGATCTTAAAAATAACCAGATTGAAGCCACTAAAATTGAAATCAAAGAAACTGAAGATAAAATCGCCAATACAGAACAAAATATCGCCGCTCAAAAATTAAGGCTTTCGGAGTTTATTAAAACTATGAATCGGCTTGATCAGAAAAATATGCTGGAAATTATTCTCACGGCTGAAAATTTTTCCGATTATTATAATCATCTTCACACTTTATCTGTTTTAGAAAATAATACGAGCGATATTTTATCCGAGCTGAAAAATTTTAAAGACAATTTAGTGGCCACAGAACAAAAACTGGAAACAGAAAAAAAATCTCTGGAAAATTTTTTGGCTGAACTAGATCAAAAAAAGGTTTTGCTGGAAGAACGCTCTTATGCCAAGAAAAATCTTTTAAAAGAAAGCCGCAATTCAGAAACTAAATTTTCTTCGCTCGTCTCCCAACTTAAAGCCGAACAAAACACTATTAATGCGGATATTGTTAATTTAGAAAAACAACTGCGCAAAAAATTAACAGGCAAAGACAATAAATTAGACGCGCTGGGTGACGCTGATTTTATTTGGCCAACAGTTAGCCATATAATAACAACCAGCTTTCATGATCCTGATTATCCTTTCCGTTATATTTTTGAGCATCCGGCCGTTGATTTAAAATCTCCCCAGGGCTCGGCAATTAAAGCAGCTTCTTCAGGATATGTTGGAACAGCTAAAAATGCCGGTATGGGTTATAGTTATGTCATGTTGATTCATGGCGATGGCTTTTCAACAGTCTATGGCCATTTAGTCAAAATTATGGTTACGCCGGATCAATTTGTTAATGCCGGCGATATTATCGGGCTTTCTGGCGGCATGCCAGGAACTCCGGGAGCAGGCAGGCTGACAACCGGACCTCATTTGCATTTTGAAATCAGAAAAAATGGAATTCCTATTAACCCGCTTGATTATTTGCCATAATTCTGTTTTGTCATTCTGAACGGAGCGAAAAATATCTTCCGTAGGGACAGGTTTCAAACCTGTCCCTACAAAAAATAATGACAAAAGAAAACAATCATGAAGAAAATATTCAACTCATATTTTCCCGCTTGCGGGATATTTTTAATTTAAAAGATTTTCAGTTTAAAACTATGCAGCGCCAGATTGACTCCGATGGCAGGGGAATCATAAATCTAAAAAAAAGCTATGTTTTAGCTCACACAAATTTAAAAACCAAATCAATTACCATTGACATCTATACGCCCAGACATAGAAAGCCCAAGAGTTTAAAATCAGTTTTAAATATTTTGGCCCATGAAATCAGCCACCATCAAAAACCGCCTTTTAGGCAAATCTGGCACAGAAGAATAATTGCGAGACAGCATTACCCTGAATTTTACAGTCAAGTTAATAAAAATATTGAAAAAATAAAAAAAGACGAGGTGTTAAAAAAATTTTATTCACAAGCCTAAAATAACGAATTAGTATTTTATTAATCTTTCATTCTATTGCCAGAATGGAATTTGCGATGAATATCTTTAAGCTGTTTATTAGTTACATGGGTATAAATTTGCGTGGTGGCAATATTCGCATGGCCCAAAAACTCCTGAATAGAGCGAATGTCCACACCTTGCTCTAATAAATCAGTGGCATAAGAATGCCTTAAAGTATGCGGGGAGGTGGTCAAAGGCAGATCAGAAATTTTTGTGTAATGTTTTACTAACCGCTCTACTGATCTAACTGTTAAACGCCTGGAATCTGTTTTTCTTGATTTGTAATTAACAAACAAAGCCTTATCAGCATCCTGGCGGGTGGCTAAATATTTCTTAATCCAGTTCAAAGCGCGCTCGGAAAAATAAACAGTGCGGGCTTTATCGCCCTTGCCAATCACTTGTACTTCCAAATCTTTTTTATGGCTAAGATCCAGAAACTGATCACGATTAAGAGCAACCATTTCAGCCACGCGCAAGCCAGTAGAAAACAGCGTCTCTAAAATAGCGCGGTCGCGTAGTCCCGAAATACTTTTGTTGTCTGGCGCCAATAACAGTTTTTCAATTTGACCTAAATTTAAAAAATGAATAGTCTTTTCTTTGCTGGCATCTCTGGCCAGTTTTATTTTTTCCGCTGGCAAAGATAAAATATCTCGATCAGCAAAAAAATTTAACAAAGAGCGCAGAGCGATTAAATAATAAGTTTGGGTAGACTTTTTTAAATATTTACCAGTATGCGAGTCTTTAAGCCGCGATAAAAATAAGCGATAATGCCAAACATGATCTGTATTAAACTCGTGCGGTTTTATATTTTCTGAATTATCCAATTTTAAAAAATCAAAAAACTTTTTCAAAAAATTCGCGTAATTCTCTTGAGTTTTATTGGATAAACCTCTTTCAATCTCGCACCAATCTAAAAAATCAGGGAGAAGTTGTCTGATTGTTTTATTTGACTTATTCATAAATATATTATACGACATATAACAAAAATTAACAAACAATAGAAAACATAACAACTATCCAAAGGATGGGATGGAATGAGAACACACTTGGCCAATTATTCACTTTATCTACATGTAATAAATATGTAATTATTAAATTAATTTACCATAAAAAAATCTATTGTAATATTGTTAAACGGCATTTTTATAAAAAATCATTGGGAGGAGACCTGCACTCTCCCATAGTTCGTTTAACCTACCTTATACGACATATCCACTCAGGCATTAAAGCTCCCTTCTCTTGGACATGACTATGGCTTCAAATTATTTATTTATAATAAACTCTATCCTTAACTCTCAAATCCAAATACTGAAGCTTGGCGGTCTCTTTTATTTTTTCCCCTATTACACGGCTAGCCAATTTTAAAGATTCTTCCATATCAAGATCTATATTAAACAATAAATACCACTTTTCTTTAACAACTAATTTAATGTCTTTTGAATCAGGGCTCATAATTTCAAAATAATCTATTTCCTGATTTTTAAAATAAGTCTTAAAATGGGAAAAAATGCTTTTCACAGCCGCTATCTGCGATTCAGTAAAATATGTCTGTCCTAATACAGCTTCTATGGTTGTGCCTGTTTTAATCAATGGTAACTCATAACTGCTAATGTCAATTATTTCCTTAGCGACTGCCCCGTTTTGATAAACGGAAAAATATTTTTTATTCGCCATTAAAATTATGATTGGTGCATTTTTTTTCACTTCAATTTTTAAAGCACTCGGCCAAGCAACTTTTATTTCCGTTGCCTCTAAATCAAACCGCCTGTTTAAAGTATTTTTTAAAGCTGTCTGATTTAAAAAAAAGATATTTTGCTGACTAAACAAAACATAACGTTGATAATTAAAAAACTCTTGCGTAATTTGTTTTGCCTCCCTCTCCTCTATCAAGTTCAGGCCAGTGATAATAATTTTTTTAATTTTAAAAAAAGAAGAAAAAAATAAAGAGTGAATAATAAAAACAATTAAAAATAAAATACTAAAAAATAAAACCATTTTTTTCAGAAATGATTTTCTCCTTTGCAAACGCACATCTTCTCTTACCTTGTATTCTGGTTTCAACTGTTTATTAGTAGAGCAGTAGTCTTTTTTAAGCATAAATATTGGCTAAAATTAGAGAAAAAATAACCTTAATCTTTTTTAAATTACTAATTACAGATTACGAATTACTAAACTTCTTCTTCCCCACCCATTCTCTTAAAACTTCCGGCACTTCAACCGACCCGTCTTCATTTTGAAACTGCTCCAAAATCGCCGGCACCAATCTTGATGTAGCCAATCCTGAACCGTTCAAGGTGTGAACAAAATCATTTTTGCCATTGTCATTTTTGTAACGGATGTTGGCCCGCCGCGCTTGATAATCCAAAGCATTGGACACGGAAGAAACCTCCTTGTATGTTTCCATTGACGGAATCCAAACTTCAATATCAATTGTTTTTGCCATAGCAGCTGAACAATCGCCGGCCGCGAGCTGAACAGTTTGATAATGCAAGCCCAGCCCTTCCACTAATTTTTCCGCGTTTTTAACTAATTCGTCAAACGCGACCCAAGAATCTTCTGGTTTGGTGAACTGAAACATTTCAATTTTATTAAACTGATGGCCCCTGACCATTCCCCTTTCCTCTTTGCGATATGAACCAGCCTCGCGGCGGAAACAAGCAGAATAAGCAAAATATTTTTTAGGCAATTCTTCCGCTTTTAAAATTTCATCGCGGTGATAATTATTTAACATCATCTCCGCAGTGGCATTCAAACATAACAAATCTTTCGTCTCTGTTTCCAATTCTTCGCTTTTCAGAGCTGATTTATTGGTCCAGAATAAATCGCCTCGGAATTTTGGCAAATGCCCGGAAGCATAGGCTGATTCTTCGTTTAATAAATATGGGGGCAAAATAAACTCATAGCCGTTATCGCGGTGGAATTTTACAAAATAATTTAAAAGCGCCCATTCCAATAAAGCGCCATCGCCAGTGTAGCACCAAAAACCGCTGCCGCTCATTTTCACCGCGCGTTCATAATCAACCAACTTTAACTTTGTTGCCAACTCAATATGATCTTTTGACTGAAACTTAAACTCTGGCTTCTTACCGAATGTCTTAATTACTTTATTATTTTCTTTTCCACCAGCCACCACATCATCAGCAGGAATATTAGGCAATTCAGACAATTTTTTCCGCAATTCTTTTTCTGTTTTTAACAATTCTGCGTCCAATTCTTTTATCCTCTCCCCTACTTTTTTCATCTCTTCAATAATTTCCATCGTGGGTTTGGTTTTGGAAAATTTATTTCTTTCCGCCTTCAGCTCATCAGCTTTTTGAATCAATTCTTTGCGCTGATCATCCAATCTGATAATTTCATCCAAATCAAAACTCCCCTGCTCCATTCTTTTAAGCAGACCTTTTTCCACTTCTTGTTTTTGATTACGAATTTTTTGAATGTCTAACATATAAATTTATGAAGTTAAAATTATAAAACTTTTTTCTTAAAATCAAACATAACTTGGCTTGTAAATGCATTTATTCTATTTTCTGCAAGTTTGACATATTCTTCGGATACATCGTAACCAACATATTTCCTTCCATTTTTTAAAGCTGCTAAGGCGGTAGTGCCACTGCCTATAAATGGATCTAAAATAATATCGTCCTTAAAAGAATATAATTGTATCAACCGATATGGTAATTCCTCCGGGAATGGTGCAGGATGGCCAATACGACGGGCTGATTCTGCTTTCATTGTCCAAATTGATTTTGTCCATTCCATAAATTGTTCTTTGGTAATTGTATTTTTTTTGCCTTTTGCACCTCTTCCATAATCTCCTTTAGAAAAAATTAAAATATATTCGTGAACATCGCGCAAGATTGGATTAGATGCTGACATAAAACTCCCCCAAGCAGTTGAAGGACTGGAACTTGATGCTTTATTCCAAATTATCTCTCCGCGCATACTAAAACCAATCTCATTCATCATTTTGGAAATATAATCTGATAATGGTATATAAGGTCTGCGGCCCAAATTAGCCACATTGATACAAGCCCTGCCGCCATTTACCAAAACGCGAAATGTCTCCTTAAAAGAATTTTTTAACAAATTAAGATACTCCTCTAAAGACAAATCTTTATCATATTCTTTAGAAACATTATACGGCGGGGAT
>Ga0210057_1002704_pt1 | contig 25145 bp, 23 predicted proteins | sample CryGeyCG2114_010_2_FD_183968 | JGI IMG/M metagenome (GOLD analysis project Ga0210057, IMG submission 183968) | Groundwater microbial communities from aquifer - Crystal Geyser CG10_big_fil_rev_8/21/14_0.10 (SPAdes) (version 2) | ecosystem: Environmental > Aquatic > Deep subsurface > Groundwater ...
ATTATCACCTTCAGCTTCAATCCGGTAAGCTTGGCGATATCGCCCCCACCATCCTCAATCTTCTGGAGTTGACCCAGCCTCAGGAAATGAACGGCAAAAACCTCATAATTCGGCAATAGCCATGACTATGTCTTGACTTTAGTTCTTCTAGCCTTATAATACACCCAGTCAAACTATAGCACCTTAATGGAGGTAGCATGAGTATTCTAAATTCCAAACGTTTGCTGATCAGGACCACCGGTATAAACACCTATCGAACCATAAGTATTTCTACGACTTGCGACTTTCTCAACATCGCTCCTTTGGAAAATAAACAGCTTTGGCAACATAATCTCTCGGCATTTAAGCAACTCTTCGAACTGGCCAAGGAACATGGCGTGGTTAACGATCTTTCATCCTTCACGTCCTTGCTTAGGCAATCCCTAGAGGAGATTAGGGAGGACCGCCCAATTGAAAGTAGTTGGGACCAACTTTACCGGCTCATCGCTTTGGCGATTCACTATTATTTGTTGGCGTACACCGAAACTGTTACATACAAAACCAATCCTGAGTGGTTTATCGGTAGAAATGATGAAAAACATAACTGGATCAATGACGTGAATTATACGACTAGGGCTATCGGTCAGTTGCTAGGCCAAAGTCCCATTTTATTTTATTCCGCATAAATCCCCCTAGGGGGATTTTTTATGGCTAAACCAAAGAAAGAATTATTGTCGCCTCGCTACTCGTCATTGCGAAGCACGAAGTGCTGTGGCAATCTCACTCCACCAAAGACACCACGATTGTCACCTCGCCTTTGAGTTTGGTATTCTTCACTATCTCCAGAATCTCGACCACTGAACCACGAAATATTTTCTCGGAAACTTTTGTCAGATCTACAGCCAGACACATTCGGACATCCTCACCAAAAATATCCAACATCTCACCAATAATTTTCTCAAGTCTCACGGTAGATTCATAAATCACTACCGAAAAGCTCATCGCTTCATTCATATCCTTAACGTGCCTTAACATCTCGCTTCTTTTTCCTGGTTTCTTAGGTAAAAAACCCAAGAATATATATTTATCGGTAGGTAAACCGGAAATAGAGAGTGTCGCACTTTCAGCCGTCGGACCAGGCACCACACTTACTTCCCATCCTAGTTTTAGTCCCTCGTTCACTAGTTTGTATCCGGGGTCGGAAATCAAAGGCATCCCCGCGTCACTCACTAGGACTGCTTCATCAAGAAGATTCATTTCTTCCAACAAAGAGGGAAGCACTCGATATTCATTAAAGTCATTGACAAATTTTAGTCTAGGTTTACTAGCCTGGACTTTCCTCAATGATGTTAGTTTGGTCCACAAATTACTAAACATCCTAGTGTCCTCACAAACGATAAACTTTGTCTCTGAAAGTACTCTCAACGCTCTCGGTGACAAATCTTCTACATTACCAATGGGTAACCCAACTACGGTTAATTTCATTCATCTATTTTACTTCATCCCGTATCTGTCATTGCGAGTTTCGGTATTCCGAACCGTGGCAATCTCACTCCACTAGGCATACTTTCTAATTACCCCTACGCATTTCCCCTGTACCTTAACATTAATAGCAAAAATAGGGGACATGGATGAGTTGGCCGGTTCCAGACGGACTCTGGTTCTCTCGCGGAAAAATCTTTTCAGGGTGGCCAGCCCATTCTCTAGTAATGCCACCACAATATCACCATCTTTTACAGCACCAATTTCGCACTCTTCAATCAAGACAAAGTCATGATCAAAAATACCCTCCTCAATCATCGAGTCACCTTTGACTTGAAGCACGAAAGCTCTTTTCTTGCCCGAAACCATTGATGACGACACCCTCATGGTGGCGTTAGGATCAGTAAGCGGTTCAATTGGCCTACCGGCTGCAATATAACCCAATATGGGGAGTTCTAGGGATGCCAGCTCAACACTAGGCCTGTCCACCACCTCAATCCCACGGATAACCCCGTCAAACTTCCTGATGATTCCTTTCTTTTCTAATGCCTGAAGATGCTCGTGAATGGTAGCCAAAGAAGATACTCCGATAGCGTGAGCTATTTCAGAAAGGGTGGGTGAGTAACCGTTCTTCTGAATAAACTGAGAAATAAACTCCACGATCTGTCTTTGTCTTTTGTATAGTGTTACGGCCATGGATTCATTATTACCAAACAATACCCAAATGTCAACCTGCCTGCCAGCAGGCAGGCTAATAAGACCCAAAACCTAAATAAGCAATATTAAATGTAAAATATCCTTATGGACTTTCAGCTAGAATCTACTTATCTCCCGACCGGAGACCAGCCGAATGCTATCGAGAAGCTAGCTATCTCTATAGATCAGCAAAACCCGCACCAGACCTTAGTGGGAGTTACCGGTAGTGGCAAAACGTACACGATAGCTAACGTTATCCAAAAAACGCAGCTTCCAACGCTAGTCATGTGCCACAACAAAACTCTGGCTTCTCAGCTCTATCAGGAATTCCGTGATTTCTTCCCTCACAACGCCGTCAGTTATTTTGTTTCTTACTACGATTATTACCAACCCGAAGCTTACATCCCTCAGACAGATACCTACATCGAAAAAGAAGCAGATATCAACCCGGAGATAGATAAATTCCGCTTAACTACGACCGCCAACCTTCTTACCCGTCCCGACACGATTGTCGTCGCTTCAGTTTCCTGTATTTACAATATCGGTTCACCTCTTGACCAAGAAAAGAACCTGTTACCTCTGGCCAAAGGACAGATAATCTCTCGCGATACCGTTCTTATGCGCCTATCAGACCTCCAATACACCAGAACCAACTCGGAACTGACTCGAGGCATGTACCGAGCTGTCGGCAGTACCGTTCAGCTCTTTCCCTCTTACAAAGATGTCATTATTTCCATGAATTTCGGTGGAAGCGCGCTGGAAAATATTGAGATTCTCGATCCGATGAACTTCACCCGGATCGCCGACAAAGACCTGGACAATACCGGCTTTCTCACCATTCATCCCGCCAAATTATTTATAACTGACCCCAAAACTCAAGGGGACGCCATTGCTAACATAAGAAAAGATTTGGAAACTCAGGTCAGGGTCTTTAAAGATGCCGGCAAGATTATCGATGCATACAGACTGGAACAGAAAGTAAACTACGATCTTTCCATGCTCGAGGAAGTTGGTTACATTTCCGGTATTGAGAACTACTCCAGGTATTTTGACGGTCGTCTCCCGGGAGAGGCACCATATTCACTTTTTGAATATTTTCACTACAATGCGAAAAAGTTTAACAAACCGGGTTTCCTCACTGTTATTGACGAGTCGCATATTTCATTGCCACAGATCCGGGGTATGTATAACGGAGACCAGGCCAGAAAAGAAAATCTAATTAATTATGGTTTTCGTTTACCAAGTGCCAAAGACAACCGTCCGCTGACCTATACCGAATGGCAATCCCGTACCCCCATCAAGCTTTATGTTTCCGCTACTCCTACCGAACACGAGATGTCACTTTCTAGTGGCAGCAAGATTCCTACGATTGCAGAACAACTTATCCGCCCCACTGGTTTATTAGATCCAGAAGTTGAAGTACGTCCAACGGTTGGCCAGATCGATGACCTAACCAAAGAGGTGATTAAACGCAAAGAAAAAGGCGAGAGGACTTTGATTCTAACTATGACAAAAAGAATGGCGGAAGATTTGTCTGATCATCTCAAAGAAAAGTACGGACTAAAAGTGGAATATCTTCACTCCGATATCCACACCATAGACAGAGCAGACATCCTTGAAAAACTTCGTTTAGGAGACTTCGACTGCTTGGTGGGCATTAATCTTCTTCGTGAAGGTCTGGATCTACCGGAAGTGTCTCTAGTCGCCATTCTTGATGCCGACAAAGAAGGCTTTTTGCGTACCCCCACGTCCCTTATCCAGACCATGGGTCGAGCCGCCCGTCATGTAAACGGTCATGTCATACTTTATGGAGACAAAATCTCTAACTCTATGAGGATAGCGATCAACGAGACACTCCGAAGACGCAAAATCCAGACTGACTACAACGATAAACATGGAATAACTCCGATCGGGATTAGTAAACCGATCCGCGAAAGAATGATGAAACGGAACGAAATAGCACCAGCTCCCAGGATAAAAGAGCTTGCCGAACATGGCTGGAAAGAAATCGAAGACGTCAATCCGGAAGCCCTAACTCCCCAGAAGAAAAAACTTTTGGTCGCGAAGCTAAAAAAACGAATGAATGAGGCCGCCAACTCCTGGAACTTCGAGCTCGCCGCCCGCTACCGCGACACCATCAAGAAACTCCAATAGTCCCTCCGTCATTGCGAGTTTCGGTATTCCGAACCGAAGCAATCTCACTCCATTGTGTCATTCCCGCGAATGCGGGAATCCATCAGATAACAATACTAGAATCTATCACTCGGGTCAGAACCCATACCGGGCGTTTCTGAGTTGTAATGGAAACATGTAGACCCAACCAATGCCCCCCTTTTTTCAGAATCAGTAGCTGAAATCCAAGTTGATTGTGGAATAAATCTCCCATCAAATGTAATAATTCCTTTTCCCGCCCCGGGCACCCCACGTGTCTTTTCTGGATGTTTCTTGACATATGCTTCACGCTTCTTTCTCAAAATAGTACCCACTAGCTCATTATCCGAGCCGTTTATAAACAGAGTATCTAAGAACTCATATGGCAACTCTTCAAAACTTCCTCCTAAATGTTCGTTCAGTTGCTGTGGAGTCATCTTTTCCATAATAGATACTTCAGTTAACAGATCTCTGCCTTCGTCTCGAATTTTTTGAGTGTAGTTCCCAAACCAACTCGGGATTGTCTCAGAATCAGTCGAAAGCGGAATTTCTTGATATTGAATTTCCATATCTGAATTATAAACATATAATCAAATTCATGGACGAAACAAAATTAGTCAGCAATACTTGGATTGAAAAGGGTGTGACTATGAAGTTTACCTGGTATCCCGGAGAAAATCTAGAACAGTTTCAGCCCTTCAATCAAGTTTATGGAGTTGTCTTCAACTCAGACGGTCAAATGCTTATTCAAAGAAGGGAGTTAAGACCGTGGTGCCTCGCCGGAGGGACTGTTGAAGAGGGGGAAACCGCGGAAGAAACATTACGCCGAGAACAAATTGAAGAAGCCGATGTTACCGTCAAAAATCCAATTTTGCTCGGTGGCCAAAGAGTCCAATTTCCCGGTGGCCACTACCCGAATCCGACAAAACGCTTTATTGGGGATGATTTCTACCAACTTCGCTATTATTGCGAAGTCGACCAAATTCTTCCTCAGACACCGGACCCAGATCACGACATCATTAATAAACGACTCTTTGTTCCCCAATCCGAAATAAATAATTATCTTGGCTGGGGGATTACCGGACAAGTTATTTTCGACCAAGCCATCGCCCTATACCACCACCTCCACCCATAATCTTTCCACTATCAACCTTCAAATAGTCTCCTTGAAGGTACTAAAAGGTGTCATTAATTTGCGGTGGTATACTAAATTTATGCCAGATATTTACAACAAAAAGGAGGTAAAGGAAATGATTTTTGACGGGGTTGTCGAGGCTCTTGAACAGGTCATCTTCCCCAGATTTGACAAAATCGAAGAAGAAATTGGTGGCCTCAAAGAAGATGTTGGTGGCTTAAAGCAGGCAGTAGAAATTCTCGACTCAGATATGGGTGGAGTCAAGATGAGACTCAAGGTGGTTGAAAACAAACTTGACGGTCTAATCGATAATACGCTGGTGGTCAGAAACCACGAAAGACGCATATCCAAACTCGAAAAAGCCATCGCCTAAAGTCCTCTTTCTAACAATTATTTAGTGAACCTCACAGTAATCGGTAATTCCTTCTTCCAGAACCGCTCTATAAAAATCCAAGCAGGAAACCAAGTGTCAACTGATTCTTTTTCGAAAACTTTATCCAATTAATCCCGGTTCCTTTGTTTCATAATATTAAACAACTTCGGGTATTTTAGGGTGATTTGGCGTATAATAGACAGTCATGTCCGACACTTCACCATCCACTCATTTGATCATCAAAGGGGCTCGTCAGCATAATCTCAAAAACGTCAATCTGACACTACCCAAAAACAAACTCGTCGTCTTTACCGGAGTTTCCGGAAGCGGCAAGTCCAGCATGGCCCACGACACCATTTATGCCGAAGGCCAGCGACGTTATGTCGAATCCCTTTCCTCTTATGCACGCCAGTTTTTAGGAGTCATGGACAAGCCTGATGTTGATCAGATCGAAGGTCTTTCTCCAGCCATCCTTATCGATCAAAAGCAGGGGAGTCACAATCCCCGTAGCACCGTCGGTACCGTTACCGAAATCTATGATTATCTTCGTCTCCTGTTTGCCCGTATAGGACACCCACACTGTCCCAAATGTGGTCGGGAGATCATGCCTCAGGATATTAATCAAATATATAAGGCGGTAGTAGAGCTGGCTGTCTGTCACCCCAGCTATCAAAAGCAAAAGGGTGTCCGTTTACTAATCCTGGCTCCCATAGTCAAAAATCAAAAAGGTGAATTCAAAGAGCTCTTTCCCGGCTTAGTCAAACAGGGAATCGCCGAAGTAAGGGTCGACCGCAAAATCCTCTCCACCCAATCCACCCTTTCGCTTTTTAAAAATAACCGCCACAATGTCGAAGCCATTATTGACAAGCTCGTGATTGGCCAAGTAGGGGGCATTCCTGAATATGAGAAACAGAGACTTATTGATTCATTGGAACAAGCTCTCAAAATCTCCGACGGCGAGGTTTGTATTAGTATCGTCATTGATCCCTCCCTTTCATTTCCATCTGATCCTGAGGTTATGGAAGATCATTTGTTCTCACAGAAACTAGCTTGTCCCATTGATAACATTTCCATACCGGAAATCGAACCTCGCTATTTCTCTTTCAACGCTCCGGAAGGCGCTTGCCCCGAATGTACCGGTCTCGGAACCAAGATGGTTTTGGATACAGACTCGATCGTTTCTCCTTCATTAAGTTTTCTCGAGGGAGCCATTATCCCTCTGGCCTCTCAATTCGAATCCAGAACCTGGTTGGCAAAATTAATCCTTGAAGTCATGGAGTCATCCGGCTTTCCTGGAAATAAACCCCTCTTCGATATGACGGAGGAGCAAAAGAATATTCTATTTAACGGCACCGACGGTAAAACATTTTCAATCAAAAGTATTAATCGGCACGGCAAACACGTCCAAAGAAGAATGACCTTTGACGGACTTTCTAAAGAGTTTGAACGACGTTACGAAGAGTCCAGCTCGGATTCATTTAAAGAAGAAATCTCCAAGTACTTAATCCGCAAAACCTGCCCGGTGTGTCTTGGCACTCGTCTCAAACCGGAAGTCTTAGCAGTTCACGTAGACAACCAGTCAATTAGTGAAATTACTTCCTGGTCCACCGCCAAATCCTCAGCTTTTTTCCAAGGTTTATTCAAAAAGCTTACAGTGACAGAGCAGCAAATCTGCGAGCCAATTGTCAAGGAAATAGGGGATCGTTTATGTTTCCTCATGTCTGTCGGTCTTGATTACATCACTTTGGCACGGGAATCGGGAACTCTTTCCGGTGGTGAATTGCAAAGAATTCGTCTAGCTAGCCAGATTGGCTCCCGCCTTACCGGCATCCTTTACGTTTTAGACGAACCCACCATTGGTTTACACCAGCGGGATAATGCTAAATTGATCAAGACTCTGCAAGATCTTGTTTCCCTCGGTAACTCCTTAGTTGTGGTTGAGCACGATCAGCAAACCATGGAAAGTGCCGATCACATAGTTGAGTTCGGTCCGAAAGCAGGATATCTCGGGGGAAAAATTACTTTCGAAGGAAACGTAGAAAAAATGAAAGCCTCTGACTGTCTTACCGGCCAATATCTATCCGGCAAGAAAACCGTTGTTGCCATAAAGCCCAAAGAACCGACCGAAAGTCCGGCCTCTATTCGTCTAACTGGCTGTACACACCATAATCTTAAAAACATCGACGTCGATTTTCCCTTGAATAAATTTGTTGCCGTTACCGGTGTTTCCGGATCTGGAAAATCTTCTCTCGTTGTCGACACTCTTTATGAAGCTCTCTCTCAGAAATTAAATCCTCAACATCACAAAGAAGATATCAAATTCGGCACCATTATTATTCCTGATATCGTCAGGAGAGTCTCTTTAATAGATCAAAGTCCGATTGGAAAAACCCCTCGAAGCAATCCGGCCACTTATACCAAAGTCTTCGACTACATTAGACAATTATTTGCCAACACTCAAGAAGCAAGATATCGTGGGTATGGACCGGGTCGTTTTAGTTTTAATGTCAAAGGTGGCAGATGTGAAACTTGCGAAGGAGGTGGTCAGATTAAGATCGAGATGCAGTTTATGGGAGACATTTATATCACCTGCGAAACCTGCAAAGGCACTCGTTTTAACGACCCTACCCTTGAGGTCGAATACAAAAACAAAAATATTGCCCAGGTACTGGATATGACTATGGATGAGGCTAGTGATTTTTTTAGAAACATCCCGCCTATCAGTAAAAAAATTGAAACCATTAAAAAAGTGGGTCTCGGCTATATCAAAATGGGACAAAGCGCGCCCACTCTTTCGGGCGGAGAAGCTCAACGTGTTAAACTAGCCACAGAACTAGCCAAGACAGGTAGCGGACACACTATCTATATTCTTGATGAACCCACCACCGGACTTCATTTTGAAGACCTTGGCAAACTCGTACAAACCCTCGTCGACCTTGTCAATCAAAACAATACGGTTATTGTCATAGAACACAATCTAGACGTAATCAAGAATGCCGACTATATTATTGACATCGGACCCGAAGGTGGAGACTCAGGGGGTGAACTCATTGCCAACGGGTCACCTTCAAAAGTAGCAGAAAGATTTGACACACCAACAGCCCAAGAATTAAAAAAGCTAGTCTTGTAAAATTGTACATAATCCGTCATTGCGAATCTCGTGCTCGAGCTGTGCCAATCTATCCCACTATCAAATTTGTTGGTAGCCTAGTTATTGCCTTTGGGCTTATTTTGATTTTTCCCAAACAAGCTCTAGCGTTAGCCAAGTTTAATACCAACTATCAGATTTATTATCAAGTAGAAGATACGGGCAAAACTCATGTCAAGTTTGTTATAAATCAAAAGAATAATCTTTCGGTAGTCTACGCCACCAACTTCGGTCTTAGTATCAACGAAACAAAAATTGAAAACATCAGAGTCTTGGATGAAGGCACCCCGGTTACGGCAAACGTTATCAAAAGCTTAAACCAGACCTCCATCTCCTTTCCCTTTATCAGCAAAGTGGTAGGTAAAGACAAAAATCATACCTTTACCATCGAGTACAACACTACCGATATTACAACCAAAACCGGTAACACCTGGCAAATTGATATTCCTCGTTTGGAGCCTGACGAAAACGTCGCCGAACAGACAGTTATTCTGACCGTCCCCTCAAGGTTTTCCGCTCCCGCGTACATCGATCCAAAACCGGACATCGTAAACGGGAACGTTTATTATTTCAGTGGTCAGAAAATCAGTAACAAATCCATAAGCGCTATTTTTGGTAAAACTCAATTCTACAAAGGCAATCTGAGTTATCATCTGGTAAATAATGAAACCGCTAGCATTCAAACTGAAATAGCTCTCCCTCCAAACACTTCCTATCAAACAGTCTATTTTCAAAACATCGTTCCAAAGCCGGAAGAGATCGTGGGAGATCGTGACGGAAATTTTCTTGCCAAATATACACTTTCACCCGGAGAAAAAAAGGACATAATTGTGAATTTGGTTGTCAAACTCGACTTCACTCCGAAACCAACCAACATACAACCATCGGACTCTCTACTAGCCAAAAACTCGGTTTGGAACTATGACAATGGGGTTTTTGCTACAACCGAATTAAGAAATCTGAAAAGTCCTAAATCAATTTATGACTTTGTCTCAGATAAATTGAAGTATGATTACGAAAAACTGAACAGAGAAAGACCCACGAGATCACCGGCCGCTGAATCACTGATCAATAATCAAAGCGCCATCTGTACCGATTTTACCAACGTCTTTGTAGCACTGGCAAGAAAATCGGGGGTTCCGGCCAGAGAACTGGAAGGCTTTGCCATTTCAGAAAATCCTGACCTCAAACCACTCTCTCTAACCCAGGATGTGCTTCATGCTTGGCCGGAATACTTCGATAAAACGAAAAGCTCATGGATTCAAATCGATCCTACATGGGCCAATACTACGAGAGGCATAGACTACTTCAACAAACTGGACTTCAACCATATCGTCCTTGCCATCCACGGTGAAAATCCAGAATATCCTATTCCCGCCGGAGGCTATAAAAATGGCCAAAGATCAAAGGATATTTATTTTGAACCTACAGAAAGCATCAACTTTCCTTCACCAGATTTTTCTTTGCAATTTTTGAAACAAGAAAACAATAATCTCCTCATTCAAATCCAAAATAACAGTGGGGTGCTCTATTATGGAAATCTCACTGGTGAAGAGAACGAATATATAGAAAAAACCAACACTTGGATAAATATTCTACCTTTTTCAAAAGAAGTGATTCGACTTCAGATCAAAAAACAGCCATTTGCTAGGGGAGTTACATCTCAAGCTATAATTCATCTAAATGGTAATCGCTATGAAACCGGATTTTCCATTGGCGCTGCCTCCTCTAAGGCTCTTATTTACTCCGGAATCGGAGGCTTTTTGGCGATCGTTACCTTCAGTGCCCGGTATCTATATTTTCGAAGACAAAAACAAAAAACCACTCTATATCGGTAAGTCCATTAATCTCAAAACTCGATTTAAACAACATTACGAAAGCTTTACGGGTGGGAGCACCAAAGCACTGAAGTTTATTCCACAGACCAAGTTCGTGTATTTCAAACCCGTAAGAAATGATATTGAAGCTGTTATAACAGAAGCAAATTATATTAAGTCGTATCAGCCACGTTATAACACGATCGTCAAAGACAACCGCTCAAACCTCTATATCATCTTCACCAATCATCCTTATACCAAAATTAGGATCGTCCACGCCACCGATATAGTTAATTTAAATTTAGATGACATTAAAAAACAAGTTTATGGACCCTTCACTTCAGGCGCGGTCTCTCAAGGTCTCTATAAACAAATAAGAAATATCTTTGGTTTTTGTCTGTCGCCCTTCAATAACCACCAAAAAGCCTGCTTTAATTACCATCTTGGCCATTGTCCTGGTGCCTGCAATGATGAAATATCCCTAGAAAAATATCATCGACATCTCGGCAGAATCAAGAAATTTCTATCGGGCCAATTTGTTATTCTTGACAAAAGCCTCCATCAAGAAATAAAGACTGCCATCAAAAAGATGGAGTTTGAAAAAGCCCTGCTTGTTAAAGTTCAAATCGAAGGCTTGCACCACTGTCTTAGTACTCGCAATTCCAGTTTGCTGCTTAAACTTTCCGACGCCACTGACGCCCTTCAATTTCAAATGGTTAAAAGACTTAGACATCCTAAACTTCGGAAACCGCCAATTCGCATCGAATGTTATGACCTAGCCCATTTACAAGGTGAGAATTACGTTGGATCAATGGCCGTATTTATCAAAGGCTCTCCCAGCACCTCCGACTATCGCCACTTTCATGTTCGTCTTCCAGACCGGTCGGATCCATTTGCCATGAGACAAATCGTCGCCAGACGGCTGAAGCATAAAGAGTGGGGAACACCGGATCTAATAATTCTCGACGGTGGTGTTCCACAACTTTCCATCGTCTCTCCAATAATTTCGGAAAATATACCCATAATTGCATTGGCAAAAAAAAGAGAGACTATCTATTATTTCGACGAAAACCATAAAACTATCAGTATCAGTTTGCCGCTGGAGGATCCTGTTCTAAACTTATTCCGAAACATTCGTGACGAAGCCCATCGATTCGCCAACTCCTTCCATCGAACCCAGCGTCGAAATAAATTAATTTCGTAATATACTTAAAATTGGTAATTAACATTTCGTGTCATTGCGAATCATGTACTCAAGCCGAGGCTCTCCTGGATCCCGAGGAACCGAGGGGGATCTCCGAGTCGGTGATCGGCACGGTCGGCGGTCTCGCGATGACGAATCGTTTATGAAAATATTTTTACGCCATGTCTTCATCAATTTGCTCGTTCTGTATTTTACGGATCTTTTTTACCCAAGCTTTTCTCTACCCCATGATCTTAAAACCCTCCTATCGGCTTCGGTTATATGGTTGCTACTAAACAAAATTGTCAAACCGGTAATAAAACTTCTTCTTTTGCCGATAAACTTAATTACCCTAAACCTTTTTTCATGGGCTATCTCACTTCTAACCCTATTTCTTCTTCAAATATTAGTTGGCGGCATCAGCATTACTAGCTATGCCTTTCCCGGAGCCAACTTCAGCGGATTTATCATTCCACCCCTCTTTATTGGTGTCTTTCTTTCCTATGTCCTCACCTCAACTCTCCTAAATGCCTTCCATAGCTTCATTTTTTGGCTTATTAGAAAGGACTCCGAATAGAGACTATAATAGGACATTATGCAGGCCACACTGATCATCCAGATTATTGTTTCTCTTATCCTTATTGTACTCGTCACCCTTCAATCCAAAGATTCGTCCTTGGGCGCCGGGTTTTCCTCAGCTACTCAATCAGGATTTCACACCAAACGAGGCCCTGAAAAGATTATTTATTTAGCTACGATCATTTTCTCGGTCATTTTTTTGATCCTTTCATTCCTTAATATCGCAATTTGGAAATGACCAACCCTTTTCGCGAAAAAATCTGGTTCATCAAAGGATTCGTGAACAAATACATTACCCAGATTCTCATTAGTTTGGGCATCACGATATTTGTAGCTTTACTCGGAAACATACTCTTTTCCAAGATGCCCAAATCAAGGCCCCATTATCGCATCGGCATTGTTGGTCAGTTTGGATCGGGACAATTGCCTCCATATATCATAAATTTTCTAAATGCTGGATTGATCGCTTTTAATACAAGCCATGAACCATCACCCGGTCTGGCCGAAAAATGGACCATCACAGACGATGGGAAAATATACACCTTTTATTTAAAACCCAACTTAAAATGGTTTTCCGGAACAGAGGTCAAGGTATCGGATATAAAGATCTCTATTCCAAATATTAGCATTGAAACAATCGATCCAAATATAATTCGCTTCAGCATACCTACCAAATTCTCACCATTTTTATCTCTCATGAATGTTCCTCTATTAAACGCAAAAGGAGAAATTATCGGTCAGTATGATATTCACTTAAAGCAAAAATCATCAGGCTTCATTTCCCAAATTACGATTGATTCAAAAGATAAAATGTTGGTTTTTAATGTTTTTCCAACCCCACGCCAAGCCTTGACAGCGTTTAAGTTAGGGCAAGTGGATCTTGTTTTAAATTTACCTTCAGAATATCAAATCGAGGCTGAGAAATACGGAAAAATCCAAAAGCAAATCGATTTCAACAGAATAGTCACCTTGATCTTCAATCAACAAGATCCAAATCTAAAAGAGAAAAATGTTAGACAGGGAATTGCGTATTCACTCAAAGACAAAAAGTTCGACCAAACAGAGGCGCTTACCACCATCAGTCCATCTTCTTGGGCCTTCAATCCTCTGGTCAAAACTTATCCATATAACCCGGTAAGAACTAAAGAGCTTATTAAGTCTCCGATCTCCCTAGAACTAGCCGCCACTCCAGAGTTACTTTCAATTGCCGAAAACATCAAGAACCAATTGAATTCGGATCAAATAAGTATCAGTACAAAGGTGGTTACCTCGACTCCCGATCAATTTCAGCTTCTCTTAACCACTTACAGCATACCTCAGGATCCTGACCAATATCGTGACTGGCACTCGACTCAAGCCACCAATATCGGTAGGGGACAGGATGAAAAAATTGACAAACTTCTCGAAGATGGCCGGGTCACTCAAGATCCCAAAGAAAGAAAAAAGATCTATTTTGATTTCCAAAAAACATTTTCCGAGGAGCTACCGGCACTCGTCCTTTACTACCCATCGGTTATTAATCTCGCCAGGAAAGAGGCCTACTTCAAGCTAATTGATACTGCAAAATAAGTTTTTGCTTGCAAAATTACTTTCGGCGATCGGAAGATTCCAAAGGGGACAGTCGTTATGGTGGACCCTGCAGGGATCGAACCTGCGACCTCCTCGATGTAAACGAGGCGCTCTAACCAACTGAGCTAAGAGTCCATGGGTAAATTATATCAACAGACTTCCCGTTTGGGATCAACTCTACACTACTAAAAGCCAAAATAATCGCCAACTAAACCCAGCCACAACCAAATGGAAAATTCGTATAAAGTCATAACTGTGCCGAGGAGAGGACTTGAACCTCCACAGGATTGCTCCCGCTACCACCTCAAGGTAGTGCGTCTACCATTTCGCCACCTCGGCAGAAAATATATGTAAATGTTTCGAAGTATATGAGCGGGAGACGATGTTCTATTTGAACCGCTTCTCCTGCAGATCCTTTCATATTTTACCAAGCTGATGGAGGTATATCAACCTGAGGAAAAGGAGGATTATTATGTATAAATCCGACCTTTTTGACGAAAAGACGTTCTACAAGGCCTTTTTAGCTGATCTTGGAGCTAGTCAGACAGAAGTAATAATCGAGAGCCCATTTGTTACCTCCAAGCGGATGAAAACACTCTGGCCTAGTCTCCGAGGACTAATTCAGCGTGGTGTTAAAGCCTACATAGTGACTCGTGATCCACAAGATCATACTGAACGCTACGAAGAGCAGTCGGAGGCAGAAATTCAGGCTTTAGAAGCTACTGGGATACAAGTGTGGCTCTGTAGAGGCAATCATCATCGGAAGTTAGCAATTATCGACAGAGAAATTCTCTGGGAAGGAAGTCTAAATATCCTATCTCAAATGAAAAGTCGTGAAATAATGCGCCGCCTTGAGGGCGGCGGCTTCGCCGAAGATTTATTTCATTTCTTAAGATACAAAAAGTACCTATAGAGCAAAAATGGATAAATCAGGTACAATACCCTAGATGAAGCAGACAGGGGTAGTAACAAACAATCAGAAACAAAGTCCAGATATCTCATGGAGTGAAATTATTGAAATAGTGTTATCTGAGAGGTTTGTTGAAGCCTTTGCTCAAATACCTACGGAAACGATAAAGTTTGCTTCAAACCAAATAAATAGAAAGTTCATTATCCAGTCAATTTTGAAGGTTTTACGAGATAAAAAGTCAACACTTGCCACTCAAGAATCAGCAGAAGGAATTGCGGATAGACTGATCAAATACGCAAAAATTCAGGTTAGTGAAGAAGGATAAGCAAGGGTATTAAGAAATAGTTATCTTCAGTTTCAAGACCTTGACGATACTTTTCATTTTTTCAAATGATAAATTAGCTTCCCCGCGCTCAATCATGGCGTAGTAATTAACGGTCATATTAGCCTTTTTAGCTACATCTGCTTGAGTTAGACTCGATTTTTCCCTAGCGATCCTTGCTTTGTCGCCAAATTCTTTTTTTGCTTTTAAATCCATTGAATCACTATTCATATATTTGTATTTTAACACTGAAGAACAACATTACTCAAACGCCCCTCAATTATTAACATTTTTTCCTAAAAATACCCTCGGATTAACTGGTATTCCATACACATTCACCTGAAAATGGAGATGCACCCCAGTTGCCCAGCCAGTTTGACCTTGGCTACCAATTACGTCGCTAGTGGTCACCTTTTGGCCCTTAAAGACATAAATCTTGTTTAGGTGGGCATAGATAGTCACGACATTATTACCATGATCAATAATGACGTGTTTGCCGTACCCCCAAAATATCTCTCCTGCGTATATAACAGTGCCGTCCATAGCGGGATTGACTGGTTCATCAAGTTTACTGGCAATATCAATCCCAGTGTGAAAGACCTGATACATACTAGATTGTGCAAACTCTAGAGTAATGATACCTTTTGTCGGCCAGACAACTGTCGGATGAATTTCTGTGGTGACTTCACCAGTTGTAGGATCTTTGATCTGGATGCTCTGGTTTGTTGGGTTTTGGTCAACTAATTTATCAGAGATAATATTGATACCTACTTGAGTCAGTAAAATGACCGCGATCACCGGAAGCATCAGGATAGTAACAAAGGCCAGTAGGACAAACTTCAGTTCCTTACGAAATGACCAAAGAGTAAATACTAACTGTGGATTCATAGCTAGATGTAGACTTCCCGGGGATCAGTGGTCAGGAGTGGATGTTCTTCCTCCGAGGCAACCACTTTCACCGCTACGTGGTTTTGATCGGCAATAATCAGTGCTTCACCCCGATCACAAGTTAATAAGTAGTGTTGCTCATAGGCAGATAAATGAAATTCCTCAGCCACTTTCTTTATCGTGGTGGTGTCTTGACGCATGAGAACTCGGAGCGATGATTGGCTAGCAATAGCCTTGCCATAGTCCTGATTTAGGAAATCATTAGCTTGCTGGGAAATAATCGTGACTCCTAGATAATATTTTCTGGCCCGTCTTACCAGTCCTGAGATAAATCGCGCGCTTTCTGGCTCCTGTAGCAGTATCCATCCCTCATCAATCACTAGCATTCGCTTTTGAGGATTTTGTTTAACCTCATTATTTACGAAGTTCGCAACCACCATCATCATAATTGAGCGGATAGACTCAGATAAATCTTTGATATCAAAAACAATCAAACGGTTATCCAAACTAATATTGGTCTGAGAGTCAAAAACTGTCGAAAGTGAACCCTTCACAAACCGCTCCAGTCTGTCACATAAATCCTTGTGTTTCATGGATTTGAGATTTTTATAAAAATCTTTAAGCAGCGGGTAGACCACAGTTTTGGATTTACTATTTTTTCTAGTCGTCAGCCCCATATCTTTGTAGGTAAGAAGCAGGGCTTTATCAACCACCGCCCGCTCCTCTGAGGTAAGGGAACCGACCATCAGTGAAATAAGTTCGGTTAAATCTTGAATGTGTTCCGAGAGATTATTTTCTTCAGTGATTGATCTTTGTGAATATTGAAATGGATTTATCTTTTCCTTGGAGTTGCTGCTTAGCCTGATGTACGTGCCCTTAACGCTAGCCGCCAACTGTTTGTACTCGCGTTCTGGGTCAATGATAATAACTTTAGTTCCCTGCATCAGGTGACGTAGGATTTCCACTTTAGCGGTATAGCTTTTACCGCTTCCGCTCTGGGCAAAAATAATTGAGTTGGCATTGTTTAGACTAAAGCGGTCAATAATAACGAGCGAATTATTGGATTTATTAATGCCGTAGAGGATGCCGGATTCCTGCACCAGTTCGGATGAAACAAAGGGGAAGGTGAGAGCAGCACTTGAGCTATCCAAGTTTCGCTGTTGGGCTAGCTTGTTTTCAGACCTCGGCAGAATTGACTGCAACCCCTCAATCTGCTGGAAAATGGCAGGTTTGATGTAGAACAGTCGTGTCTGCATGACTGTTTCAAGAAGTTTGGTAACTTTATTGAGTTCTGATAAACTCTCGGCGTTAACAGTCATATAAATCGAGATTTGAAATAACTTTTCCATCCCCCGTTGGATTTTATCCTTGAGTTCCATGGCTGATTCCAAAGGGTCAGTGATCTCACTGCCGATAACTTTGCCTTCTTTCAGCATGGTGCGTTTGGTGGACTCAAGCTCAGTTATTTTTCGATTCAGTTTGGGCAGAGCAATTAGTGGATCAACCTGTTCAATATGATAGCTAATATCAATATCATGGTTGAAGTTGATCAGATTATTAAGCCAGCCGGTTGTTGCCACATACGGATATCCTGAAACAAACAGTGTCCGAATATAATGATCATTGATTTGCAAATACGATGACTCCTCCTTCATCCCAGCATATGAAATGAAGTCAAGTTGGTCTTGTCCACCATAGCTGATCTTAACGGCCTGATTGGTCAACTTTTTCTTCAATTGACGACGATGCCAGTTTTTGATGGGTTTGAGGTTGGCGATTTTTTTCTTGAAATTAAACATAGTTGTTTCGCAGTAACGCCTCCATGGTTTCTTTGGTAAGCGGCTGGGTCTTGAGACTTTCGCCGTTATAAAAAGAGTAAAAAAGATTAAGTATTTCGATACCCGCAAGGGATCTGGCCTTCATCTGCATTCGCTCCAAACCCTTGATAATTATGTCTTTCTCAAGATTCAGATGTTCTTTGATGAGCTTCATGTCTTGATGGCGTTCAGCATGGTTGTAGGGAATGACGATATAAAACCTGCGCGATAAGATTTTGTTACCAGAGACTAACTTTTTCACAAATGTACAATAGCCTTCAATTTGCTTTTTATAGGCAGGGACTTTTTCTTTATCCCTAGTTTTGGCGATATCTTCTAAATATTTATCAATATCCACTTCTCGGACTCGTACCAAAATTTGAATTTGGCAGGGCAGCGCATTGAGGAAGTTTTGAAAGCTATCAATAATGACATCCTGTTCATCTTCACTTTTAAGTTCAAAGTTCACCGATGAAGTTTCAAGGATTTGCCGATATTCATGGTTTGGGAGAACCAGAATATTATCTACCACTTCCTTGATCTCTATTTGTTGACGACTGCTAATCTTGCCTGATTTTGTAAAGATATTGGTCATGTGCGTTTTTTGCTGAACTGATAGGTCAAAGCAACTTTGCCGGAATTGATTAAATGCTCCAGTTTAACTTGATCAAGAATATCGAAATCTACATTTTGAGATTTGATTATCTTCTTGGTGGACTTTTTGACCACAACCCGCTCAGCAGGTAACTCTGGAATATCAAGCGTTCTATTGGTTAAATTGTTTTTATTAAACAAGTAATATTTCGGACGTAACCGGTATTTGACTAATACTCCTAACCATTCGGCCACAATTTTGTCTTTGACCCGAAAGGCTAATACGAGACAGATGACTGTGGCAAATAAAATCAGAGTTAGTTTGTATGGCGCCAACTTCATAGAGGGAAACAACAACACATATACTAGTGCAGTCCACAATACTGGCACCATCATGATTAAAATCTGAGTCATATTGAGGCTCCCCGCGATTTTGTCTTCAACCGTGGTAATTTGAGCGGGAATAATAGTAGTTCTCATAGATTCACACTCCTTCTAGGCGTTTTAATGGCTCTGGAACCCCCTGTAACGGTGCTGCCGACACTATCTGCGCTCATCACGTTAGTAATCTGGCTACCCATGTGTCGAACTGCTCCCACCCCCCGAGAAAATAAAATTAACTGCATCATAAATGAGGGAATTTTAAGGAGGGTTAAAAGTAATCCGATAGCTACCGCAATCGAAATCAGAGAATTATTAGTTTGTTCAGGGAGAGTTAAAAATGCCCCAGCTAGTTGAATGGTCACCACATGCACAAAGATTGTGAATACCGAGACAAAATAACCCTTAATCGCCATTTCAGCAAAGTCAGCAGTTTTAGGAATTGTCCATAAAAGGAAAATGAGTGGTGAGAGGACTGCCCCCAAGCAGATCACAATCAATCGACTGATGTACATTAAGAGGAGAACGATGGCCACAATCAGGAAAATAAGTAGAAAGATTAATATGATAAACGGTGTGGTTCCGTTCGTGAGACTAGAAAAAGTTACTGCATTGGTAATCCATGCATGATTGAGGCCGCCCGTTGCTGAAATTACTCCAGAGACCAGTGCGTTGCAGGCTTGGATGACATAATCTGCTAAGAATAATGAAACATTAGCGCCAAGGAATGCCAAGCCAATTCTAGGCAGGAGATGCTTAAACTCAATTTCTTCAAAGCCAAAAGTCGATGCGCTCATAAACTGGAGTCCAAGCAGCGCAACGACCAACACGAAAAGCGTATCTGCGATACCTAAGATAATCAGCCAAAATTTGACGATTGATGAATTTGCAAGCAGTGACGGCGTAGTTGAGAGAAAAGTCATTATTCCGTCAACTATTGGTTTCGTGGAACTTTCCACAATGTTTTGAATAAAACCATTAACAGCATCGATTAAGACTTGGGCCAAACCATCGCGCGGGGCCACACTTTCAATCTGGGTTAGTGGGAGTGTTGCCGTACTGGTACTTCCGGGATCTCCTACGAGGGCACCGGTTAAGAGCGAAACAATTGAGCTTGCCGCCAGCACCACCACTAATCCCAAAATAGCGTTACGGATGGTTTTCTTGGCCTCGTCGAGTGCATCCGGCCTACCGGTTGAAGTAATGTAACTGTAGCCGCCACGAATTAAAAAAAAGACCGCTGCGGCGGCCGAGATGATTGTGATGAGGGAAAGCGCATCACTAGTGAAGGCCATTACTTCTGTGGGTGCGCTAGTTGCGGCGTATGCCACAGATGGGAAGAAGATGGCTATAAGTATGGTAGTTAGCGCCAGACTCAATAATTTCATAGTTATTCATAATCCAGTACTTGGACGGTTATTGAGCCGCACCAAATGCTCCCGTGGCTAAATCAGAGATGATATTAGTCAATACGAAGGCTCCAAGGACAACCGCCAAACCAATGGCTGAATAGATAATAGTTTTCTTGGAGCGATCAAGCGTTTCGGGACTGCCGGAACTGGTAATATAACCCACGCCACCCCACACAAAAAAGCCAACCGAAATAAGACCAGCCAGAGTCACCAGAACTTGGATAATACTTTTGATAAATGTCTCAATCTTGGTCACATCAGCCGAGGCAGCCAAAACTGGCGACGCAAACATAAGTGCCGTAACGGCAAACGCAGAAAGAACGATTAATTTTTTGTTCATACCTACCTCCATACAAATTAATAATTTGTCAATCTAGGCAGGTCTAGTTACAAAAAAGCCCCTATCGGAGGGGCAGCTCTTGTAAACTTGAGGAGATTATAACGCTCCGGAGGTAAAAGTCAACCAGATGTACGGATAGATCCGTTTATTCGTACCTTAACGCATTGAGAGCCGAAATTCTTGTCGCTCGTTTGGCCGGGAAATAACCGGTGGCAATTCCTACCAAAACAGATAAGAGTAACACTACCAAAACAAATACTGGCGGCACATACGACACATCAACAAATCCCACCCCTTTAACTATTGATAAGGCCGACAAAACCACGCTTAAGATCTTGCCAACCACTATACCAAGTATCAATCCAAGTATTCCGCCATAGAGTCCCATGATCATTGATTCGGTCAGGAATAATGATTTGACTTCATCCGACTTCATCCCCATCGCTTTCATCAGTCCCACTTCGCGGGTACGCTCCAAAAGTGAAACCGTCAGGGTGTTAAACATACCCAGAGCCGCAACAGACAGAGCCACCATGCCAAGAATCGACAAAATTAATCGAAAATTGGAGAACAAGTTATCAATTTGGGCGACTGTATCAGCCACCGACACTGTGCCGTATCCTGCCGACTCAATCGTCGAGCGGACTGTGGCCAAATTACTTTTATCTTTCACAATTACTTTGGTTTGTGAGAATCTGTTGACTCCCATAGACCGGACATCAATAAATGGCACGTAAACAATTGGTGTCCCTTCATCAGGGATAACCCCCACAATGGTATAGGCCAGTGGTGCCGACTCCAAGCGTTTGTTGGGATCGTCTAAGAGTTCACCTACGACTACCATTGATAAACTTAATTCTTTGCCTACCGCTTCGTTTTCAGGAATATTTAAGAGTTGTAATACCGAACGATTGACGACGACTTGTTTTTTCTCGCTGCTTTTTACCTCGACTTTGATAATATCTTGATTTTGAGCCGCAGCTGATTCGCTCGCTACCTCCACAACAGGGAGAGACCCGTCACTGGCAGTTGTCGTAACGCCCAAGACTTGAGTGACCTTATCATCTGGTGTAACTGTCATCGAAATTTCGGCAACATATCCCTCTTGTTGCGTTTGCAGATTATCCTTATCCCGCAACACCATGTATTGTCCTGCTTCGCAGTCACCACTGCCTTCGCTAGTACAAGCTTTCTTTTCCCAAAGCAAATGAGTGGCTTTAACCCACTTGCCCATATCATTGCCGTTTTCATCCGTTCCGGCTTTCCCGACTCCTGCGTCATCCACATAGGCGGCACCCCAGACTTCTTTACCTGTGGTTTGACCTTCAACTCGTTTGGTGTAGCCAATAATTGAGGATTTAGAATCCGGCTCCGCTCGGACTTTAAGCCAAGTGCCAGCGTCTATCGCGTATGAAACATCCGCGATTTCCTCACCCATTACCACCTCACTCGTTGCTATCCCAGCCACAGTTCCCAGTGTTGTGGTATCAAAACTCAAACTATTGCTCTCAAATAAGGTGCCTTTCACCGGTTGGAGTGCGGAAAATTTGAGATAGTCGGCGGTTGCTCCGTAGACTGCCAAATCTGAAACTGAATTTTGATACGATACGCGGCCCACTACCGCGATCAAGGGCAGCACATCAATTACATTAGTAATGGCTTTGAATTTGGCAAGAGTTTCGTCGTTTAGACTTAAATCTTTCGATAATCCCGGTACGACCTCCGCTTGGCGCAGTTCATCCAATCGCGCGACTCTAGAGACCACCATCTGTTGCAATCCGTAGCCCACTGACACCAAAAACACGATAAATGACATACCAATCGCCATCCCTCCAATTGTGATCATGGTGCGGGTCTTTTTGGCTGCCATGTTCTTAAACGCAATCTCCACCAGATATAATCGACTCACTCCACTGATATCCTTCCGATCCAGAGACTTGACCCATTCGTCAAAATGTAAAGCGATCTGACTCCACCGTTTATTTTTTCGGGTGACATGAAGAAACAACAATGCAAATGAATACAAAAGTACCAACACCAAAAAATTCCCCATATCGATGAGTGAACGGGTGAGATGTGTTAGTTTTTGATTCATGCTATTGTTTCGTTACTGAAGCCATTAATTTTTTAAAGCCTTCCAGTTTACCCGCCAAGTCTTTACCATGAGCTTCACCCACCACTTGACCATCAAACATGATCAGCGACCGGCTGGCAAAGGTCAGATATTCCAAGTCGTGCGTCACCATGATAATGGTCCGTCCCTCCCCGCTTAATTTTTTTAGTAGTTCCATCAGTTCTTGCCCTGACTTAAAGTCAAGATTACCCGTGGGTTCATCGGCAATAATAATTTGAGGATTGGTCACAACTGCCCGAGCTAAGGCGACTTTTTGCTGCTGGCCGCTGGATAATTCTGTCGGGATATAATCTTGCCATTTATCCATTCCCACCATCGTCAAAACGGCTACAGCCTTCTCCCGAGCGATTTTGTCAGTTTCGCCGTTAATCCGCATGGCAAACATGACATTCTCAAGAACAGTAAAGGCCTTGATCCAGTTAGGTTGCTGGTAGACCATGCCCACATCTTTCTTGCGGACTTCGGTGCGCTCATCTTCACTCATGTGGTTATAGAGATTGTGACCCAAAAAGACCACCGAGCCAGTAGTCGGCAGTTCCAGTCCTAATAGAATATGGAGTAGAGTAGACTTCCCGCACCCTGAGGGGCCAGTGATAATAATAAATTCGCCTTTTTTAATTTCCAGATAAACGCCTTTAAGCACCGGTACAAATGACGACTTGACCGCAAACGTCTTATCCAGATTCTTGACGTCGATGATGATGTTTTTCGTTAAATCAAGCATATTATTTGAGTTGAATTGAGCTGACAAAGCCAAAAGCCTCCGAGAGATTTTTAATGACCAGATCAAGGGCTGAACGGGTAGCCTTTGGAGCAATGGTCACCAGGTCAATACTGGTTGCCGGATTGCCGGTACCGTCCTGTGATAAAGCCCGTAAATGGTACACCTGACTCGGTACCAGTCCCGACAAAATCACCGTATGGTTATTGGCAAGGTTGCCGTCATGTTGGGATTTTTGGGCATACGTTGCCCCTGATCCTTGGCCAAACTCCACTTGTGAGCTGGCTGGCTCATCCGTATCCCACGTAATAATCAGTTGAGCTTTGACGTCCCCGGCCGCAAACCCAACCGGCGGGATTGTGCCGCCAATGACCTTGAGGTTAAGCATTTGGGGAGGACGAGTATCGGTCGCTGTCGTAAACCGCTGAATATCAGATGAGGCTTCGTTGCCCAGTTTGTCCCGACCCTTAACCACCAAAAAGTACTTGGTTTGAGCTACTAGTCCACGAATCATCAGGGAATGGGCGCCTTTTTCTAACGCTACTTTTACTTCGTCTTTGGCGGCAGATACGTTGCCTTCGGGGTAGTAGGTCACAATCGAGGAAATCTCGGTATTACTGCTCCATGACACCCGAATCGTGGTTTGAGCGGTATTGGCGACTGTTTCTAGGCGTACCCCCGAGATTTTGGGTCGGGGCAAGGTTTCAAACACATAAGTATCGCCCTCATACTCACTCCCGTCGCTATCGTATTTATTAATTTTGTAATAATACTTGGTGCCGTCAAGCAAATCAGATAGTAGGGTGGTATAGGTAGTTTCGGAGGTAGAAGTCGAGACTTCTTTGAGCCCGCCAAAGCTGGTTGTAACCCCATAATAGATTTTAATCTTGGTGGCCCCTTTGACGGTATATTGAATGGTTCCCGAAGATAGTCCCACATTTTCTGCCGAAACATCAAACACCGTCGGGGCAGCTTGGGTACTAAAGCTTTTTTCTTCGCTTTCCCCGCTATTGCCGTCTTCATCTGTCCACTTGGCTTTGTAATAATAGGTTGTCCCGGCTGTCAGTCCGGTTAGAGAAATCTTGTGATCGGTGACTTGATTCGAGCTGCTTGGCTCTTCGGTATTGTATGAGCCTTTGCTCGTGCCGAAAGCCACTTTTGAGTCAGCCGAACGGCTGGTACTCCAACTAATCTTGGCCTTTTTGGTCGTGATACTCGAGTCAGAAGGGCCAGAAGATAGACTCGGGGCGGTTGTATAGCGGCCGGTTGGAGTAATAGAAACCGAGTTAGTGCCAGAACTCTCCGCACTGGCTCCGTCCTGGGTATAGATTTTGTAATAGTACTTGGCCGAAGCAGGGGTATTGTCCACATAAGACAAACCGCTGGTTGTTCCCACTTGGGCGAAAGTCGTGCCGTCGGTTGAGCGGTGAACGAGATAGGTCAGGTTGCCAGCTCCCTGATACGTTGGTGCCGTCCAGGTCAGGGTCACGTACCACTTAGATTCGGATTTGATT